>Ga0102940_1001316_pt1 | contig 15997 bp, 16 predicted proteins | sample SalPonR2_C_D1_MG_FD_78215 | JGI IMG/M metagenome (GOLD analysis project Ga0102940, IMG submission 78215) | Salt pond soil microbial communities from South San Francisco under conditions of wetland restoration - Salt Pond MetaG R2_C_D1_MG | ecosystem: Environmental > Aquatic > Marine > Intertidal...
GCCGCACTTTTACATAAAAGACCCGTATAAAAATATTTGGGAACTTGTTCAGAACCCCTGGGTATATAAACAAACCGATGCAAACAACGGAGGCGTTTTAGGCTGCACTATCGGAGTTAAAAACATTGATGAAAGTTTAAAAGTTTACCGCGATATTTTGGATTACGATGAAATTGCGTATGATGAAACTGGTACTTTTGACGATTTTCATAATATTCCAGGAGGCGGTAATACCTTCCGAAGAGTTCTACTAAGGCACAAAAAGCCAAGACAAGGAGCTTTCAGCCCTATTTTTGGCGAAAGCGAAATTGAACTGGTACAAGTTACCGACCGTGAACCTGTTGACATTTTCAAAAACCGAATATGGGGCGATACCGGTTTCATTCATTTATGCTACGATGTTAATGACATGGACAGCATAAGGAAAGAAGTAAAAGAAAAAGGATTTCCGTTTACGGTTGACAGTGCCAAACAAGGAGATTCATTCGACATGGGCGAGGCTGCCGGTAATTTTTCGTATATACAAGCCCCCGAAGGCACACTTATCGAATTCGTTGAAACTCACAAAGTACCACTACTCAAAAAATTTGGTATTTATTTAAATTTGAAAAACAGAAAAGCCGACAAGCCACTACCCGGCTGGATGCTTAATATGTTCCGATTTAAGCGGGTGAAAAGTTAAAAAGTCTCTTTTAAAAAAAAAGTTTCATTTTTTTTTAATTTTTCTTGCAGGCTCAATGAATTACCATATATTTGTTGTGTTTAAATTTAATATTTTATAATGAAAGAAGGTACAGTAAAATTCTTTAATGAATCTAAAGGTTATGGATTCATTACAGACAACGAATCAGGAACAGAGTATTTTGTACACGTATCTGGTTTAGTTGACGAAGTGAAAGAAGACGATCAAGTGTCATTTGAAGTAACACAAGGTCGCAAAGGTCTAAACGCTGTAAATGTTAAACTACTATAAGAATAGAGTTTAAATTAAAAGTGATTGACAAGCCCCGGACAACATGTTCGGGGCTTTTTTAATTTCGTTCAAATTGACTCTTTAGTTCTTCAACTCCATACCATCCTTCAATTCAATCTTCTTTCCTCTTTCATTATAAAAACAGGGATTCACATAGTTATAAATATTGCGCATACCCTTTGCATTTATGGAATCAATAGGCGCTTTTACATAGTAAACAGAAAAACGTGTATGAGGCGTGCGTGTAAAACGGGTGACTCCTACTTCACCTATGATATCACCAGCCTCAACAGTATCGCCAACAGCTACAACGACTGAGCTATCGGCCATAAGCTCATATTTTCCAAAGGTATCATCAGAATGCAAGATGGTTACGGTGTTGTCGCCTATTCTGAGACTATCGCGCCAACGGGGCCTGGTAAGCATTGCTACTACACCGCTACGGGCGGCACAAACTGCATCGCCCTCTTCCATTTCAAACCCCCATAAAATTTTCCCTGGTGTACGACTGCCGGAAAGATCAAAACCGATTACCTTGGTTGTTTTTCCTTCTTCAACAGGCAGCCGATAAGCAAAACCCTCTTTATGTTGAACAGGATAAGCCCCCATGCGTGTGTTATATTCGTAATCAAAACCACCCGGGATTTCAATAATTACACGTCGTAAAGTGAAAATCTTATGCTTTCCCCGGGCTATGGTTTCAACGTATGGCAAATCACAGTCAGCCTCCATATTTGACAAATCAGTAAATTTCAACTCGAGTTGTATAGGAAAATAATTAGGGTTCGAAGCATAAAAATCGTATAACCCATCGGCAACTTCAACATAGCTAATTTTAAGGGGCTTAATATGCTGTGCACCTACAATGCTAAAAGAACATACAACAATAAACAGGAAAAATATTTTTTTCATCTTATGCATTTTTAAGGAATAATAATAACTTCAACAACTATTAAAAGCAATATAATGTCTTTTCATTAAATCACAAATTAATATCACGTTGTTAATTCATGAAGCAAGCATTTAAAAAAGCATGGCAATGGGTGCCCAGCCTGTATTTTGCACAGGGATTTCCTTATATTTTAGTGATTATTGTTTCAACGGTTATTTACAAAAATCTGGGACTAACAAACTCGCAAATAACATTTTACACCGGATGGTTTTATCTCCCCTGGGTCATAAAACCAATATGGAGCCCGTTTATTGACCACATTCGCACCAAACGATTTTGGGTGATTACTACTCAAATTGTTATCGGAGCTATGCTTGCAGCTATCGGACTAACACTGCCGTTAGAAAACTACCTGAAATGGAGTATTATCTTTTTCTGGCTTATAGCTTTTAGCTCGGCAACCCACGATATTGCTGCCGATGGTTTTTACATGCTTGGGTTGAACGACCATTTGCAATCGTATTTTGTAGGCATTAGAAGTACTTTTTGGCGTGTTGCATCAATTGCCGGACAGGGAGGTTTGGTTTTTCTAACTGGTTTGCTAATGAAAAACGACATGCCACCAGCACATGCCTGGATGCTTGTATTGATGGGGGCAGGGGCAATATACCTTGCCATAGGCTTCTATCATAAATTTGTAATGCCAAAACCTGCAGCCGACCCTGAACGAAAACTTTCCAATGGCAAAGAAGCAATTATTGAATATTTCAGAACATTTATATCCTTCTTCAAACGCAAAAACATATGGGTATTCGTTCTTTTCGTTTTATTTTACAGACTGGGAGAAGCCCAGCTGACCAAACTGGCAGCCCCTTTTCTGCTTGACTCAAAAGAAGCGGGCGGACTGGCTTTAAACAACGAACAAGTAGGTTGGGCTTATGGCACAATTGGCGTAATTGGCCTTGTTATTGGTGGCGTACTGGGGGGTATGGCTGCAGCAAAACACGGGCTTAAATACTGGATATGGCCCATGGCTCTGGCCATGAAACTACCCGACCTGGCTTATGTCTTTATGGCTTCAACACATCCTGAAAACATCGTCCTTATTCAATCGATGATTGCCATAGAACAATTTGGATACGGATTTGGCTTTACTGCTTTTATGCTTTATCTGATTTATTTTGTTCAGGGGCAAAATCAAACATCACATTACGCCATTGCCACCGGCATTATGGCTTTGGGAATGATGGTTCCGGGAATGATTAGCGGCTGGATTCAGGAACAACTAAATTACCAGTTCTTTTTCATATGGGTGCTTATTTGTACCATACCCGGTCTCGCCATGATACCTTTCCTGAAAATAGACAAGGATTTCGGAAAAAAGAAAACAGAATGATCAGCCGACGGAGATTTTATTAGAAAGAGGGATCTTATATTTTCATAGCTCTGTCCATATCACGTGCAGCATCTTTACGCTTCAATGTTTCACGCTTGTCATACTGCTTTTTACCTTTGGCAAGGGCTATCTCAAGTTTTGCAAGGCCACGGTCGTTCATGAACAAACGCAATGGAATAATTGAATAGCCCGATTCCTTGATTTTACGCTCAAGCTTTTTCAACTCCCTTTTCTGCAATAGGAGCTTACGCTCGCGCATAGCCTCATGGTTATTAAGCGTTCCAAATTTATATTCAGCAATGTGAAAATTCTTCACGAAAAGTTCACCGCGGTGAAACTGACAATATGAATCGGGCAAAGAAGCCCTGCCACTCCTTATCGATTTTACTTCGGTGCCCTGAAGCTGAATTCCGGCTATATATTTATCGAGTATTTCATACTCGAAATAAGCCTTTTTGTTTTTTATGTTGATTTTATTTTGTGGTTTTAATCCCATAACTAATAAACAATTAACGCAGTTAATTTGGTTAAAGTAATATAAATAATCGCATAACCAATAAAAATGCCCGACATCAACATGGCTACAAATGATGCATTTCTTTGAATTTCTATTTCATACAACTCACACATCGAAAGACACACGAGGTATAAAGAATAAAATGAAAATAATCCCAGAAAACTCAAAAAGGGAAACAATCCTGTTATCACAGAAGCATAAAAAACCGGTGTCATTGAATATATTACTATCCGCCTTGAAACGATTTTTTGAATCGGAATACCTCTCATGCGTGATATGTGGTAAAGTATGGTGTATGATAAAACAAAAACAAAAGACAATACAAGAATTTTACGTACAGCTTTTACCAGAATATCGAACCATAAAACACCATAAACCGAGTTGAATAAAATTTCACCTATAACAACTGCAATAAAAACAACAATAATACCCGGAACAAAGTACAGGTTAAATGCACTTTGACCCTCTTGTTGTAAAGTGTTGAACTTTTTCCAAAAATGTTTTGGATAAACAATGAGCTCAATACTTTTCTGAGTATTTGTTATTAATCGCTGTAACAGGTTCACGTGTGCTGTTTTTCTAAATATTAAAACGATTTATGCTACCAAATATTATTTTCGGTATAAAAACATGCATGTTTCAACATCACAAAAATACATTAGTTTTGTAGAAATGAAACGAACATGGTATTTTTTAAGCATAAATATAACAAAAGTACATGGCCCCATACAACCTCATAACAATACTTGGAGCTACTGCTTCCGGTAAGACATCGGTAGCCAGCCATCTGGCAACAAAAGTAAACGGTGAAATTATATCGGCCGATTCACGACAAATATACCGGGGCATGGATATTGGCACAGGTAAAGACATTCAGGATTACACAATTAACAACACAACAATCCCCTATCATCTTATCGACATTGTTGATGCCGGTTACCAGTACAATGTATTTGAATACCAGCATGATTTTATTGAAGTTTATGATGACATTACCGCCCGAAACAAACTGCCTGTTATGTGTGGTGGGAGCGGCCTTTACATCGAAGCAGTGCTGAAAGGATATAAACTGATTCAGGTTCCGGTAAATGAAAAACTTCGCGAAGAACTGTCAGATAAATCACTTGAAGAACTAACTGAAATTCTAAAAAAATATAAAACACTTCACAACACCAGCGATGTTGATACCCGCAAAAGAGCTGTAAGAGCCATCGAAATTGAAGAGTACTATACCGGGCATCCTCAAATCGATACCTATTTCCCCAATATTAACAGCTTGATTGTGGGCGTGAAGTTTGATCGTAATTCCCGCAGGCGTAGAATAACAGAACGCTTGAATGCAAGACTTAAAGAAGGCATGATAGAAGAGGTGGAAAGCCTAATGAACAAAGGGATCACACCAGATAATCTCATCTATTACGGGCTCGAATACAAATACATCACACTATACTTAACCGGCAAACTCAGCTACTTCGAAATGTTCAATCAACTCGAAACAGCCATCCATCAGTTCAGCAAACGACAAATGACCTGGTTTCGAAGAATGGAAAAACATGGCTTCAATATTCATTGGCTTGATGGTTATATGCCCACAAGCGAAAAAGTGGCGAAAATTATTGAATGGTTCAACAAGTAGCCACATTCCGGGTTAACGTTAAATATCACCCCATTCAATTAACGTTCGAACCATCTCAGCAGCATCATCAGCCCTCACGATGTTATTCAAAAATGTTTTATTATTAATGCTCTGTTGCTCAACTTTAAGCACATCTCCTGGCAAAGCCTCCTTCAGAAAATTAATTTCAAAATGTTTAATGGTGTTCTCAAGTAGAAAATCATAACCATACGAATCAATAATCCGCTCGATGTAGCTCACATTGTTCATGTGGCGGTTCATATCGGTTTCGGAAAACGCAACCTGAACCGTTGGGCATGAAACCGGCTCTCTCAATGGAGAAATCTTAGCAGGGTTCTCGTCGTAGAGCCGTTCGTTATTTACAGGAAAATCGCGCATAAACTCATCGGCTTTCACCAAGCGCCGGGTTTGGGTGTTTACCATTAGCCATAAGCTAATTGCCTTAATCATCACACGCCCATTCTCGTCTAAAACCTGAAAATGCCTTACAGCCATCAAACCGTCGAGCCCGTTCGACCATGTGCGGATGGTAATTTTATCCTGCCATTCGGGATATTTATCAACATCGATTTTAAGACGGGACAAAACCCAGAAAACATTCTCACGCTGAAGCACATCCCAACCTACGCCACAAGCTACCGTGTGATTACCGGCAATTTCCTGAAAAAAGCTGCAAAGTTTCGGTAGTGTAAGTTTGCAGTTCACATCAACATGATACGAACGAATTGTGAAATCCTCAAAATATATGCGCGGTGCCGTGGGTAAGATATCAAAAATCATGCGATTTTATTATTAAGGTTGTTGCAAAAATAAAAATGCAATTTTGAAATGACGCCTTTAATGCGCATTTTTGTAAAAATTTCACACATATGAGTATATTAATAAAGACGCCCGAACAAATTGAAGGCATCAGGAAAAGCAGTCAGTTAGCCGGCAACGTTCTACAAATGATAAAAGGCTACATTAAGGAAGGCGTAACAACAGAATATCTCGACAACATTATAGAAGAATACATACGCGACCATGGAGCTGTTCCTGCAACCCTAGGATATCATGGTTTTCCAAAGTCATCGTGCATCTCACTAAACGAAGTAATTTGTCATGGCATACCCTCTACCAACACCATAATCAAAGAAGGCGACATTTTCAATATTGATGTAACAACTATTCTTAATGGTTACTACGGCGACACGAGTAAGATGTACTGGATAGGCGACATTCCTGAGAAAACACAACAACTCATTGATGATACTTACCACTGTTTAAATTTAGGTATTCAACAGGTTAAGCCCGATAATAAATTCGGAAATATTGGCTTTGCAATTTCACGCTATGCTAAAGCTAAAGGTTATTCTGTGGTTTACGAATTTTGCGGACATGGTGTGGGTTGCGATTTTCATGAGGAACCTCAGGTTGAACATGTTGCCCGAAAAAACTCAGGCCCAACAATGAAACCTGGCATGACTTTCACCATTGAGCCCATGATAAATCAAGGCAAATCGCGCGCAAAAGTTGATAAATATGATGGATGGACTGCACGCACAATTGATGGTAAATTATCGGCCCAATTTGAGCATACACTACTTGTAACCAATACCGGAGTTGACGTACTCACCGATGTAAGTGGTGAATACTAAACCAACATGAATTGGATGTAATTTTCATACAAAACAAAAACAAAAAAAACGGACGCTGTTTCACAATCAACAACATCCGTTTTTTTGAAACTATCCATGCTCTATTTTACTCTAAACCTTTTTCCAGGAAAGAGACAAACTCATCATTGTTATAAGTTACGCCCATTTCATGTTTTGTTCCGTCGGGCTCGATAATAACATGATATGGAATTGAATTCTTTTCATACTCCGACATCAAAATATCTAAATTGAGACGCCCCATGGTTTTCAATGTTTTTCCATCAATTGATGATGTCTCCCATTCATTTTCGGGCAATTTTGTGCGGTCATCGGTATATAACGCAACGACCACATAATCGTCTGTCAAAGTTTTAAATACTTCTGGTTGATCCCATACAGAGTTCTCCATCTTTTTACAATTGGCACAAGCGTGCCCCTTAAAAACCACAAATAAAGGTTTATTTTGCGCTTCGGCACAAGCTAAGCCTTGCTCATAATCAAAATATCCGGTAAGGTTATAAGGCAAGTGCAGCTTATCGGCATATTTTGCCGGCCCGCATTCAAGCGTATTATCGTTAGCAACGGCACCCTGCCCCGCGCTTGATACCATAGCATGATTGGCTGACGGTGGCGGTAACAGCGATGAAATAGGTTTTAGCGGTGATCCGAGCAAACCGGTAAACAGGTAAAGTGCAAATACAAATGAAACCAACGATAAAAGAAACCGGCCAACGCTTAGATGCTTGATATCACTATCGTGCGAGAATTTTATTTTACCCAGCAAATAAACCCCCATTAATGTAAATATTACAATCCATATTGAAAGGTATAGATTCCGGCTAAGCAGGTTGAAACCATAAACCTGATCGATATTGCTCAAAAATTTTAATCCGAAAGCTAAAAGAATAAAGGCAAAAACAACCTTCACCGAGTTTAGCCATCCGCCCGATTTTGGCATCTTCTTCAATGCTGAAGGGAATATGGCCAGTAAAGTAAACGGCGTAGCGAAAGCAACACCAAAAGCAAACATACCAAGCAGCGGACGCAGCCCGCCACCCTGAACAGCTTCAACAATTAAGTAGCCAATAAACGGACCGGTACAAGAAAATGACACAATTACGGTTGTCAGCGCCATAAAAAATGCACCAATCATCCCGCCCTGATCTACCTTCGAATCAGCCCTATTTACTAACCCACTGGGCAATACAATTTCAAAAAGTCCGAAAAACGACAACGCGAAGATAAAAAACAACACAAAAAATATGGTATTTGGAATCCAGTGGGTACTGAGAACACTTCCAATATTAGGGCCAAAAACACCAACGGAGAACAAAGCGCCCAACAAGGTATATATTAAAACTATTGATGCACCAAACACCAGTGCCGTTTTGATGGCTGAACGACGGTTGTCACCCCCCCGCATAAAAAACGAAACCGTCATCGGAATCATAGGAAAAACACAAGGTGTTAAAATGGCTGCTAAACCAGCCACAAAAGCTACAATCAAAAAAATCCATATACTACGGGATTCACCCGATTGAGTATCTTTTTCAGTATCCACTGAAATCTCTTGTGTTTTTTTTTCGGCGTCATTTGTGTTGCCTAAATTGAAAGTAAAGTCGGTAGTAGCCGGCGGTGTACAACTTTCATCGTCACAACTCATATATTCTACAAACCCTGATAGTCCGGAAACAACCTCAGGGTCGGCTTCAATTTTCATCATGAACCGCACTTCGTTTCCAAAATATTCCAGATCCATGTTGAAAGTAGGATCAAAAACTTTTGTCGCCTCACGTGTAGGTGTAAATTCTTTTACAATTTGAACATCCGGTTCACCTTCAAACTGCACTGAAGTTGCAATGGGTCCGCCTTCTGGTATTTTATTTGAATACAGGTGCCATCCATCTTCAATAGTGGCATCAAAATATAGTTCAAAAGTGTTTTCAGAAACTTTTTTATGATCAAACGACCACGAAACAGGGTTTTTTAGTTGCCCCACGGCGAACTGTGAAATAAATAAAAAGGAAAGTAAAATAATAATGGAATGTCTCATAACCTGCATATTTTTCTATAAATATAGTGTTTTTACATAACTATAAATGATGTAACAAAAATAGGTTGCAAGAGTTTTACCTGACGGTGATATTAGTCACAAAAAAACCCCGCAAAAGCAGGGTTTTTAATTTTTTTTGAAAGATTAACACATCTTAATTAAAAGATTATTTCTTCCATTGCCTCATTGAAGAACCTGACTTCGAGAAGTCCGGCATTATCAACTCCAACGACATCAATTTTTTTCATATACTTCCACCTCCATTTTCTAACAATCGATAAGAAACCTTTTTTCAGATAAGCTTCCACATAGGGATGCACCTGAATTTCAATTTTCTTATGATCAAGGTCTGAAAAAATATAATCGACCTTGCTGGCAATTTCGTCAGCAAATAAAATGGTGGGGGTAACTTTGCCAGTCCCTTTACAAGCCGGACACACCTCGGCGGTGTCGATATTTTGTTCGGGACGAACACGCTGCCTTGTAATTTGCATCAAACAAAATTTGCTTAATGGCAGGATGTGATGTTTGGTACGGTCGGCATCCATAACCTCTTTCATCCTTTGGAATACCTTCTGGCGGTTGTCAGTATCGTGCATATCGATAAAATCGATGACAATAATACCGCCCATGTCCCTTAAACGTAACTGCCGTGCAATTTCTTCACAAGCAGCCAAATTGACCTCAAGAGCATTTGTTTCCTGATTATTAGCGGCCCTTGCACGGTTACCGCTATTCACATCAATTACATGAAAGGCTTCAGTATGCTCGATAATAATATAAGCTCCGCTTTTGAATGTAACAGTTTTACCAAATAAGGCTTTAACCTGTTTGTCGATTCCAAAAGCGTCGAACATCGGAGCTTTTTTGTCATATAATTTTACGGTTTTCTTTTTCTCAGGAGCGATATTCTCGATGTATTCACTTACTTCTTCATACACTGCAATATCATTAATGTATATGTTGCTGAAATCGGGATTGTAAATATCGCGTAGCAATGCTGTGGTACGGCTCAATTCTCCGAGCACAACAGACGGTGGCCTCATTTTTTTCATTTTAGGCAACACCGATTCCCATTTTTTCACCAACCGCTTTAACTCCTGGTCTAAATCAGCAACCATCTTCCCTTCGGAAGCTGTTCTGATGATAACACCGTAATTACGTGGTTTGATACTTTGAACTAGTCGTTTCAACCTGTTTCGTTCTTCAACAGTTGTGATTTTTTGCGAAACAGAAACTTTGTCTCCAAAAGGAACAAGTACCATATACCTGCCAGCTATCGACAATTCGGAAGTAAGCCTCGGGCCTTTCGTTGAGATAGGCTCTTTAGCTATTTGCACCATTATATTTTGCCCCGATCGAAGTTGCTGTGTAACTTTCCCATTCTTATCGATATCGGGTTCCGGATGCATCTTTGCTGTAGTAAGTATCTTACCTTTTCGAGATAAAGCACTTTGTACAAACTTATTCAAAGTAGCGAACTGTGGGCCCATATCGAGATAATGCAAAAAAGCATCTTTCTCGTAACCCACATCAACAAATGCAGCATTAAGTCCGGGCATTATTTTCTTCACCTTTCCGAGGTAAATATCACCCACTGCGAACTTAGTGCCACTTTTCTCCCTGGTCAATTCTACTAGACGTTTATCTTCAACTAGTGCTATCACTATTTCAGAGGGACTAACGTCAATAAATAATTCGTTACTCACATTGAAAAATTTTTAGGGAGAATTAATAACAAAATGTAAAAGAACTTCTGTTCATATAAAGGTTTAAACCTAAGAAGCATTGCAACTTAGGTTTAAACAATTTCTTTTTAACAATAAGCTGGCTTGTTAAAAAAGATTACTTCGTGTGCTTATGACGATTTTTTCTTAATCTTTTTCTACGCTTATGCGTTGCCATCTTATGTCTTTTTCTTTTCTTTCCGCTAGGCATAATCTTATTTTTTTACGTTATCTTTAACTTCAGTTACAAATGTTTTTGCAGGCTTGAACGACGGTATGTAATGTGCAGGAATAATTATTGTAGTGTTCTTTGAGATGTTACGGGCTGTTTTTTCAGCTCTTTCTTTTACAATAAAACTACCAAATCCTCTAAGGTAAACGTTTTTCCCGTCAACTAATGAATCTTTCACAGTGTCCATGAAAGCCTCAACAGTTTTCTGTACTGTTACTTTTTCAATTCCTGTGTTCTTTGAAATTTCGTTTACAATATCTGCTTTTGTCATTGCTTAAAATATTTAATTATCAATTATTTATTCTTAAAGTGGGTGGCAAAGATAATTCTTTTCCAATAATTACAACAAAACAACAATGAAATTTTTTTAGTTTTATTCACGATGAAGAAAAAAGCAAACACTTTGTTATTCAGCAATAAAATACAAGCATGGTACATCAACAACAAACGTGACTTGCCATGGCGGGACAATCCTGTACCCTATAAGATATGGTTATCGGAAGTTATTTTACAACAAACCCGTATCAGTCAGGGGCTGAGCTACTACCATCGTTTTGTTGATAAATACCCCACAATAAACAGTTTAGCCAATGCCAATGAAGAAGAAGTACTAAAGCTTTGGCAGGGACTCGGCTATTATTCGCGGGCCCGCAATATGCTCGAAGGAGCAAAACAGATCATCGATAAATACGATGGTAAAATACCCGATAACTTCAATGATCTTCTTAAAATTAAAGGAATTGGCGAATATACTGCTGCTGCAATTGCTTCAATTGCATACAATGTTCCCATTGCAGCTATAGATGGAAACGTAAACCGGGTGATTACCCGCTATTTTGGAATATCAGAAGCTACGAATTCTTCCAAAGGCCAAAAAATTATTAAAGAAAAAGCCAACAACATCATCAACCCAAACACGCCCGGAACACATAACCAGGCCGTTATGGAACTTGGGGCACTAATTTGCAAACCACGAAACCCCGATTGCCAACATTGTCCGCTGCAAACAGAATGTTTTGCATTCAACAAAGAATTAACAGGTTCGCTACCCAATAAAATACGAAAAAACAACAAAAAAGAGCGCTTCATCTATTACTTCGTCATTAGCAACAAACAATATATTGTACTCTCAAAGAGAACAAACAACGACATATGGAAAAACATGTACGATTTTCCGCATATCGAAAATCAAGAACACTTAACCACAGAAGAACTCGCTGAAAGCAAAATGTGGAATGCACTTTTTAGAGGTGAAAAAATTAACATCGAAAAAATTTCGGCAGAACATATTCATGTACTATCGCATCAGCGGATACATGCTTTTTTTATACATATCAGCTATGACAAGCAAAAGCTTTTGCCACCAGGAAGCTCACTTTTTAAAAAAAAGGATGCAGCGAACCTGCCAACGCCAAAGCTCATTGAAAATTACATTTACACCAATAATGTACTAACATTCGAACTTTAGATTTTTGACGTGAGACATTAGACAATGGAAATTGATCACAAACGATAGAATATCAGCTTATTAATCAAAAACAGACAGGCAGATTAAAGCCTTATTAATCAATCAGGCACCAAATGCAACGAAGTATTGACAAACACACACTTTATAAATAAATTAAATTTTATAGCTGATTATCAGAATGTTTAAACTTAAAAAAATAATTCAAACCAAATATTTTTATTTTAACTCATTAAATCAATAAATTTGCATTTTAAAATATCAAGCCCGAGTGCAAAAATCGTTTTATCGGCCAAAAAACATTATTCATTAAGTTTTTTGCTGAAAAAAAGAAAATTGAAAGCGTTGCTTGGCATATTTTGTAGTTTTAGTTTTTATTATTTTTATTCATTTAAAACTCTTAAACTATGTCAGTAAACAAAGTAATTTTAGTAGGAAATGTAGGGAAAGACCCCGATGTACGTTATTTAGACAGCGGCGTAGCTGTTGCAAATTTTCCTTTCGCAACCAGTGAAACATACACGAAAAATGGTGAGAAAGTAACCAATACCGAATGGCACAATATAGTTGCATGGCGTGGATTGGCCGAAGTTGCTGAAAAATACATTAAAAAGGGCAAACAACTTTACATTGATGGTAAAATAAAAACACGATCCTACGAAGATAAAGAAGGGGTGAAAAAGTACATCACCGAAATTTTTGCCGACACGATACAAATGTTAGGTCGCAGAGACGATTATGATGGCAGTTCTTCACCATCAGATAATTATCAGAAACCCGAACCACAAGCAGCAAGTAATCCAACACAGGACTTTGACGCTAACGATTCGGCAGATGATTTACCATTCTAAATTCATTTAATTTTGGAAACAGATAGTATTCCGCTTTTAGCCTCATTCGGCGGGGAAATATATTTTTATCCGTTCACAATAAACGTTATTGTAGGTGTTGTTATACTTATTTTCCTGCTCATTTGTTCTGCATTGGTGTCCGGTTCTGAAGTCGCTTTCTTCTCGCTTTCACCAATGAACAAAGAAGAAATTAAAGAAGGTAAACACAAATCTCATCATATTCTCCGGGATTTATTAAATGTCCCGGAGAATCTTTTAGCCACCATTTTAGTTAGTAATAACTTCATAAATGTTGGCATTGTTATTTTATCCACCTATCTGGTACACAATTCAGTTGATTTTTCAAATGCCCCGATATGGGGGTTTGTTATTGAAGTTCTAGTTATCACTTCGCTTCTTTTAATGTTTGGAGAAATACTTCCAAAAATTTACGCTAGCTACGCTTCCCTCCGCTTTGCCGAAGTAATGGCCCGGCCTTTACTATTGGCTTCAAAAATATTTTATCCGATCACAAAAATTCTTACCCGTTCAACATCTTTTGTGAATAAAAGAATGTCGAAACATATGTCTAACCCCTCTATAGATGAATTATCGGAAGCACTTAAATTAACTTCAGACGATGACCTTTCAGAAGATAAAGAAATACTTGAGGGAATCATAAAATTTGGGTCGACCAGTGTTGACCAGATAATGACCCCTCGTATTGATGTATACGCCATTGACAAAAAAACTCAGTTCGACCGTATTCTTAACATTATTAACGAACCGGGTTACTCGAGAATGCCGGTATATAAAGAAACATTTGATAATATTGAAGGTGTCCTTTATATCAAAGACCTCCTCCCATTTATCGACCAAACCTCCGATTTTAACTGGCATCCGCTTATCAGGCCACCATATTATGTTCCCGAGAACAAAAAAATTGACGACCTGCTTGAAGAATTCCAGAAAGCCAAAGTACATATGGCTGTTGTTGTTGACGAATATGGAGGCACATCTGGCATTGTAACTCTCGAAGATGTGCTTGAAGAGATTGTAGGCGATATAGTTGACGAATTTGACGACGACGACAGACTACATGCCAAAGTTAATGATAACACATTCATTTTTGACGGTAAAATTCAACTTAACGATTTCTTCAGGATTTCGATGCTTGACGATCATTATTTTGACAGTATCAAAGGCGAAGCAGATACTTTAGCCGGTTTGCTACTGGAAATGAAAGGCGATTTCCCGGTTATCAATGAAAAACTTTCATACAACAATATAGATTTCTTGGTTGAATCGATCGATAAACGAAGAATCAAAAAAATAAAAGTTGTATTTAACAATCCACCTGAATAATATTCGTTTATTTTACGGCACCTTATAATCAATGAATGGAAATGAATTTACGGCAAATAACGATATTATTACTGCTTGTTTTCTTTATAACGGGCTGTAAAAATAACAACTACACACCAAAGCCCAGAGGATACTTTCGGATTGAATTTCCCGAAAAATCCTATCAAAGTTTCACAGAAGATGCCCCCTACTCTTTCAGATATCCTGTTTATTCTAAAATAAAGAACGACAAATCAACCCATACTGAACCATATTGGTATAACATTACCATCCCCGAAAACAATGTATCGATACATTTATCGTACAAAAAAATTAACAATAACCTGAATATTCTCACCGAAGACTCCCGTGAACTTGCTTATAAACACTCCATTAAAGCATCGGCTATAAACGAAAAGCTTTACATAAACAACAAAAAGAATGTTTTCGGAACCATTTACGAAATACAGGGCAATGCCGCATCACCATTTCAGTTTCACCTTACCGACAGCACCAAAAATTTTATAAGAGGGTCGTTTTATATAAAAAACCAACCCAACTATGATTCTTTAAAACCTGTTATCGAATTCGTTGAAGAAGATATTTACCATTTAATTGAGACTTTTAACTGGAAGTAATTATGCCACTCATCTATAATGAATACCAAAGTAATTTCAGACTGGCTCTTTGGTCGCTAACTGAGCCTTTAAGTTTTTTTGAAGAAAAGGCAAACATGTCGTTTCAAGATAAAAACGCGTACGCACTTATCAAAAACGAGTCGCGAAAACGTGAATGGTTAGCTGTAAGGATTATGCTAAAAGACATACTCGGGTTTTGGCCCAATATTTCCTATGCCGAAACAGGTAAACCAATACTACAAAACCATTCAAGGCATCTGAGCATTTCCCACTCAAAATCAATGGTTGGCATACTACTCTCAACCAATCCATACGCCGGCCTCGATATAGAAAACACCAACAGAAGCATCGACAAAGTGGCTAAAAGATTTCTGGGTGAGAAAGAACTTCAACACCTTACCGACACGACGTCGAAATACAGCCGTATCATTTTATGGTGTGCCAAGGAAGCAATTTTCAAGGCCGTAAACGAAACAAATATTCGGTTTTCTACTCAAATCTACATCGAGAAAGTAGGAGAAGATGGCATCATCGATGCTCATTTTTATTCCAAAAAAGAAAACATTGACTTTACCCTTCACTACATTGAGAAAGAAGAACACCTGGCTGTATGGACAACTTAGTTAATGTTTAAGTAATAACAGTCACAAAAAACAA
>Ga0102940_1001318_pt1 | contig 15994 bp, 17 predicted proteins | sample SalPonR2_C_D1_MG_FD_78215 | JGI IMG/M metagenome (GOLD analysis project Ga0102940, IMG submission 78215) | Salt pond soil microbial communities from South San Francisco under conditions of wetland restoration - Salt Pond MetaG R2_C_D1_MG | ecosystem: Environmental > Aquatic > Marine > Intertidal...
AAGGCCTGGGCCATTTCAATGCCGATGGGACCGGCACCCAATATGATCATGGACCCGGGCAGGGCATCCATGTAAAAGATTTCCCTGTTGGTCAAATGCGGGGTGTCGGCCAGGCCGGGAATGGGGGGCACCACCGGAGAGGAGCCGGTGGCAATGACCCATTTGCCGGCAGAGATGGTTTTGCCCTTCAGGGTCACTGCATGTTCATCCACAAACCGGGGCTGTCCGAACACCACTTTGGCCCCCAGGCTGCAGAACCGTTCTTCTGAATCATGTTTCTGGATGGTATCCACCACCGACCTGATGCGGTCCGCCACCTGCCGGAAATCCACCGGCGGCAAATCCACCTGCGGCAGCCCGAAAGCCTTTGCATGTTTCATCTGGTGATACACATGGGCGGATTTGATAAGGGTTTTGCTGGGCACACACCCATAATGGAGACAGTCCCCCCCCAGTTTGTCCTCCTGTTCGATCAATATGGTTTTCGCCCCCAGCTGTGCCGCACCTGATGCAGTTGTCAGTCCGGCTGCTCCGCCGCCGATAATGCCGATATCATATTCATACTGGCTCATGATCAGTTCCTTTTCTTTTTCGGTTGATAAACGCCACCCCCTTTTTGGCCAGGAGTGGAAAAATGCCCAGCAGGGCAAAAGACAGCAGCAGTCCCGGGGACAGGATGCCTTTGAGCGAATCGATCTGTGCCAGCTGGGTGCCGGCGTTGACATACACCAGGGTGCCCGGCAGCATCCCCAGCTGGCTGACCAGATAAAACCGGGTGGTACGGATGGGGGTCAGGCCCATGGCCAGATTGATAATGAAAAACGGAAACACCGGTACCAGCCTGAGCGTGAACAAATAATACGCCCCTTCTCTTTCAATGCCCTGGTTGATGGCGCGCAATTTGTCTTTGAAGCGTTCCTGGACCCAGTCTTTCAACAAAAACCGGGACACCAGAAATGCAAGGGTGGCGCCGATGGTACTGGCAAAGGAGATCACCACCGTTCCGGTCACAAGCCCCAGCAAAGCACCCCCGGCCAGGGTCATGACGGCGGCTCCGGGCAAAGACAGGGCTGTAACCACAATATAAGTGAGCATATAGGCCCCTATGGTCAGGAGCGTGTTGCGGGCATAAATTTCCATCAGCCATTCATGACGGGATTTCAGATACGCCAGGGACAAAAACTGCCCCAGGTCAAACACGAAATAAAGTATCACCAGCCCGATGACCGCCCCTGCCATAACCCATCTGATTAACGGTGTTTTCATAAAATTCTCCATACGTTTTTCCATCTATACTCTTGTCAATGTCAATTTGGTCGGGTCGGGGGGCAAGACCTTACACAATGAATGGTCAGAACCGCAGCCGGGTCAGTTTGTTTTTGTAGAGGGAAAAGGCATGGGTTTCCAGGGCCATCATGGTCTGGGTGCCGAAAAATTTTGTCAGGCCGTACTGGCACAAAAACAGGCTGCCCGGACCCAGGTGGGTGTTGGTAATTTCTTCAAGGGTCCTGAGATGTTCTTCAGACCATTTTTTGTGTACAGTCCAGGACATGTCACCGACAAGCCGGAACCTGCCCCGGGCTGATGCCGCTGCATGGGAGATATATTCCGCCATCTCCAAAGGGGTCTGTTTGCCGCTGCCGTGGATCAGCCGGTTTTGGCGGATCAGTTCTGCCACATCCAGGCCATCATGTTCCATGCTGGAAAGAAGCTGTTCTCTGTGATGCAGCGGTGATACCACCATAACGGTTTCCTGGTTTTCGATTCCCTGGCGCAAAAAAAAGGTCTGGACATCCAGGGCCTCGGAAACATCTGCGTACAAATGGGCCATATGGGTACCATCCGGCACATCCAGGCCGCCAAATCCCAGTGCCACATGGCGGGCAGGCATGCCCGGGGCATTTTCCTCTATCCGGGGGGGGCTGGTTTTGCCTTCCAGAAACTGCTGAAGATCAGAGGGATAAAACCGTCTTTCCCGCTTTTTCCCAATACGAAAACAGGCAAGCAAACCGGCGTTGGTCCACCGGCGCACCGTCATTTCAGAAACATTGAGCAGTTCCGCCGCCTGCCGGACATTCAACAATTGTTCCATTTCTGCTCCCTGTTAGCGTACACCGCCTGTTGTTACTGTCAACCGCCTGTTCAACCGGCACCGTCCGTCTTATGCCTGGTCCAGAGGCACCAGCAGCATGTCCCCGGTCATTTTCAGGGCCTTGTCATCTGAAGCGCTGCATTTTTCCTTCACCGCTCTGAGTATGGCACCGGCAGCGGTCTTCTGCCAGAACCAGCGGGTGAAGGCAGCATCATCAGTTAATACCATATCCGGCCGGAACATAACAGACTCAAAATAGATCGATTTAAGATCCTGGGCTGCAAACCGCAGAGCAGAAGCAGGAGAAGACATGTTTTCTTCAAGGGTCAGAGGATTGCCGGACAGAAAATCGGACAACACCTGCAATACCGCATCCGGAGAAAAATAGATCACCGCTGAATAACCACGCTTTTCAAGGCCGATATCATACCAGGAACGAAATTCCGCCATCTCCTGTCTGAAGGCGGCCAGCAGTTTTTCCATTTCGGTTGCATGGGTCACTGGACCGGCAAAACTGATCGGGCAGGCCGGCAGATCCAAAGAATCTTCGGAGGGGGGTGTGTGTTCGGGAACATCATGGGGGAAATCTGCCAGTACCGGGCCTTTTGGTGCTTCCAGAAGCGCCAGGGCCGCCTCGATCACCTGTAGCTGAAAGCCGCGATTCCCGGGAAGCCCCAGGGGACGTCCCAGGGCAAAAGACACCCAAATGGCCCTGGGGGGCTGAATTTTTTGGGTATGTTCTTTGATCAGGCTGATCTGTGTGGTGGGGATGCCCCGGGTTTCCAGATAATGTGCCAACGCGCCCACGGCGCGGGTGCAAAAAGGTCAGACCGGCACCAGCAGTGCCGCATCCACCCGATCGCCTGTGAGCAGTCCGGCCAATTTTTCTGCCGCAGTTTCCATGACCGCGGGATCGGCAGCACCCATGAACGAATAGTGAAAGTTTGCCACAGATCCGATGGTGCTGTCAAAGGCCAGTTCACGGATCCGGTCCAGGGGAAACACCACATTCCAATCCTGTTGGAAACCGGTGCGGTCGAAATTGGTTGAAATATGGGTCATCACCAGGTCCTTTGCGGTACAGGTGTGGGGAATCACCCGGAAGTCGCCGGTCATACCTTCAAAGGGACGGTCTCCCCTCCGGTGCACGCCTGCGGTTGAAATGATGGCCACCCGGCGCCGGGAAAGGGGCGGGCCGGACACCCAGGGGCGGGTATCGAATGTGGGGCAGGGCAGTTCTGCCAGGTGAGAGCGCATGGGTTCGGGCATGGTATCCAGTCGTGCCATGTCAGGTTCCTCCTTCTTAATTTTAATTGACATTATTATACATTAATATACAATTGACAAAAAGCAACCCTTTATTTATGATCATCTGTCAACATGGACCATCTTATTACCATTTCGAGATTATTTATATGCCTGCTGATGAAGCCAGTACATTAAGCCCGCCAACCACCTGGGTGGACACCTATGGTGATTACCTGTACGGGTTCGCGTTTTACCGGGTGCAGGATGAAGAACTGGCCAGGGAACTGGTCCAGGAAACCCTGATGGCTGCCCTGAAGGCCAAAGACAGCTTTGCCGGCAGGGGATCGGAGAAAACATGGCTCACAGGAATTCTGAAACACAAAATCATCGATTCTCTGCGCAGAAAATACCGGGATGCCATGTTTGAAGACCAGGACCTGGATGAACGGAAAATACATGACAGTTTTGATCACAATGGCAGATGGAAAACCGGTCCGGCACAATGGGCATCAAACCCGGAACATCTGCTTGAACAAAAAGCGTTTTTGGATATCATCAGAAAATGCCTGCACGAACTGCCGGAACGGTCGGCCCATGCCCTGTCTCTGCGGGAACTGGAAGGAGAAAGCACCCAGACCATCTGTAAGGTTCTGAATGTCACTGCGACAAACTGCTGGGTGATCCTTCACAGGGCCCGGTTTCTCATGCGAGAATGCATTGAAACCAACTGGCTGCAATAAAGACGGGGTACAACCATGATAAACCACTGGACATTCAGGTGCGAAGATGTGTCGGAGATGATTTCCCGTTCCATGGATGAAAAAATGCCGCTGCGGATCAGAATGGGTATCCGGTTTCATTTGATGATGTGCAGCCTCTGCAGGAACTATAAAAAACAGCTCTGGATAATCCACAGGGCGGTTGAAAAACTTGACCGCATGGAAAACTTCTATGACAAACCCATGCGCCTGCCGGACCAGGTCCGGGAAAAATTGAAAGACCTTTTCAAAGACCATGAATAACGGCCATGCCCCGACGAACACAACAAAGCATGGCATGAAAGAACCATTCTGAAGATTGTGGCTGCATCTATAAACGGCGTAAGGTTTTTTCAGCACTCCCGACAATTCATGCATCAGGTGAGAATTTTTTTTATTAATTTTTTAAACAAAGGAGTTACCATGGTCAAAAAAATTGCAGGAATCACAGGAATCAGTATGCTTAGTCTGGCAGTATTCATGGGCGTATCGGCAATGGCGAAAATGCCGGAACCAGACCCAAAAGCACTCTGGGAGCATATTTCCACCACCTCCCCCTATACCCAGTGGCAGTTTTGGGACGACCACCAGGGCATGCAGGAGGGAGATGCCCCCCACGGATCTTTTCACAAGGTGTATGTCAACGACATCGCCTATGGATCAGCTTCCACCCCCATGAAGAACGGTTCCATCGTGGTAAAGGAAAACTACAATGACACTAAAAAACTGATGGCCCTCACGGTCATGTACAAAGTGGAAGGCTACAACCCGGATGCCGGCGACTGGTTCTGGGTCAAATATTCCCCCAAGGGTAAGGCCAAACCCTATGGCAAGCCCAAAGGATGCATCTCCTGCCACAGTGCCAACCCGGATTCAGACTATGTTTTTGTACATGAGTTTGAGTAGATTTTCGGGTAATTTTTAAAAAGGCCCTGCCGGTTTTCTGAAAATATCCGGCAGGGCCTTTTTTTATCTGTAAAACCATACCCGACTTTAATTGTATGCCTCATATCCGGCCAGACGATACAGATTAATGGTGCTGACTGACTGATCACCGGCAGCATGATTTTTTTCCAGTGCTGCAATGCAGCGGTCAAGATCGTTTATGAGATAATAGAGGGAAGCTATCATAAAATGGGTATCTGATGTGCTCAGGCCGTAAAACCGTGACTGGTAGTTTTCCGTCAGCTCAATAATTTCTCTGCGGAGCGCGTCATCAACAGGCACCTGGTCCAACGCATCCGGATCATATTTCAACGCCCGTCTCATGGCAACGACACCATCAAACATGCGCCTGTTCTGGGCAGCTGCAAGAGCGAAGCCGATTTTTGCCTCCCCTTTATAGGGTGATTTTTTTGCAAAGTGTCCGAATATATCCAGCGCTTTTTCCGGCCGGTCCTTTCCGACCAGTTCCCAGCCCTCTGAAAAGGTATAATCCGTGTCATAGCGGTGGGTTGATCCAGGGTAATGTTTTTTGGAAAACCCATTGAACCGGTATTGCAGCCCCCGGTTGTAATTCTTCCAGGAAGGCGTATTCCTGTAATGCTTTCTTTTATGGTGCCTGTATTGTTTGTGTTTTGGAAAACTACGGTTATATCGGGGATGATGCCTTTTGTCCTTACCATAGGTATAACTGCTGCCATACGGGTCGTAATACCGCCTCTGGCTGTTCCAGGCACCGGCTGAACCTGTCATCCAGAAAAATAACAGTGCCAGAACCATGGCTATATAAAGATGACGTGATTTCATTTTCATACCTCCTGTTTTGCATTGACTTTATCATTTTTGTCGGAATAATAAGGCGGCCCTTACAGGATGGATTGCTTTGTAAGGTTCTTTCAACCACCCCGACTGCTTATGCAACCGAATCAATTGAAAACAAAGGGGAAAATCATGAAAGAAAAACAGGCCTGGTTTTACAGCGACGGATTGAAACTGCACGGCAAATTTTATTACCCGGATGCAGGGGAAGCAGATGAAAAAAAACCGGATGTCGTGATCTGTTCCGGTTTCATGGGATTGAACAACATCCACCCGGCCCGGTTTGCCAGGGCCTTGACGGAAAAAGGATATACCTGTTTCGGGTTTGACTACCGCGGGTTTGCCCAAAGTGAGGGAAACCCGGGACGTGTCCTGCTCGAAGAGCAGATCCGTGATATTGAAAATGCCGCGATCTTTGTCTCCATGCAAAAGAAAAATCCAAACAAGAAAATGGTTTTGATCGGCTGGGGAATGGGCGCGGGACTTATATTGCAGGCAGCGTATGCAGTACCGGATTTGGCGGGAATGATCAGTATCAACGGGTTTTATAATGGGTTCCGGTTTTTTAAAGCGTACCGGTCTGAAGCGGAATACAGGGAATTTATGACCTGGCTGCTGCAGCAGCGGGTTGCAGAGATCACAACCGGGGAAAGTATCCGTGTTGATCCCTTTACAATCTATCCGCTGGATGAGGTGACCCGCGGATATGTAGATGAGGTCCTGTTCAAGACAGACGGATTCGGCGGTGATGTCGACATCGGATTTGCCTATTCTTTATTGCGATATAATCCTGAAGGGCAGCTTGAACAGCAGGTGCCTGACGTACCGCTTCTGGTTGTACACGGGGAAAACAACCGGCTGCATCCGCTTTCGGAAGCCCATTCCCTTTATCAAAAATACCCCGGGGATAAAACCCTGCACATCATCCCCCGTGCAGGCCACACAGAATGGATGTGTGATGACTGCGAACCGTTTCAAAAACTGGTTGCCACGTTACTGACATGGCTTGCATCAAAGGTGGCGGCATGAAAAATGTGTATGATGTACATATCCACGCATCTCCCAGTCTATTTGAAAGATGGGGGGATGCACGACAGACGGCAGCTGCCTGTCAAAAAGCCGGGTATGCCGGCATTGTCCTGAAAGCGCATCACGGCAGTACCGTGGAGATTGCCAGTATGGTGAAACAGCAAAGCGATATGGATGTGTTCGGGGGTGTGGTGCTCAATTATTTTGTCGGCGGTCTGAATCCCTATGCTGTGGATGCCTGCTGTGCACTGGGGGGAAAAGTCGTATGGCTGCCCACCATCCATGCGGATGCACACAAGCCGCTGGGACGGTTTGATTTCCAGGAGCCGTCCACCACAAAATTCCCGGAAAAAGGCATCCGGATCCTGTCAAAAAATGGCCTGACTGATGCCATGTATGAGATTCTGGACATCCTTGACGGAAAAAAAGTGGTGCTGGCAACAGGGCATGTGTCGGCACAAGAGGCCATTGCCCTTGTGCGGGAGGTGAAACAGCGGCGGTACGATATCCGGGTGCTCATCAATCATGTGCTTTTTTATACCCCGGATATGGATGAAGAAGATATTGAAACATTGAAAGATCCCGGGGTCTGGTTCGAAATTTCCCATCTAACCCAGAAAATTCATGCCGCATCCATGGACCGGCTGATCAGGATGATCCAGGGCCATCCGGACGCAAACTGGGTCATGGTCAGTGATGCCGGTCAAAAGGGGAATCCGCCGCCGCAGGCGCTGAAGCAGTTCAGGTATCAGCTCACATCCCGGCACATCAGTGATCAGACCATTGAAAAGATGATGATCCATAATCCGCGCAGATTGCTGTATTGAACCCGGACTGCTGTATGGAACAACCCCTGTTATTTCATATATCTCATACTTCCAGGTCCATATGCGCGGTGATGGGCACGGTGTTGAACAGGGTGTTGGGATTCAGGATATCTTCGGGATCAAACAGATCCTTGATCCTGCGTAAATAGGTAAAGCTGTCATCCAGCTCCATTTCAAGGTAGATGGAACGTGACCGCCCGGCATTATGTTCCCCCACCAGTGTACCGCCGTATTGGTGAAGTATGTGAAACGTCTGCCGTGACACCGTGTCGATCTGTTCCGTAATATTTTTTCTGCCCGGGTCAAACAGCGGCCGGGCATGCAGGCTGCCGAAACCGATATGGCCGAATATGCAGATGTCATGCTGCAAGCGGTGCATCAGCTGGTTCAGATCCCGGATGACCGGCACAAAATCTCTGACATGAATCGCCACATCATCGATGATGGACGGTACAATCCAGCCTTTTTTCCGGGCAAAGGCCCTGAGTCTGGGCAGAATCAGGCGCCGCTCTTCCCATATACGCGTTTCTTCCGGGCTGTCCACCGGCACCGGGATCAATGATTCCGGATGGGAGTTCACCAGTATTTTTTGCCCCTTTTCCACTTGTTCTTCAGATTCGTCAAATTCGACCAGCAATGCGCCCGCAATATGTTTGTGCCGGTTGTGGAGCAATTTCCCCTGTATCCGCGCCAGGGTATTGCCGTCAATATATTCCACCGCAGCCGGGTGCAGTTCATTGATCCGGTTCAGGGCATCTCCGATCTCTTCCAGCCTCGAAAAAAATGCCGCATAGGTCATCCGGGGGTTGCGTATCGGAATGGGTGACAGACGGATCTCGGTGACCACCCCCAGGGTACCGATGCTGCCGACCATCAGATGGGCCGCGATATCCCCGGGATCGTTGTACCGGGACAATGCCGGCACATTGTATCCGCCGGCAATGGGCGGCCTGTTCTCGAAAAGCCTGCGGGCCTTATCATCTGACAGATATTGTTCCCGGATGCGCATCAACCCCTTTTCAAGGTAATCCGGCAGTTTTTTCCGGGTATCCACAACATCCCCCCGGGGGGTGATGAATTTCAAGGAGGCGACAAATGCATCGATGGTTCCGTAGCGCGCGGTTCTGGGACCGGTTGCCCGGGTCCCGATGTTACCACCCAGTGCACACCAGGAGCTGCTGGACGGGATCGCAGGCAGCATCAACCCCTTTTTATGGATTTCTTTGAGGAAATCTTCCAGTACCACGCCGGGCTCGGCAACTATTTTGCGGTCCAGTTGTTTGATCCTGTTCATCAATGGTTTAAAGTCAATAATAATACCAGGGCCGATACCGGCACCGCTGAGGCCGCTGCCGCCGGACCGGCAGGTAATGCAGGTGCCGGATTTGCGGGCATATTCCAGAATACGGACCACATCATCTTCATTGGCAGGTGCTGCCACCATCTGGGGCTGAATTCGATAAGAGCTGGCATCTTTGCTGAATTTTTTCCGGGTGGCGTTATCCGTATATACCATTCCCTCAATGGTAGGTTTATCTGGTTCCATATGGTCACGCTCCTTCCATCATAAAACGTTCCAATGCATCCTTTTCTTTATCTGTAAGACAAGCAAGAACTTTGCTGTGTTTCACCATGCTTCTGACAAAAATGTATACCGGTATCCTGCCGCTCTTGTGGGGGATTTGTTTACAGATGTATGCCGTTTATTTGATGCTTGGCCCGGGTTTGATTTTATCTGACTTTCCAGCAGGAAGTATAACAGATTGTCGGTAAAGGCCGGGTTCTTTGTGATGTCGCGATGATTGGAAAATAAAAAAAGAACCTGGCTCCATTGTATAGGGGATATCAACCTGCTATTCGGGTTATCAATCAAACGGTCATCCCCCAGTGCACTGCTGCGCAGAACTGTGTCGTCACCCGGCCCGGTTTCTATGACAGTCAGCCTGCCGTTTGCATCGAGCTGAACCGTTTTGTCGGTTTTTTCAGAATCACCTGCTACAAGCAGCATCCTGAGAGGATGGGGCGGATCTGCAGGGATATCCATTGCAGTGGTGAACTGTTTTGCACGATACAAAACCTTTCGCAAATGTATGATGGCCGCCTCCCTCCGTTTTTCCGGGCTGTCGATATCTGGAAAAAGTAACTGCAGGACATGATCCTGTTCCGGATTGGCAAGACCCCATTTTTTTTGTATCCAGAATGCAGGATCAAGGATATCCTTTACCGGAAGCGCATTTTCATCCAGCACTGGATGATGACGGCTCCGGGGCAGTGTTTGATACAAGGAAGGCATGGACCCTAAAACTGCCGGAGGATAATGGGGGAGAAAAAGCCCCGGCCTGTAACCTTCAACAAGGCTGACAAGCATATCGATCGAACCAAAATTCGGTGTGCCGATCATGACCAGATTATCCACATGCTCACTGCCGGCCCATGTTATTTCCGGAATTTGGCCGACAGGGGGAAGGTCTTTACTCCCATACCTGAGGTAGTAACGCGCAACAAGACCGCCCATGGAATGGGCGACAATATCAAATTTGACATCATGGTTTTTAATGCCGAAACGGTTTTCAATTTCACGTTGCACATAGTTTTTTCTTTCCTTGATAAAAGTATCCAGCTGCCTGGCACTTTCAACAATATCCCGCCGCCAGTCATAATCAAATTGGAAACATGTAAAGTGGCGGTCTCCATAATCAATGATCCCGTTCTCCACAAGATCCTGGTCCCGATACCCGCCGATACCAAGAATATCCAGAATATTGGCATAAGTTTTTTGTTCCAGCTGATACCCTAAAAAAGAAAACCTTACCCTGTCCAGGGTCCCGTCCGTTACTTTGTTATCATGCATTTTTTCAAGGGTCTTGCCGGTTATCATCGGGAGAGCGATATTCCGAAAGGTATCCGCAGTCCCCGAAGGAATGATACGCAAGCCGAAATCACCCCACACCACAGCACCGGAATCTTTATCCACCAGCCTGGAACCCATCAGACCCGGAATCAGGATCACCGGATTTCGGTAGGGGCTTTCATTTTGCACCATGTCGTTATACAGACCTCCAAGGTCCGGTGCTTTATATGTCGGAGAGCATGCTGTAAAAGACAGGATGGCCACTGTAATGGCGAATTTAAAAAAAAGCCGCATCATAATTTTACACCGCTCGGTTTTTTTGGGCTGTTTTATCGATCATACGCTTATGATTTTTTTAATTTCAGTTCCTGCACAAGGCTGAAAAATTGGTTTTAAGACAGATTCAGGACAATGAGCTTTTCCCGGGTCATATCTTTTATGGAATATCCGATACCCCCTGTGCCCAGTCCGGATTGTTCAGCACCGCCAAACGGCATCCAGTCAACCCGGAATGCGGTGTGGTCATTGACCATCACCGACCGGGCCTTCATTTTTTGGACCGCGTCAAAGGCAATATTGATATCCTGTGTGAAAACGGCTGCCTGGAAACAATAGGGCAGTGAATTTGCCTCATTTATGGCATCCTCCCTGGAGGAATAGGTATAAAAGCAGACCACGGGGCCGAAGATCTCCTGTACAGAGACTTTGGCATCTTTGCCGGGGTTCAGGATGATGGTCGGTTCATAAAGTGTATCAGATATCCGTTTTCCGCCGCACAGAATTTTCCCGTCGGACAGGGCCGCTTCATTTACCCATTTTTCCACCCTGTCCACCTCTTTGGGAGAAATAAGGGGACCCACTTCTGTTTTTTTGTCCAAGGGATTTCCCACGACCAGATTTTTTACCTGAGGGGTGAATCCGGCCAGCACCTCATCTGCAATGGACTCATGGACATACACCCGCTGGACAGACACACAGACCTGCCCGGCGTGGTAATAACCGCCCTTTAAAAGGGAAGGGATCATTTTGTCCAGGTCTGCATCTTTTTCAACAATTACCGGCGCCGCACCCCCATGTTCCAGAGCGCAGTGAACGCCGGGGGCGACCATGGCGCGCAGCCGCCACCCGACTTTTCCCGATCCGATAAACGTTAAAAAAGAGATCCGTTTGTCAGATACCAGTTTTTCTGCATCTTCCCGGGTGGTGATCAATGCCTGGCACCAGGCTTTGGGCAGACCGGCCCGGTACAGAAGGTCGACGAAATTCAGACAGGACAGGGGGGTGGTGCTGGCAGGCTTGACGATCACAGGGCAGCCGGCGGCAATGGCAGGTATCACCTGGTGGACAATTAAATTGACCGGATGGTTAAAGGCACTGATGGCCAGTACGACCCCTACCGGCTCAATCGTTGTAAAAGCAAGCCGGTTCTGTGAGCCTTTGGTAATTCCCATGGGGATCTGTGTGCCGGATAAATTTTCAATTTCATTTATGGCGGTGTGGACCCCCTGTATGGCCCTGTCCACTTCCACCTCGGTATCCATCCAGGGTTTTCCCCCTTCTTTCACCGCTGTTTCAATAATGGCCTCTTTTTGGGCGTGCATCAGGTGAATCACTTTCTGAAGAATTTCAATCCGTTTATGAGGGGGCAGCTTCTGGTCCTGGTTTTGATGTGTCGAAAAGGCAAGTGCTATGGCCGCTTCCACCTGGGAAGGTGACGCAACCGTCAGTTTTTTCAACTCCTGGTTATCAAAGGCGGCAGCTACATGCAAAAGGCTCATTTTTTTCTCCTTATGGCTTACAGTTTTACAGTGTGCAGGTAATTTTTTCAATTTCCCTGATCAGAACTTTGGAATTTTCTTTGTATTCAATGGGCAGATCGATCAGGTGAACCCCCGGCTTTTCCAGACATTTTTTCAGGCATTCGTAGAATTGATCCGCCTCAGTGATGCGGTATCCATGGGCGCCATAGCTTTGGGCATACAAAACAAAATCCGGATTGGTAAAATCAAGGCCCTGCACGTCAAGTCCCATTTGTTCCTGCTTCCATTTAATCATGCCATAGGAAGCATCATTCAAAATAATGACCACAAGATCAAGTTTGCGCCGTACAGCTGTTTCCAGTTCCTGGGAATTCATCAAAAACCCGCCATCCCCGCAGACGGCGACAATTTTTTTGTCCGGATAAACCAGTCTGGCTCCTATTGCAGAAGGGAACCCGGCTCCCATGGTTGCCAGGGAATTATCCAAAAGCAGGGTGTTGGGAAAGGATGCCCGAAAATTTCTTGCAAACCATATCTTGTAGATGCCGTTGTCTAAGGTGACGATGCCATCCTCTGGCATTGCCTTTTGCACATCCGCCACAATCCGCTGGGGCAGCAAAGGAAACGCATTGTCCCGGGAACCGGCAGCCAGGGTTTCTTCAATAATTTTTTTCATTTTCATGAAATAGGAAAAATCCCAGTGCGTTTGCTTGTTTATGACCTGGGTCAACAAATTCACATTACCCGAAAGATCCCCCACAACATCCAGTTGTGGAAAATACACATCATCTGCCCGGGAAAAAAAATGATTGACATGGATAACCTTTGGGCCGTTCCTGTCCATAAAAAACGGCGGCTTTTCGATAATATCATGTCCGAAGTTGATGATCAGATCAGATCTGTCCACTGCACAGTGGAGAAAATCATGTTCTGAAAGGGCAGCAGTGCCGATGTACAAGGGATTGTTTTCATCCACAATGCCTTTGCCCATCTGGGTATTGAAAAACGGAATTCCTGTTTTTTCAATAAAGTCGGAAAACGCGTCCACGCAATCATGGCGGGATCCCCCCGCTCCCATCAGTATAAGAGGACTTTTGGCAGATTCAATGAGTTCAACAGCTGCGTAAATAATTTCCCGCGTTGCCGTGGGCCGTTTTTTGGGATAAATCGAAAAAGGAGGAACATCTGACGCTTCTTTTGCAATATCTTCCGCCAGTTCAATATGGACGGCCCCTGGTTTTTCTTCAAGGGAAAGCCGGACAGCTTCTCTCACCATGGAAGGCATGACATCCCCGTTTATAATGGTTTTACTGAATTTTGTGATTGGTTTCATCATGGAAACCACATCGATGAGCTGAAATTTGCCCTGTTTTGATTTTTTTATGGGCTTTTGCCCTGTTATGACCAGCAGGGGCATGCCACCAAGCTGTGCATAGGCAACCGCCGTGACAAGGTTGGTGGCACCAGGACCCAGGGTGGATAAACAGACCCCTGTTGTATGGGTCAATCTGCCATAAGTGGCCGCCATGAAACCGGCAGCCTGTTCATGCCGGGTCAGGATTAACTGTATGCTGGAACTTTTCAGGGATTCCAGAAAATCCAGGTTTTCTTCACCCGGAATACCGAAAATATACCGGATCCCCTCATTTTCAAGTGCTTTGACAAGCAAGTCTGACACTTTCATCTGCTTTCCTTTCGACATGATAAAACTGCGTAAAATTTTATCAATTAGTCTGATATTGGATAAGATCCTATCGCCTGCTTTTTCCGATGGATGTTTCCGGATATATTTCCACCATCCCGGTTTTCGGGTTAATTTTGACAGGGGCATAGTGTTGATAAGAGAACCACATTCCGATTCGGTTCCCTTTGTTATCCAGGATATCCGCAGCCTGCATCCGGTTTGAATCTGGATAAGATGTGCTCAGTTTCCCGATTTTTTCATATACCTGATCCACTGTAATCATTTTGGTCCAGAAACGCCCCTGGAACTGGTATGTTTTATCAATACCCACCACGGCATCGGGCAGATTGGATCTGCCGCTGAAATAATATTGAAAGGTTTCGGGCAGGGTGCTGGTCTGGTACTGGTGCAAAATGTCCGGATTTGCGGTAAGCTTTCCATATGATGCCATACATCCGGTTATCAGGGCAAACAATACCGGCAGAAGTATAAAAATCCCTGCTGACAGGTAGCCCGACCTCTTTTTTGATGTTTTCATGATTATACTCCTGTTAAAACGTATCATTAAAAATAGCAGTTTGCGTTTTTTTACAGTGACTGACTGGTCGTGCTCAATGTCAGTGTAAATTCTTAGTCGTGTAATTGGAAATAAAATTACATCAGTCAGCAACAAGCTGTTAATTAAATCTGGCAACAGGAGAAGGATAGATGTTTCCGCCAGGTGGTGGACAGAACAATGGGCAGGCGACCCCCCCGGTGTTCTTCTGCACAAAAGATCCCGGGGGCTGGTTCGATGGCAGTCTTGTGTTATTGTCGTTTTTCGCGATTACCTGAGAACGTCAACGGAATACCGGCTGAACCTGCTGTCATGAGTGACGACAGGAAGACGGTGTAAAATGGCAGTGGCAATAATAATTCTGTCGGCCGGGTCTTTGTGGATAAACGGCAGAGAGGCTGAAAATAATGCGGTTTTCCCGGTTATCGGTATTTCAACAAGATCGTGGATTGAAAGGACGGTGCTATACCATTTTTCTGCATCCATGGGCAGTTCGAGTTTTTTTATTGCGGCTTTGCATCCGACTTCCAATGCGGTTGCTGCACTTACATAGACGATATCGGCTTTTTCAATTAATTTCAATGTGTCTTCTGAAATCCTGCCCCCTCCGTTTACAAGCCAGATCAAAGCACAGGTGTCAAGCATTATTGCAGGCATTCAAAGTCTCCGCTCATATCATCGTCAAAAAGTTCCCCGTTTATACCAACATGCAGATCGGAAGAGTCTTTTAACCGGTTTTTAGCCTTATGTGCGACTAGCTCCGCAACTGGCTTTCCATTACGGCATATCAGATAGGATGTATTTTTTGTTTCAATATCAGATATCAGTTTGGAAAGTTTGTTTTTGGCATCAAAGATATTTATCACTTCCATTGCATCCCTCTCTTTGATCATTTGTTTATATGAAAGAATATTGAAGAACCCAGCGGATTCTTTCATGCTTTGTTATGTGCCCGCCAGGGCATGGATGATATTTGGTATTATTGAAGGTTAGCTTAGCTGGCTTAACCATTGTTGTCAACTTAGTTTTCTTAATAAATAAAGCCGCATACCGGACACTGCATGATAGCCATCTGCATAACGTCACCTTTTTTCAAAATGGTATAAAAGAAAAACAAAAGAGAGACAGGCGGCTGCCATGTAGATGCCGGAAAGCTGGGCCACCGTGTTTCCCGGGCCCAGCCACAGCACCCCTGTCACTGCCCCGGCTGCCAGAAAAAACTGGGAGATATAGCTTTTCATGAAGATATAGGCATGACCGGTTGTGGCAGCAGCCATATCATAAAACCGCTTGTTGAACACCAGTCGGAACAAAGAGGTGCAGAAGGTGATCACCGACAGCATCAGCAGCATGGATATATTATCCAGGTTTTGCGACAACAGCCCCCGCAGCAGCCATGACAGGCTGTACAGACAGACAGCCCCGGTG
>Ga0102940_1001319_pt1 | contig 15988 bp, 14 predicted proteins | sample SalPonR2_C_D1_MG_FD_78215 | JGI IMG/M metagenome (GOLD analysis project Ga0102940, IMG submission 78215) | Salt pond soil microbial communities from South San Francisco under conditions of wetland restoration - Salt Pond MetaG R2_C_D1_MG | ecosystem: Environmental > Aquatic > Marine > Intertidal...
CAAAATGGGGCATGATGCAGGATCTTGGCAGATGCGGCATTGAAACCATGACATCGGCAAAGGTGACACAGATCACAGACACGGGTGTGGCGTTTGAACAAGATGGGACGTACGGGGATCTGGCGGTGGATACTGTGGTGGTGGCGGCCGGATCTGTTTCCCACAACCCCCTTGCCGCTGTGGTGCGCGGCATGGGCATTGCCTGTGAAGTGGCCGGGGATGCAAACCAGGTGGGCACGGCATTTGATGCCATCCACCAGGGATTTGCGGCAGGAAACCGTATCTGAAACCTAACACGGGACATCCGCAAACCAAGTGCCCCTTCTCACTTTCTTGTTTTTGTTGGCAGGAACTGTGGTGTAAGGCACTAAGGTGTAAGGGAAAAGTGCCTGAGGCCGAGGGGGTTAAATGGATATGGCAGGGCCTGGCCCGGATGTTCCGGATGCCCTGTTCTATGCTGCAAAAAGGGTTGCAGCGCTGCAGAAATCAGGGGCAGAACCCGGGATCTGCATCAAAGAATCGGTCCACATTGTCTTTGTAGGCTTCCAGGGACGGGGACCTTAAGATTTTTTTGACCGGTTTGCCGTGGTTTTTGAAGGAGGGTCCCCAATAATGCCAGAATCCTTTCATGCGGTCGGTCAAATGGCCGGGCCCTGAAATGATCCTGCCATAAGCGGTGAGAAGTTCATCATGAAAAGCCTTTATTCTGGGTGCCTTGGGGTTGGAATCCCGGTAAATTCCCTTGATTTCCTCGGGCAGAAAGGGATTGGCCAGCACACCTCTGCCGATCATGAACCGGTTGATGCCGGCAAACCGGTTTTTCACCGTATAAAAAGCGTGTGTGTCCGTAATATCCCCATTATATACAAAGGCATGGCGGCTTTCGGCCATGGCCGTCTCAAAGGCATCATGATCTGATGTGCCCTGGTACATCTGGATGCCCGTGCGCGGATGCAGGATGATATGGTCCAGATCGTGGCGGTCGAATACCGTGATCAGGTCATGGATTTCCTCCTTGCTTTTGCGGCCCAGCCGGATTTTAAGGGACAATCTGCCCGGGATATGGGGAATTATGTGGCCCAGCAGGGTATCAATTTTTTCGGGAAACAACAGCAGTCCCGAGCCCCGGCATTTTTTGGCGATCTTGGAGTGGGGGCATCCCAGATTCCAGTTGACCAGGTCATGGCCCATGTCAGCCAGGTGCCGGGCCAGAAAAATAAAATCTTCTGCCACATTGCCCAGAATCTGGGGGACCACCGGCAGATGCCGATTGTTTCGGGGATCCACGTCCCCCAGGCGCGAGAATTTGATCCGCTGCTGCCCCATGGTGGAAATAAAAGGGGCCAGGGCTTCATCCAGGCCGGAAAAATGCTTGGCATACACATTTCTAAATGTTACATCAGTAAATCCCTGTAAGGGGGCCAGTATCAGGATGGGATTGGTTTCGTCCACAGGACTGCCTGTTTTGCCGGGTTTTATTTTGTGCCACAGCCATGACATCTGTCACGGCCCTGGGGCATGGACCAGATTGTATTGGTCTGATGCTATACAGAACATTAAACCAGATTGCAAGGAGAGTTTGAACGGTGAAAGCGCTTTATCAAGAGGTTATCCAGATCAACCAGATGGCGGACAACACGGACAAAGAGGACAAGGCCGCTTCTTTTTTTGCAAAGTTGAACAACATGGAAATGCCCGCCCATTTTAACTGGGTCAAAGAGGTTTTTGAAGGCCTGCATGTGAAGCACACCCCTGACAAGACTGCCCTGGTCTGGCATGATATCCATACGGGTGAAAATAAAGCGTTTTCCTATCTGGATCTGTCTGAAAAAGCCAGCCAGCTGGTAAATTTCCTTGCAGAAAAAAAGGTGGGCCACACACACAATATGTATATGATGGCACCGGTGCTGCCGGAGATCTGGATTGCCGGCATTGCCTGCATAAAAGCCGGTATCGTGGCCGTTCCCACTGCCACCACCATGACCCCCAGGGAGATGGAATACCGGTTTGAGACCTATAAACCGGATGTGGTGCTGGCTGATGAAGCCAGTGCCGCGCTCATCGACCAGGCAGCACAGCAGACCGGTATCCATCCAAAGATCAAACTGGTGCTGGGCCAAAGAGAAGGGTGGACCAGTTTTGATGAGATCAGCACCCAGGACACAAAAGCCCGGGCTGCCGATACCCGGTCCGATGATATTCTGTTCTGCTTTTTTACCTCCGGTACCACAGGGCTTCCCAAACGGGTGGGTCACACGGCCTTTTCATATCCGGTGGGCCATCTGTCCACCACCGTCATTATCGGCACCCAGCCCGGTGATATCCACCACAACCTGAGCGCACCCGGCTGGGCCAAGTGGTCCTGGTCCTCATTTTTTGTGCCCTTTAATGTGGGGGCCACCGTGACCGCGTTTGCCTTTGCCTCCCTGGACCCTGCGCTGTACCTCAAAGCCCTGGAACAGCACCGGGTTACCACTTTTTGCGCACCGCCCACTGCCTGGCGGATGTTTGTGAATACAGATCTGTCAGGATTTGACCTGTCCTGCCTGCGCCAGTCCATATCCGCCGGAGAACCCTTGAATCCGGATGTGATCACCCGGTGGAAAAACCATACCAGCACCCGGATCAGAGATTTTTACGGGCAGACCGAATCCACTGCCATGATCGGCAATGCCCCTTGGATGGTGGAAACCATGCGGTCCGGATCCTTTGGCAAACCCATTCCCATGTATGATGTGGCCCTGGCAGATGATGAAGGAAATGAGATCAACACCCCTGATACAGTAGGCCATATTGTGGTCAAGCTGGACCGGTGGCGGGGGATCGGGCTGTTTTGTGAATATATCGGCAATCCGGAAAAAATGAGTGCCGTGTTTGTGGATAATTTTTACTATACCGGGGACCGGGCGTCTTTTGATACAGATGGCTTCTGGTGGTTTGTGGGCAGGGCTGATGATGTGATCAAATCATCGGATTTCCGCATCGGGCCTTTTGAGGTGGAAAGCGCGCTGGTGGAGCATCCGGCTGTGGCGGAAGCCGCTGTTGTGGGGGCGCCTGATCCCCAGCGGTACCAGCTGGTCAAGGCCTATGTTATCCTGAACCAGGGAATTGCGCCAAGCCGGGATATGGCCCTGGATTTGTTCAGGCACACCACCAATATTCTGGCAAAATTCAAAATCCCCAGAATCATCGAGTTTGTTTCAGAGGTCCCCAAGACCATATCCGGTAAAATACGGCGTATCGAACTGCGGGAAATGTCAGCTTCACCATCAGATCCCCCCGGTCCGGAAGAGATGACAGAATATTTTTACTGGGATTTTCCGGAGCTAAGTTCCAAAAAAAAGCAGTAGACAGCCTTTTTACGAAATGAACATGGGTGTCATGCAAAGGGCATCTCCACTTCGATCTCACCGCTGCCGGTGCGCATGAATTTGGCATCCGGGTACCGTTTCTGGAATACCTTGAGCATTTTGCGGTTTTCCGCAAGCACCGTGGCGATAAAACTGGTATAATTGTTTTCTTTGGCTATGCCCTCCAACGTTTCCAGTAAATAGGAACCGATGCCCATGCCGTGGAGATTTTCTTTTACCAGAAACGCCACTTCTGCGGCATCGTCCGTTGCCTCTGCATAGGAACCGATGGCCACGATCTGTTTGCGCTGGCCCACCTGCATCAGGCCGATCAGGGTCATGTTCCGGCGGTAGTCCACCTCAGCCCACTGCTGCTGGAGCATTTCCCGGGAAAACACCTTGCGTTTGTTGAAAAACCGGTAGTAGATGGAATCTTCCTGCAGAGAATAAAAGAAATGACGGGATTCAAACTCATCTGACGGCAGCAGGGGCCGGAAATTGATGTCCTTTGCATTTTCAAGCTGCAGCGTGTAATGATAAGAATCCAGAAACATGAGATCCTGGCTGGTGGGGGGGAGTTGGTCCGGAAAAATGTAGTGGCGTTTTTTGGCTTCGGATATCAGCTCTTTTCTGAATTTGGGATGGGCGATCTGGGCCAGTTCCATGACCCGCTGATAGATGCTTTTGCGCCGCATTTCTGCAATCCCGTATTCGGTCACAATGATATCGATGTCCCCTCTGGTGGTGGCCACGCCGGCCCCTTCACTCAGGTGGGGGACAATGCGGGATACCTCATCGTTCTGGGCGGTGGAAGGGATGATGATAATGGAAAATCCCCCTTCTGACATGGCAGAGCCCCGGATGAAATCCACCTGGTCTCCGATGCCGCTGTAAAACAGGTATCCCTTGGAATCTGTACAGACCTGACCGGTCAGATCCACCTCCAGGGCGGAACTGATGGAGATCAGCCGGTCGTTTTTGGCGATTACATTGGGATCATTGACAAATTCCGAGGATTTGAAATAGAACATGGGGTTGTTGTCCACATAGTCGTACAAAGCTTTGGACCCCATGCAAAGGGATGCCACCACCCGGTCCGGCAGATAGTTTTTCTTTCGGTTGGTGATCACTTTTTTTTCAAACAGCGGCAGCAGGCCGTCGGTGATGACCTGGGTGTGGACGCCCAGGTCTTTTTTATCTGCCAGATAGGGTATCACCGCATCCGGCAGGTGGCCGAATCCGATCTGAAGGGTGGCCCCGTCATCCACCAGCATATTGACATAATGGCCGATCCGTTCTATCACCTGTTTGTTTTTCTGGCCGGGCAGAGATTCCAGCAAGGGTTCCTCATGTTCCACCAGAAAGTCGATTTCATCCACATGTACCACGGAATCCCCCCAGGTTCTGGGCATCCGGGGATTGACCTGGGCAATTACCATGTCGGCATTTTTCATGCCTGACAAGGTGATATCCACGGAAATACCCAGAGAACAGTATCCATGCTTGTCCGGGGGGCATACCTGGATCAGGGCCACATCCAGGCCGATTTCCCGGTGCTCGAAAATTTTGGGAATCTGGGAAAGGTAGACCGGGATATAGTCTATTTTTCCTTCAAATGCAGACTGGCGCATGAGAAGGGAAATAAAAAACAGCTTGATGGAAAACCGGGACAAAAAATTGTCATCATGGATATATTGGGACAGAGATGATGACAGCATCTGATACACGATGATGTCCTGGGTGCTCTTATTATCCACCATTGCCTTTATGAGGCGCTGGGGTTCACCGCATCCGGTGCCGATGAACACCCGGCTGCCGTTTTTGATCTTTTTGACGCTTTCTTCCGGGGTCAGCAGTTTTTCCGGACATACGTCCCTGAGATTCATCAATTCTCTCTCCTTTACATGCATACAATCATTTCGGTCCATTATGAAATACTTTTTTTGCAAAGTACAGAGAAAATGAGTACGGCTCTCCCCGGACCGTGTACAGCTCTCCGTGGATCGTGTAAACTCTTTGCAGACCGTGCACAGGCTTTTCCCCTTTCTCTCTATTTTCCGGTGGTCTGGTCAATCCAGTCGAGAAAAGCGGACAGCCCGTTTGTTACCGGCACCTGGAGAATTTGGGGCACCTCATAGGGGTGGTGTGCCAGGATAAAGGCTTCCAGATCAGGGTACAGGGCTGTCCGGGTCTTGATGACCAGCCGGGTTTCGGTTTCCGTCTGTACCCGGCCGTCCCAGGAAAAGACACTGACCACCGGGTTCATCTGCACACAGGCAGCCAGTTTTTGGTCAACAATTTTGGATGCCAGTTCTTTGGCTTCTGTTTCACTGCCGCAGGTGACAAGGACCATGCAATGGGACATACTGCCTCCTTTACCTTAATTTCAATTGACGTTCCCTCAATACGGCAGGGCCTCAGGATGCATTTGCCGGCATGGTCTGCGGGGCAAACGCCAGGGTGGCAAAATAATCTGCCATGGTTTCGGCCCGCCGGATGAGGGCAACGCTGCCATCTTTTTTTAGCATAAGTTCCTTGGGGCGTAAATGGCCATTGTAATTGAATCCCATGGAATGGCCGTGGGCACCGGTGTCATGAATGACCAGAATATCGCCTTCACCGGTTTTGGGCAGGGGCCGCTGGATGGCAAATTTGTCATTGTTTTCGCACAAAGCCCCCACCACGTCCACTGGTCCGGATACCGGCAGATGGTCTTTGCCATGGACATGCACATGGTGATAGGCACCATACATCCCCGGCCGCATCAGGGCGGACATGGAGGCATCCACCCCCACATACTTCCGGTAGATATTTTTGTGGTTGATGACGCTGGTGACCAGGACCCCGTGGGGGCCTGTAATGTAACGGCCGCTTTCCATATACAGCCTGGGGGACCAGCCGTGTTTTTCTGTGAATCTTTCCAGGGAGTCAATGATGCCGCCGGCCATGGCAGCCAGGTCAAAGGGGGTGTCTTCAGGGGTATAGGGAATGCCCAGGCCGCCGCCGATGTTTATGAACTCAAAGGTGATGCCCAGTTTTTTGTGCATTTCTGTGATGATGGAAAGCAGCATGTCAGCGGTGTCAACCATGTAGGTATAATTGCGCTCGTTGGATGCCAGCATGGTGTGGATGCCGAACCGCTTGACCCCCATCTGGATGGCGTTTTCATAGGCTGTCTGGATCTGGTCATGGCTGACCCCGTATTTGGCTTCCACAGGATTGCCTATAATATGGTTGCCTGACCGTTTCGGCCCGGGATTGTACCTGAAGCAGATCAGCTCCGGGACCCGGGGCAGTTTTTGCACCAGAGAGATATCATCCAGGTTCAGGATGCACCCGCCATGGGACATGGCCTGTTGGAACTGCTCACCACTCGTATTGTTGGAGGTGAACATGAGCGCTTCTTTCTGTGCCCCGATTTTTCTGGCCAATACCAGTTCAGGGACGGAACTGCAGTCGAATCCAAACCCTTTTTTGTGCAGTATTTCCATGATGGCAGGATTCGGCAGGGCCTTGACGGCAAAGTATTCTTTGAACCCGGCAAGGGGGGTGAATGCGGCATTAAGGGTGTCACAGGTATCACAGATACCGGTTTCATCATATATATGAAACGGGGTGCCAAAGGTGTTGGCAATGTCGGGCAAGATTGTGGAAAGCCTTTTTTTGAAAGCATCTGACATGGGCATGGAAAATTTCCTCGAACAGGTGAATTATGTGAAAATACGCAAAGATATCATATGGTTCTATCCAGCATGATTTTGGCGCTTTCCTTGAAGGTTGAAAGGACAATGTGGGTGCGGGTGGATACAACCGTATCCAGGCTGTTTATGCGGGCATGCAGAACCGTTTCAAGATCTTTGTTATCCGCCACCCGGAGTTTTGCCATCAGGGAGTCTTCGCCTGACAGGTAATGCACCTCCTGGACCTGGTCGATGGCAGCCAGGGCACGCCCGGTCCGGGCGAAGTCGGCGGGATCGGATACCATGACATGAACAAAGGCCACCATGGCGCAGTTGAACATCTCCGGGTTGAGCCGGACTTCATAGCCCTGGATAATACCGGCTGCCTCCAGTTTTTTAATACGTTCCAATACAGCAGATGGGGCCATGCCGATAGCCCTGGACACCTCCACATTGGGAATTCTTGCTTTTTTCTGCAGGATCTGCAGGATTTGTAAATCAGTTTTGTCCATAAGGATATGATCCATTTACAGGGGAGTTTTGGCTTATTTATGTATAATATTCATAATTTTTTCCAAAGTCAAGAATAAAATCGTTTTTATATATATTTTATTAGAATTATATTCGTTAATCTCCGGTTCAGGGCTGTATGTTAATTTTTATTGATAAACCCATGGCTTTCATATACATTTACGGGGAAAATAACCGATATCATAAACAGATAAACAGATTGATAACAGAATACAATGATTGATGATACCATTAAAATTTTGGTGGTGGATGATGAAGAGGGCATCCGGGATGTCACGGAAGGATATTTCCAGAAAAAGGGATATGAGGTATACACAGCTGAAAACGGAGCACAGGCCCTTGACATTATCAACCAGATAAACATCTCCTGTATCTTTACAGACATCAATATGCCGGTGATGGATGGCCTTGAGCTGGCAGAAAGAATCCGGCAGATTGAAAATACGCTGCCGGTGGTGGTGATGACCGGATATCCCTCTTTGGAAAATTCCATTCAGACCCTGAAAAACGGGGTTGTGGACTATCTCATAAAACCGGTGAACCTTGAACAGATGGAATTGACCCTGAAGCGGATTTTGCGGGAACGGGAACTGTTTGTCGAGAACCTGATCCTCAAAGAGGAGGTGGCCCGGAAAGCCAGGCTCCAGGAACTCAATGACCAGCTGCTCAAACGGGTGGAAGAGGTCAATACCCTGAACCGGGTGATGGAGGATTTTTCCGCCACTGATTCCAGTTACGGGATCTTTAACAAAGTGGTGGATTTGGGGGTGGAAGAACTCAAAGCTGACAGGGTCTTTTTTCATATTTTTTCAGAACAGGACAGGGCCCTGGTTCTGGTAGCGGAATCCGCTTCCGGTTATTCCGGAGACAATGCTGCAGAGGGGTTTGGAAAAGACATTCCTGAAAAAACAAAAGCCTTTGTCAAAGAATCTCTCATGGCCGACGAAAATCCCTGTCTGGTATCAGAATCAAAACAGATCAACGCGTTGGATGAACCGGTGAATTCGATTATGGTGGTGCCGTTGAAAATCCGGGACAAAATTTTCGGCGTGGCCTCTGCTTTTATTTTTCAGGAGGACCGGTTTTTCAGTGAAAAAGATATCTACTACATGAATTTTATCACCCAGAAAGCGGCGTCTGCCATAGAGAATATCGCCCTGTATGAAAATATTTATGACAACCTGTTTTCCACCCTGTTTGCCTTTGTTACCGCCCTGGAAGTCAGAGACCTTTATACACGCAAACACTCCACCAGGGTGGCCAGATACGCCCATATGATAGCCGAAGAGATGGGCTGTTCCGAAGAAGAACTGGATGTGATCAATTTTGCCGGCAGTCTCCATGATATCGGCAAGATCGGCATCCGGGATGATATCCTCCTGAAACCGGGCAGACTGACAGATGCGGAATTTGAGAAGATCAAAGAGCATCCGGTCATCGGTGCTGATATCATAAGCAAGCTGGGCCTGTGGGACAGGGAGATGGAGATCATCCGGCACCATCACGAACGCTTTGACGGCAAAGGGTACCCTGACGGTCTCAAGGGCGAGGATATTCCCAAACTGGCCAGAATCATGTCGGTGGCTGACTGCTATGATGCCATGGCATCGGATCGGTCATACCGCAAAAAAATGGAAAAAAGCCTGGTCCTCAAAATTATACGGAAAAATGCCGGCACCCAGTTTGATGCACAGGTGGTGGAGGCTTTTCTGCGGGTTTCTGAACAGGAGTTTCCCGATGATTTTTAATGGGTTGAGCAGTGTTTCAAAATATGATAATTTGAATGAATAACCATATGACAAGGATGTTGCCATGACTGTTTCACACCATGATGACAGGCGCAGGCATTCCAGGGTCGATTTTGCCACCCGTATCCAGGTACTGCTGGACAAAGATGGGCAGCAGGAGGAACTGGAAGGCCATTCAAAAGACCTGAGCCTCAAAGGGATCTTTGTCAGTACAGACAAACGGTTTGCCCCCGGCACCCGGTGTGTGGTGAAAATCTGCCTCACCGGTACGGTGGAAAAAATTGAACTGGTCATGAAGGCAAGGGTGGTCCGGCAGACCAGCTTAGGTATCGGGATTGTTTTTGATTCCATGGATGTGGACACCTATTCCCATCTGAAAAATATTGTGCAGTATAACCAGGTTGCGGATATTGAGTGAAACTGTCTCCGGTATAGCCATCTGTTTTTGAAACCAAAGATGGGCAATGTACAGTCGGCATCTGTTTTGGAAGACAGCAAAGGGGTTTTAATCCATACAAGGAGGGAAATGTGGCAATGGACACATCCATCAAGGTTCTGATTGTTGACGATTTTGCTACCATGCGCCGTATCTTGAAAAATATTTTGAAGCAGCTGGGGTTTCGGAATCTGGTGGAAGCTGATGATGGAACAACTGCCTGGGAAGTGCTGGAAAATCAGAACATTGATTTGGTCATTTCCGACTGGAATATGCCGAAAATGACCGGATTGGAGCTGTTAAAAAAAATCCGGGCCGATTCCCGGTATGCAAAAGTCCCTTTTTTGATGGTAACGGCAGAAGCACAGAAACAGAATGTCATCGAAGCGGTCCAGGCCGGGGTCTCCAATTATGTGGTCAAGCCCTTTACCGCCGAAGCCATTTCAGACAAGCTTGAAAAGATTTTGAAATAATGGGTTCTTCCGTAATAGAAACCAGCCGGGCTTCTGTTGCCGGCCAGAATCTGAACGATGCTGGTTCGGCATTTGACAGAAGCGGTATCGCCGGGGGCAGCAGGGAGCTGGAAAAGGTTCTGGAGACAGCCCGAAAGGTGTCAAAATCAGATGCATCCGTTTTGATAACCGGGGAGAGCGGCACGGGAAAGGAATTGATTGCCCGGGCCATTCACCGGAACAGTGCCCGGTGCAACGGGCCCATGGTGGTCATCAATTGCGGTGCCATTCCCGGTGAACTGCTTGAAAGCGAGCTTTTCGGGCATGAAAAAGGGGCTTTCACAGGGGCACACCGTTCCCGGACCGGGCGATTTGAAATCGCTGACCAGGGTACGATATTCCTGGATGAAATCGGAGACATGAGCGCCGAGCTTCAGGTGAAGCTTTTGCGGGCACTGCAGGAGCGCAGGTTTGAAAGGGTGGGCGGTTCCCAGACCATTGCAGTGGATATCCGGGTGATTTCCGCAACAAACAAGGATCTTGCCGTTGCCATGGAAAAGGGCCTGTTCAGGGAAGATCTGTATTACCGGCTGAACGTGATTCCCATTCACATACTGCCCCTGCGGGAGCGCAGAGAAGATGTGATGCCCCTTGTGGACCATTTCCAGGACAATCTTGTCAAGCGCACAGCAGACTTTGTGCCCAAAACATTTTCCCAAGAGGCTGTCCAGGCCCTTGTCAATTATGACTGGCCCGGCAATATCAGGGAACTGGAAAATATGATTGAGCGCATTGCCGTGCTGGTGGAAGATGTTGCGGTGCAGGTCCATGACCTGCCGGGATGTATCACCCAGACGGTTACCTGCCACCATTCCCCCTGTGTTTCTTCTGTTTTCAATAACGGCATGGGATTTACCGAAGCAGTGGATCAGTACCAGCGGGCATTGATTGCCCACGCCCTTGCGGAAACCGGCTGGATCAAGGCCAGGGCTGCGGACCTTTTGAAAATGAACCGCACCACCCTGGTGGAGAAAATCAAGAAAATGCACCTTGAACCCGAGTCGGAAATGCCGGAATTTTAATCTTCTGTTTTTATGGTACAAAATTTGCTTTAAAATTCTGTCAGCGATTGCTGCTGTAAAGATGGCAGTTGTTGTGCTTGTGAAAATCAAGGTGAGAAATGACCGAAAAATTCTCACAATGGCATTAATCCCGGGGATATATAATCATGATGAAAAAGTACTGTGACAGCCATGCAGGACAGATGCAGAAGATGCTTCTGCCTTGGCTGTTTCTGGTCTTTTTCTCCGGTACCGGTCTGGCGGCAAATGCCGTCATCCAAACCATCACCATCCAGGAAAATCCCTTGTCCGTGCAGTTTGATATTACACAAAAAGTGCCGGCCAAGGTGATTCAAATCGAAAGCAAAGAGGTGCTGATTGCATTGAAAAATGCAGAGCTGGCCCGGGATGTGAAGATTGCCGGCACGCAGCTGCCGGGCATAAAAGCGGTCAATGTGGAATCTTTGCAGGGAGATGTTGTGGCAGTGGTGGTGGTCAGCCGGTCTGCCCGGGGGGCTGTACAATCAGAATTTACCGCGTCCGGGTCCCGGTTTGTTGTGACCATGGCCCCCCTGAAACAGGCGGCTGTAAAAAAAATCTCACGGGCGGCCCTGGCTGCCAAAAAATCTGCAGAATCTGTTCCCGCAGAAAAAAACCTGCCTGAACCAGAGGTCCAGGATCGGGTTTCTCCCGAAATGGAGAGTGCAGCAGCAGATCTGCCAGAAGACAGAGAAGAAAATGTTTCAGCGTCACAGGAATCCGTCAAAATTCAGACACCCCCTGTGTATGTTCCGCCCAAAAGAGAGAAAAACCCGTTTCAGGGAGATATCTCTGATGTGGTCCGGCGTATTGCCGCCAGTGGGTGCCCGGACCCTCAGCTGGACAAGGCTGTCCGGATGATTGAAAATGCCATGTACACGGGCGGGGTTGATCTGCTGGCATCATATATTGATGCACACAACACTGCCTGTCTGGAGCAGGCATATTATCTGCGGGCCTATGCGTTTTACAAAAGCATTCCCAAAGATGATTTTGCCCTGCTGATCAAGGCGGAGCGCATGTTTCAGGATGCCCTGGTGCTGTATCACCAGTCCGCTTACGTGCCCTTTGCCTACACAGCCATCGGCAAGATTCATATGGATTTGAACAACATTTCTGCGGCTGAAGGATATTTCAACATTGTCAGGCAGGAATATGGCGCCTATCCGGGCCGGCCGGAGGTGTTGTTTCATCTGGCTGAAATTTATGAAGAAAAAGGGTATATCGATCAGGCCCTGGGCTTTTTTCAGCAGGTGTTCGAAGCCCCTTTGGAAAACGCCTATATAGTGGATGCCGGCATCGGATATGGCAGAACCCTGTTTAAAAAACGGCAGTATTATGCGGCATTGTCCGTGTTCAACCATGTGGTTGAACTGGATGAAAAAAAGGTGTATGAGGGCCCGGATCTGCTGCAGTACATGGGGGATGCCAATTTTGAACTGTCTTTGGGCAAGCCGGCCAGAAAAACCTATATGCGGTTGATAAATCTGTTTCAAGGTATCCCGGACAAAGACATCCTCCTGGCCCGGGTGGGGGATACCTATGGTATGGAAGACCGTGAAAAAAAAGCCATAAAAATGTATGAACTGGTCCGGGAAAAATTTCCCGATACCCAGGGATATATCAACGCCTCCATGGGGCTTGCCCGGTACCTGGAAACCGATACAGAAAAAATTGAGATTTATGAGATGGTCAAAACCAGGTTTCCGGACAATACCTATGCCCGCATTGCCATGATGCGGCTGGCGGAAATATACCAGAAAAACGGGGAATACAACAAATGCATAAAGGAGATCGAGGCGCTGTTGTCCACCCATCCCAGGGGGTTGCGGTATGAGGCGGTCAAGCTCATGCAGAAAGCATATGAGGCCCTGTTTGAGCGGCAGCTTGAAAAAAATAATTATACGTCGGTATTGACCCGGTACGAATCAGAGTACAACAGGATCGACAAAATGGACAGCCGCAGGATTGCCTTGAGTGTCGGCACTGCCTACCTGCAGGGCAATCTTTTTGAACAAGCCTTCAACCATCTGCTGATTGCCTATAAACAATACAAAAGAGCAAAAAGGCCTGCTGATCTGCTGTTTTCTTTAGGGGTTGCCATGGATGAAACCGGCAGGGATGATGATGCGCTCAAACTGCTGCAGGCATTTTCAAAACGGTTTAAAACAGATGAACGCTTTGTGGATGCCATGGTGCGCACAGGGGATATCTATCTTGAAAAAAAACAGTATGCCCGGGCGGATGCCATTTTTAAACAAGCCTATGCCGGCGCAGAAAGCCATCTGAAAAAAGGGCATATCCTGCTGCGGCATGCACGGGTGTTTGCACAGCAGGATGACCTGAAAACAGCTGCCGGTCTCCAGGCGGCTGCAGTCAAGGATTTTGCTGCAGCATCCGGGAAAAATTATGACATTCTGACACAAGCCTACAAAACCCTGGGCAATACCTATGTCGGCCTTTCATCCTATGTTCAGGCAGCAGATGCATTTGCAAAAGCCTTGAATTTCAGTGAAGGAAACAGGTTAAAGGCCAATCTGGGTTTTCTGCTGGGGGATGCGTATCAGAAGGGGAATATTCTGCCCAAAGCCAGAGAAGCATTTGAACAGGTGGCAGATAGATATGATTCCGTCTGGGCCAGGCTGGCACGGCAGCGCCTGACCACCCTGGATCTGGCCCGGACCGTTTCCAATTCATAAGGGGTAAACCGCCATCGTGCCAGGAAATCGGGTTTTTATTATAGTGGAGCAGCCCAAGGACCGGATGGCGTATACGGCTTTTTTGGAAGGCCTGGGGTTTCTGGTGGATGCCGTGCCTGAAGGGTCGGACGCGGTGGCGCTTCTGTCTGAAAAAAAACCGGACATTGTTATTGCCGATGAAACCACCCCGGGATTTGATGCCTGTGCGTTTTTAGACAAACAGCGGCATGTCCATACCCCGTGCAAAACCATTATCATAACCCCGGAACCGGTGGTGGACCATGCCGTGCTTCTGATGAAAAACGGCGCGCTGGATTATCTGATCAAACCCCTGGACATGCGGCAGCTCGAACTGTGCGTTCGGCGGGGATTGTGCCTGCACCAGGGGGAATCAAAAAACGGGGAGAATCAGCCCCCCCGCAAAAAACCGGTGACCATCATTACCCGGGACCGGGCAATGCAGGATATGCTGTCAATGGCCGAACGGGTGGCGGATTCCAGTGCATCGGTTTTGATTCAAGGGGAAAGCGGTACAGGCAAGGAGTTGTTTGCCCGGTTTGTTCACGAAAAAAGCAACCGGTCTTCCCAGCCATTTGTGGCGGTGAATTGTGCGGCCCTGCCGGAAAACCTTCTGGAAAGCGAACTGTTCGGCCATGAAAAAGGGGCGTTTACCGGCGCAGTTTCCCGGAAAATCGGAAAATTTGAGCTGGCCCACAAAGGCACCCTTTTTCTGGATGAAATTACGGAAATGCAGTACCATCTCCAGTCAAAACTGCTGCGGACAGTTCAGGAAAGAACCGTGGACCGCGTGGGGGGAACCCAGTCCGTGGCGGTTGATGTAAGAATTATCGCCACAACCAACCGCAATGCCAGACAGGCAGTGGAAAACAATGATTTCAGGCAGGACCTGTTTTACCGCCTCAATACCATCCCTATTCTGATTCCCCCGCTGCGGGACCGGACCAATGATATCAAAATCCTGTGTGATTTTTTAATAAAAAAATACTGCAAAATTGACAGACGCAATGTCAAAGGAATGACAGAATCGGCCCTGTCCATTCTGAGCCGGCACCCTTTTTACGGCAATGTCAGAGAACTTGAAAATATTGTTCACCGGGCTGTCCTGCTCACCAATTCAGATCGCATCAGGCCTGAGGACCTCATGATGGATGATGCCGGCCCGAAAGAAGAACATGCCGCACCCCGGCCGGAAGAAGATCTCCATCCTGATGTCGCATCCGGGTCCCTGAAAGAGATGGAGCAGAAAATGATCTTTAAAACCCTCGACCAGACCGAGGGGAACAGAACCCATGCCGCAAAAATTCTGGGTGTATCCGTCCGGACCCTGCGCAACAAGCTCAAGGAATACCATCAGACTGATTGATATTAAATGCCGGTATTATCAAATTTCGGCATTAACTTTGCATATTGAATTTACATAATGCAATTGCCTTGACAGGTGTATACCCAAAACGGTTTTTATGACACGCATATGTATGGGGAAAAAATGACAGATGCAACGCTTTGTACACACAATTTTCAGCATCAGGATTTTGCCGGAACCCTGAACCAGGCCCTGGGCAGATCCGACATTGCCCGCCCGGTGGATAATCATGACCGATACCCGGATTTTTGCCGGGAGCCATATTTTTCCCGGACAGGCAGAACTGATCACAAAACTGATCACAAAACAGATGCATTATATTCAGATGCGCTGGATATCGACAGGGAACTGGCACATCTGGTGCAGAACAATATGGCATACAGCACCACCACCGAGCGCCTGCTGCAGAAAATGGTGTTGTTCACCCATGCCATCGACCAGAAAGGAAACTAGTTTATGGACCTGTTAAATGCATCACGGATCAGCGGCACCGCCTTGGCAGCCCACCGCACCAAATTGAATGTGATTGCGGAAAATCTGGCCAATGTCGACACCACGCGGACAGAAGAGGGCGGCCCGTACCGGCGCAAAATGGTGGTGTTCAAAGG
>Ga0102940_1001323_pt1 | contig 15971 bp, 11 predicted proteins | sample SalPonR2_C_D1_MG_FD_78215 | JGI IMG/M metagenome (GOLD analysis project Ga0102940, IMG submission 78215) | Salt pond soil microbial communities from South San Francisco under conditions of wetland restoration - Salt Pond MetaG R2_C_D1_MG | ecosystem: Environmental > Aquatic > Marine > Intertidal...
ACCGTCAGCGACACCAGCCGCACCGTCACCGGCCCGGTGTGGAGCTTCACCACCGGCCTCGGCGAGCCCCAGGTGCAGGTGCTGTCGCCCAACGGCGGCGAGCAGCTCGTGGTGGGCGACACCGCCGACCTGCAGTGGTCGGCCAGCGACGATGGCACCATCGTCGGCATCGACGTCCTGCTGTCGCGCACCGGCAGCGCGGGCGTGTACGACACCCTCGCCGTCGACCTGGCCAACACCGGCAGCTTCAGCTGGACGGTGGCCGAGCCGCTCAGCGAGGACGCCTGGCTGAAGGTGGTCGCCCGCGACGACGCCGGCAACAGCGGCGACGACATCAGCGACGCGGCCTTCTCGATCACGTCGGCGGTCGACGCACCTCCGGGATCGGCCCTGCGGACCCAGCTGGTGGGCGCCGCGCCGAATCCGTTCAACCCTCAGACGACCATCCGCTTCGACCTGGCCCAGCGGGAGCGGGTCGATCTGGTGGTGTACGACGTCTCGGGGCGGCGTGTCCGCACGCTGCTCGGCGGTGACACCCTGAACGCCGGGGAACACCGTCAGGTGTGGAACGGCACCGACGATCGCGGCGCGCAGGTCTCCTCGGGGATCTATCTGGTCCGGATGACCGCGGGGGACTACGTGGCACGGAAGAGCGTCGTGTTGGTGAAGTAGGTCGTTGAACCCACGGGTGACGGGAGTCCGGTCTCCACGACCGGGCCCGTCACCCGCAACACACCGACCGTGCGAGCAACCCGCGCGGCCCCGCGATCAGCGAGGCTCTCGGTCCTCGGGCCCGAACTCGAGGTCCTCGTCGTCCTCGAAGACCTCGCGCCAGCGCTCGACGGGGTCCTCGAAGTGCACGCGCGCCGGGTCGAAGTCGTCGGGATCGAAGTCCTGGCCGGCCCAGGAGCGGAACCGCAGGTGCTCGGAATGGCCGGGATCCTCGATCGCCCGCAGGAACTCCTCGTAGCCCCACGCCCCACCGACGTCCTCGGGTGGACATCGGCGCTCCCCCTCCAGGCACACGGGCAACGACCTCGGCGCAGCCTCGCCGGAGCCCTCGAGCACGACTTCGTGCAGCCAGTTGTCGCCGAAGTCGTACACGTAGGTCGCGATCGGGCGCATCATCGGGTCGAGGTAGTCGCGGATCGGGGCCGCCCAGCTCATCTCGACCTCGTCTTCGAATTCGTCGCCGGGGATTCCCAGCTCGACCTCGTGCCGTGTCCGCGGATCGACCACGCGGAAGGCGTGCAGGTGCGAGTCGGTCCATCCCATGCCGTTCTGGATCGCCACGTGCAGGTCCCAGAAGGTCGAGTCCTCGGGGATCCGGATCCGCCGCCACACCATGGGATGCACCCCCAGCAGGCCGATGCGGAACTGGGCGTATCTCTCGGTCTGCGGCTCCTCGGACGGCCCGTCTCCGGCGCTCGCACCCGCCAGCGGAACGTCGACACCGCCCTGCGGCTCGGTGTCGAGGTGGAAGCGGACGAAGTCCCCGAGCTGCGGCGTGGCCCGCACGCGGATCTCGTCGGCGACGTAGCGCGCGTTGCCCTTCGGGTCGACCTCGGCGAGTCCGGCGAACTCCATCAGGTTCTCGAGCATGCGCAGGCGGTAGCCGAGGCCCAGGAGACGGCGCGCCGAGAAGAACTGGGTGTCGGGACACTCGCCGATCGCGGCCGGATACGCGCGGGCGAAGAGCTCCTCGTAGAAACTGCTCGGGCGCCACGTGCCGCCGTAGCGCTGCAGCAGGAGCAGGGTGTAGGCGAACGATTGCTGGATGATCCTCAGCGGGGGTAGCCGGTCCCGCGCGCCCACGTCGATCCGGGTGGCCACGGCCTCGAACAGCAGCCGGTACACGGCGCCCGCCGATCCGGTGGCGAGCAGCTCGTCGCAGCGCCGCGTGCGGTGGATCCTGCCCGCGGTGACCTCGAGCAGTCCGGCCTCGATGGCCGCGTGGTGGGTGCGGACCAGCGGCGGGAAGTCCTCTTCGCTCTGCACACCGGTGTGCCGCGTGAACTCGCGGTAGTCCTCCGGACCCAGCGCGCGCTCGGCCGCGGTGCGTGCCACCGCTCGCGGCAGGTTGCCCTTGGCCGTCAGCCGCAGACCCTTGTCGTCGATGGCCTCGACGATCGCGGTGAAGCAGTCGGTCATCTCGCACCGCGGCGGCGCGGCCGGTTCCTCGGCGAACTCCACGACCGCGGGACTGTCGAAGGGCTTGCCGAGCAGCGCCTGCATGGTCTCGGGATCGAGGCCGTCGAAGTCCGCGAGGCCCTGACGGTTGTGGCAGCCCACGCGGTCGTCCAGGAAGCCCTGGAGCTGCTCGATCGAGTCGAAGCTCTGCCCGGCGACCTCCCGGCGCAGGGTCGCGAAGATGTCGTCCAACTCACCGCGGAGCTCGTCGGCCCGTTCGGCGCGCGGCCGCGCGGGATCGTCGACCGGTGGCGCGGGCTCGGCGGCGGGCTTGCGCGGATCGCCGCAGCAGCGCTTGTACTTGCGGCCGCTGCCGCAGGGGCACGGGTCGTTGCGGCCGGGGCGGTTTCGGCTCATGGTGCCGGGTTCCTCTCGTCGTCGTCCGCGGGACTCTCGAAGCATGGACGGCCTGCGATCCCCCGCGCTCCACCTGTGGTGCTCGGCCATGATCGGACCCCGGTTCCAGGCCTGTCACGGGATTTCCCCGCCGTCCCTGCCCCGATGCGCCCTGCCGGCCGCTGTGCTAGGTTCGCCCACGGACGCATCGCCCCGAGAGAAACGAGGACCCGCCGTGCAGAACCTCCAGGGCCAGCTCCTCATCTCCAGCGCGGGACTGTACGACCCGAACTTCCGCCACACCGTGGTGCTGATCGGCGCCCACGGCGACGAGGGCGCGCTCGGCGTGGTCCTGAACCGCCCGGCCGGCGTGGCCATCGCCGACGCCGCACCACCGCTGATGCCGATCACCGGGCGCGAGGCGATACTCTACCAGGGCGGCCCCGTCCAGCCCGACCAACCGGTGCTGTTGGCCGAGTTGTCCGATCCCTCGCTGGCCGACGTGCACGTCTTCGACGCGATCGGCTTCCTCACCGGCGAGCTGTCGGAGACCGCGCGCACGGCGATCCGGCGCGCGCGGGTGTACGCAGGATACTCGGGCTGGGGCCCGGGGCAGCTGGAAGACGAGATGGCGGCCGACACGTGGATCGTCGAGCCCCCGCGGGTCGAGGACGTCTTCACCGACGACCCCGACGGCCTGTGGAAGCGGATCCTCCAGCGCAAGGGACCGCGCTACAAGCACATCTCGATGATGCCCTTCGATCCGCGCGTCAACTGACGCGGGCCGGCTACTCCTCGCCGACCTTCCGGAACTCCAGCTCGGTTCCCGGCGGCAGCTCCTCCATCGAGGTCAGCCGCAGCGGCGGTGATCCACCCCAGCGCACCTCGAACACGAAGCGCACGCTGTCGCCGGGCGCGAAGGCCGACAGATCGACCTCGTCGGCCACGGGAAAGCCCATGGTCATGGCGTCCATGCCCACGGCCTCGCCGCTCGAGTTGACGAAGTCGGGGATCGCCTCGTGGCGGATCATCAGTTCCAGCCCCCCGGGGCCGGGCAGCTGACGGACGATACCGCGCACGTCGTAGCGCTGCAGGTCGGTCGGCTCTTCGGTGGTCGTGGCTTCCTCGCCACCACCATCACCGCCACCGCAGGCCACGAGGCCGAACGACGACACCACGAGAACGACTGCGAACATGCGAAGGAAGAAGCCGGCCATGGCCGTGCCTCCGATCCGGTCGGGGCCGTGGAGAATCTGCGCGAGACCCCGAATGGATAGCGGAATCGGGGGTCGGCGGCCAATCCGGAGCCGTTCCGGGATCTACGCCGTCTCCGTCTCCGGCCGCGACGGAACCGTCCCCCACCGCGCGAACAACACCGGCACGAGCACGAGGTTCAGGAAGGTCGACGTGAGCAGACCGCCCAGGATCACCTGCCCCATCGGCGACTGGATCTCGTTGCCCGCGTCGTGTCCGGCCAGCACCAGCGGCACGAGCGCGAGTCCCGCCGTCAGCGCGGTCATCAACACCGGCGCGAGGCGTTCCTCGGATCCTCGCCGTACGGCCTCGGCGCGCTCCAGTCCTTCGCGCATCAGATCCTGGTACCGCGTCACCAGCAGCACGCCGTTGCGCGTGGCGATCCCGAAGAGAGTGATGAATCCCACCAGTGCGGCGATGCTCAACACGCCTTCGCCCAGGGCGACGGCGACGATCCCCCCGATCAGTGCGAGCGGCAGGTTCACCAGCACGATCAACGTGGCTCGGTGGTTCCGGAAGGCCAGGAACAACGCGGCGTACATGCCCACGAGGACCAGTCCAGAGAGCAGGGTGATCGTCCGCGCACTGCGCGCCCCCTCCTCGAACTGACCTCCGTAGGTCACGCGGTAGCCCACCGGAAGATCGACGGCGGCGTCGACCGCGGCCCGCGCCCGCTCGACCGTGCCGGCCAGGTCGGCGCCCTCGATGTTGGCGGTGAGCATGCCGACCCGCTGCACGTTCTCGCGCCGGATCAGGCTGGGCCCCAGATCGAAGCGCACCTCGGCCAGGTCTCCGAGCTCGAGCACGCGGCCGTCGTGGGTGATCACCGGCAACTCGGTCAACTGGTCCCGGTGTTCGCGCAGCCGCTCGGGAAGGCGTACCACCACGCGCGACACCACGCCGTCCTCGACGATCTCGCCCACGCGCGTGCCCTGGAACGCGGCCTCGACGAAGCGCGAGAGGTCGGCCGCGCTGAGCCCGTAGCGCGCGAGGGCCGGGCGGTCGAAATCCACCAGCAGTTGCGGGATGCTGGCTTGCTCGGTGTTGCTCAGGTCGACGATCCCGTCGACGGTGCTCACCACTTCCTCGATCCGTCCGGCGATTCCACGGATCACCGACAGCTCGGGCCCGAACACCTTGATCGCCAGGTTGGACTTGCTGCCCGAGATCATGTGGTCGATGCGGTGACTGATCGGCTGCCCGAAACTCACGTTCGCACCGGGGATCACCGCCACGGCTTCGCGCATCTCGGCCAGCAGACGGGGCTTGTCGATCCCCTCGCGCAGCACGACCTCCATCTCCGAGGCGTTCACGCCCTGCACGTGTTCGTCCTTCTCGGCGCGGCCGGTGCGGCGGCTGGTCGACACCACTTCGTCGAAGCCGAGCAGGACCTCTTCGACCTGCCGCCCGACCGCGTCGCTCTCGGCGAGCGTGATCCCCGGCGGACTGACCACGCTCACGGTCAACGAACCCTCGTTGAACGGAGGCAGGAAGCTGCGACCGAGGAACGGCACCGCCGCCACCGCCACGGCCACCAACGAAGCCGTGGTGACGATCACGACCGCCGGCCGGCGCAGCGCTCCGCCGAGCAGACCGTGGTACGCGCCGCCGAGGATTCGCAGCAACCAGGGCTCGCGAGGCTTGCGGTCGGCCACGTTGCGCAGCAGCAGGTACGACAGCGCGGGCGTCACCGTCACCGACACCAGCAGCGACGCCGCCAGCGAGACCAGATACGCGAAGCCCAGGGGCTCGAGCAGCCGCCCCTCCATGCCCGGCAGGAAGAACAGCGGCACGAAGACCATCACGATGATCAGCGTGGCGAAGAAGATCGCCCCGAGCACGCTCGACGCCGCCCCGAACACCACGTCGAGCGCCGCGCGTCCACCCCTGGCCTCGGATTCACGCAGCCGCCGGAACACGTTCTCGACCACGATGATCGCGTCGTCGACGAGCGCCCCGATCGCGATCGTGAAACCGCCGAGGGTCATGGTGTTCAGGGTGCCGCCCAGCGCCGAGATCACCAGGATCCCGGCCACCAGCGACAGCGGGATCGCCACCGCCGAGATGAAGGTGGTCCGCAGGTCCCCGAGGAACAGGAACAGGATCACGATCACCAGGATCGCACCGTCGCGTAGCGCCTCGCTGATGTTGTGGATCGCCGTGCGGATGAAGTCGGACTGACGGAAGTTCTCGCGCTCGATCACCACGCCCTCGGGCAGCGTGCGCTCGACGTCGGTCAGCACCGCGTCGACTCGTTCCATGAGGTCGAGCGTGTTCGCGCCGGGTTGCTTCTGCACGCTCAGGATCACGGCGGGCTCGGCGTTGTACGACGCGATGCCTCGCTTCGGCTCGGCGCCCACGCGAACGGTCGCCAGATCGGCCACGGTCACGGGCACGCCGTCGACCACCTTCACCACCGCCCTCGCCAGGTCGTCGGCGTCGAGCGCGCGGGCCAGACCGCGCACCAGGTACTCCTGACCACGGTCGACGTGGAATCCGGCCGCGGGATTGCGCGACACCTCCTCGAGGACCGCGGCCATGTCGCCCACACTCACCCCGTGCTGCACCAACGACGGGACGTCGACCTCGACCTGGTACTCGCGCACGTCGCCACCGATCGGGCTGACCTGCGAGATCCCGGGAATGGCGAGCAGGGCGCGACGCATCGTCGTCTCGGCGAGCCGCCGCAGTTCGCCGGGGCCGACCTCGTCGCTCGCGGTCAGGGCGACGAAGGTGATCTCGCCCATGATCGAACTGATCGGCCCCATCTCGGGCGGCACGACCTGCTCGGGCAGGCCCACCTTCTGCACGCGCTCCGACACCACCTGCCGCGCGCGGTAGATCTCCTCGCCCCAGTCGAACTCGGCCCAGATCACCGAGATCCCCGCCGCCGACACCGAGCGCACGCGCCGGATCCCGGGCGCGCCGTTGAGCGCCGACTCCAGAGGAAAGGTCACCAGCTTCTCGATCTCCTCGGGCGCCATGCCCGGGCCCTCGGTGAGCACGGTCACCGTGGGTGCCGTGAGATCGGGGAACACGTCGACCGGCATGCGGGTGATGCGCACCACGCCGGCGGCGAGCAGCACCACGGCCGCACCGAGCACGAAGAAGCGATGATGGAGCGAGAGTCGGATCAGGCCTCGGAGCATGCTTCGTCCTCGCGGCTAGTGCACGTGCCCGTGGCCGGCGCCACCCGAGCTCACCAGGCTGGCGCGCCGGATCGTCGACCCACCCTCGATCACCACGCGCTCGCCGACGGGGATTCCGTCGACCAGCAATCGGTCGCCCTCGCGACCGCGCACCTCGATCTCGTGGCGCTCGAAGGTCTCGCCGTCGAGCTGGACGAACACCACCGGAACCCCGGCATCGTCGACCACCGCGGACACCGGGACCACGATCCCCTCCGCGCCTTCGGCCAACAGGATCTCGGCCTCGACCGCGGCACCCAGCCGTAGACGCGCCGTGCCCGTGGTCACGCGCACCAGGCTCGACACACGACCGGTGCGGGGGCTCACCTCCGGCGCCACCGCGACCAACGCGACGTCTTCGAAGAGCGTGCGACTCCGGTCACCGGTGGCGCGCACCCAGAGTCCCTGCACACCCGACTGCAGGCGATCGGCGTCGTGCGGAACCAGGTGCACCTCGACCCACACCGGCTCCACGCGCACCAGGCGGACCAGCGGGTCGCCGGCCGACACGGCCTGTCCCGGCCCGACGAGGATCTCGGCCACTTCGCCGGTGAAGGGCGCGGTCACCTCGAGCATCGGTGGCTGCGCTCCCGACACGTCGCTCCCGCGGACCACGTCCGTCTGCCGGCGGACCGCCTCGGCCTGCGCCTGCAGGGTCTCGACCCGCGCGCGGGCGGCGTCGACCTCGGCCGTGCTCACCGCGCCCATCTCGACCAGGCCCTCCAAGCGCTCCAGGCGCTCGCGGGCGAGCGTCAGGGCCGCACGCTTCTCCGTCGCGACGGCCCGGAGCTCGGACAACGTGCGTCCCTGCGACACGCGCGAAGTGAGCGCCATGACCGTTTCACCGGTCGTGCGCGCCAGGCCAACGTGGGGCCACGGCTCCGACACGACGATCCCGTCGATCGGTGCGGTCACCTGCAACTCGCCGCCGGCGGCCGGACGCACCCGGCCGGTGCCGCGCGCGGTTTCGCGGATGCGTCCGACCTCCGCCCACCCGGTCGCGAAGCGCGCGGTCCACTGCTGTTCCTTGAGGAAGGACACGGTCTCGAGACTGCTCGCGTCGCCATCGCCGTTCAGCAGTCGGCCGGGATCGTCCTCGGTACCGACACGGAGACGGCCCGCCGCGACGTCCTCGGTCCGCCCCGCTCCCTCCACGCGGAAGACCAGGTCGAACTCGCCGGTCTGCGACGGCAGCATCAACAGCTCGAAGATCCCGTCGCGCAGCGTGCGGTCGCGCCGGAAGACCGACTCGTCGCCCGCGTCGTCGCGCAGCACGATCGCCACCACGCCTTCTTCCAGCGCCTCGAAGCCGTCGAGCACGGTGACGTGCGTCAGCACCCCGCTGCTCCGGCCGGCGACGATCGGTTCGCCTTCGGCGAAGATCTCGAACGCCGAACCCCAGGCGGTGACGGCCCACGAACCTTCGACCTCTTCGTGCGCATGCGCGTCGGCCTCGTCGGCGTGCTCGTGACCGTGGTCGTCCTCGGCGGTGCCGGTGGGTCCTCCACAGCCGACCGCGAACAGGAGCGCGCAGCTCCACACCAGGAATCGCTCGCTCATTCCCCGCTCCCTCCGGCCGTCTCCGACCGCGTGTTCAGTTCCAGCTCGCGGTGCGCGGCCAGGGCCAGCGCGTGCAGGTCGAGCGCGGCGAGACGGCTCGCGATCACCGACCGCAACGCGTCGAGCAGATCCGTGGTGCTGCTCTCTCCGGCCAGGAACGACGCGCGGGCGGCGTCGATCACCCCGCTCGCGTCGTCGAGGGCGACCCCGACCTCGTCCGCGGTCTCCGCCAGCGTGCGGTAGGTCTCGACGGCCACCTGTCGTTCCGCGCGGGCGCGACGTTCGCTCCGCACCAGACGCGCCTCGGCCAGGGCCCGTTCACGGCGGGTCCGGGTGCGCGTGTCCTGATCCCGATCGAAGAGCGGGATCTCCCACGTCGCGCCGAAGACCGGTCCGCTGAAGTCGTCACCGGCTTCGGCGATGCGCGTCCATCCGAAGCCGAGCTCGGGGAACTCGAGGACACGACCGGCCCGCCGCGCCGTGGCCTCGGCGGCGTCCACTTCGCTGCGCCGCGCCCGGACGTCGGCGCGCGTGAAGTCCGAAGAGATCCCGGCGCCCTCCGGCAGATCGGGGAGTCGTGGCACCGCATCGGTGGGCAGGGCACCGTGCGCGCTCGCGGCCCGCCCGCGTTGGTGTGCGCGTTCGGCCTCGGCGTCCGCCAGGTCGACCACGGCCTGGCCGACCTCCAGCGAGAGTCGACGCGCCGCCAGCGGAGAGTCCTCACCGCGCTCGGCGCGCAGCCGCGCACGCTGCTCCAACGCTCGCAACTGATCGACGTGTTCGCGCAATGCCGTGGAGCGCGCGTGCGCCACGGCCCAGTCCGCGAAGACGGCGCGCATGCGCCGGCGTAGCTGCACGCGACGCCAGGCCAGGTCGTGGCGCGCGGCCTCCACTGCGGCGTCGGCCGCGTCGATCGCCGCACTCCGGCGTCCGTCGAGCGGCGGCTTCCACCCCAGGCGGAACGTGGCCTGATCCGCCGCACCGTCCGGAGCCTCGACCTCGGCATCGACGACGGGATTGGCGAGAGTCCCCGCCCCCATGCGCGTGGCCTCGGCATCGGCCATCCGATCGCCGAGCGCGATCACGGCCGGGTGCCCGGCGTCGAAGACACGCAGGAACTGCGATTCGTCGATCAGGGTCGCCGCGCGCACGTCGTCGACACGAACGCCGCCGAGAAGCACGCTGCCGAGAAGGATCGCGAGTGCACCGCACCGCGCGATCGACTGGGATCGATCCATGGGACTCACCCGACGAGGACGTGGAGAACGGTTTCCACCGCGTGGTGCAGTGGATCGGCGAGCAGGGTTGCGGACAGGGCGAGGCCTCCGGCCACGACGAGCAGCAGGCGGCGTCCGCACCGGACGTAGGGATCTTCGCGCAGGAGGGCGTGGACCCGAGCGTCGACCGGGCCGGCATCGACTGCGAGCAGGGCCGGGCCGGGCGCGGAGCATCCGGCGCGCAGCCGCGCCACCCGCAGGATCACGCCCGCCACCTCCAGCGGATCCCCCGCGCGCCGGGCGGCGCGCTCGTCGCAGGCCTGCTCCCCCGCCAGCTCGAGATCGGCGTGCAGCCGCCGCGCCACGACGGGAAGGTGGGTCCACGACGCCAGTCCGACGACCACGCGCCACCAACCGTCGCGACGGTCACGGTGCGCAGCCTCGTGCTCGAGCACCACGTCCAGGGCGCGGTCGTCGAGGCAGTCCTGCAGCGCGGTCGACACGATCGTCCGGCGATCCCCGAGTCCCAACGACCACGCGAAGGGCTCGGGAGCCGGGACCACCCACACGCCACGACGCTCGTCGCGCGCGGCAACCCGCAGCAGTGTCCGCGTCGTCCGCCACGAGCCGAACACGCGCCACGCGTACCGGCCGGCCATGGTCGCGGCCGCCAGCACGGCGAGTGCGATCACCCACCACGACCATGAACCGAACACCACCTCGGGAGGATGGTTCGGGCACAGATGGATGTGATGGTCGTCGTGGGCCGCGCAATGATCCAGGTGGGGAACGAAGGATCCCACGAGCTTCGGAGCGAAACAGGCGACGGTGAAGAGCGTGGCCACCACGAGCGGTGCCACTCCGAGCACGCGGAGCCCGAACGCCCGCTGCGCGGGGACGACGGCCGCCAGCGAGGGTCGGATCGCGGGATACAGGACGGCGATCGCGGTCGAGGTCAGGAGGAGCGACGCCCACCACAGGGCGAGCCCGACCTGGATCAGGCCCCAGCTCACGACTCCCCCGTTCGACGGCGCTGCTCGATCCGTCGGGCGACGAGACGCTCGAGGTGCTCCAGCTGTTCGGGATCGATGCTCTCGGTGAGATCCACGAAGGCCGAGATCGTCTCGGCCGCGCTTCCACCGGACACCCGCTCCACCACTCGGCGCAGGGCGAGCGTCTGGAAGTCGGTCCGGCTCAGCGCCGGCGCATAGACGTGCGCGTGGCTCACCTTCGTCCGATCCAGGAGCCCTTTGCCGTGCAACCGCTTCAGGGTGGACTGTACCGTGTTCAGCGTGATCCCCCGTTCGCGGCCCAGTGCTGCGTGCACCGCCTTCGCGTCGGCACGGCCGTGGTCCCAGAAATGCTCGAGAACGGCGAACTCGAGGTCGCCGAGGCGGGAGATCTCGGGTTCGCGCACGATCACGGCCTTTCGGGAGTGGGGGGCGATTCGCGAGAGTGCAAGGTAGGAGCCAAAAAACCGACTGTCAATCGGTCTTGAGGCCTGCCGCGCTCGCTTGACACAAGCGTCACTTGCCCGGTTCTCGAACGGACCCTAGCCTTGATCGTACCCGCGACCCGTGCAGATCCCGCACCCGGAGCCCCCGCCCGTGCGCGTCACTCTCTCCATCCTGCTCCTGCTGTCGGCGGCCCTGGTGGCCCCGACCGCCCCCGGCGCGGTCGCTTCCGCGGCGCCGTCGACGGGGTGCGGGTGCGGGCAGGATGCCATGGCGGCATGCGCCATGGGCTGTTGCACCGACGACGCGGTCCCGGCGGACGACGCCAGCGAACTCTGCGACTGCGGCCTGACCGAAGCCGTCCCGGCCGCTCCGGCCGTTCCCACCACGTCGGGATCCGAGAAGCCGATCCGCGACGTGGCCCAGGAGCGCGCACCCGGTGTCGCCGCTACGGCGGGCTTCAGCGCGGCCACCGCCGTCCACGAGGACTCCGCTCCGCCTCCGCTCCACGCGCCGGTTCCCTCCGACCTCTGCGTCTGGCGCAACTGATCCCCGTCGACGACGGCGACCCCATCGGTCGCCGAAGGCGCGTCCGTGGCGTGGTGCCGCGGACCGTTCCTCGAACGTCGACCCGGCACCGACCGGGACACGGGGAGATCCCATGCACATGCCATGGACCGCGCGCGTCCTCGCCGGCGCGGGTCTGCTGCTCGCGACCACCACGGCCACGGCGCAGACCACGCCGTACGAAGAACTGCGCGCCGAAGCCGCCGTGAACAGTCCGGCCGTGCGAGCCGCGCACGAAGACTGGATCGCGGAACGCGCGCGCGCCGACGCCAGCGGCAAGCTGCCCGACCCGCGCCTGACCTACGGTCGCTTCCTGCAGCCGGTCGAGACGAGGATCGGTCCGCAGGAACACCAGCTGGCGCTGCAACAGACGGTTCCGTGGTTCGGGAGCCTGGGCCGGGAACGCGCGGCGGTGACCAGCGCTGCCGACGCGGCCCGCGCGCGCCTGCACGCGACCTGGCTCGAGGTCGAGCTGGAGCTGACACGCACCCTGCACGAGCTGCACCGCCTCGACGGCACGCTCGCGATCGAGCGCGATGCCTTCGAGCTGCTGCAACAGTTCGAGGACGTCGCCCAGACCCGCCTGCGCGTGAACCGGTCCACCACGGCCGATCTGCTCCGCCTGCAGGTCGAGCTGGGACGAGCGGAAGATCGTCTACGACGGCTCGAGGACCAGCGCGCCCCCGTCGTCGCCCGGCTGAACGCTCTGCTCGATCGGCCGCGCGGCACCGACGTCGACATCACCCCACCGCTGCGCACCTGGCCGGCGCTCGCGCCCCGCGACTCGCTCGATCTCCGACTTCAACGGAACCATCCAAGCCTCCGCGCCCTGCAGTTCGAGATCGAACGCCAGCAACGCCGCACCGAGATCGCCCGCGATCGCGGCCGACCCGATCTCACGGTCGGCCTCGTCCACACCTTCGTCGACGAACGCGACGTGTCCGACCTCGACGGCAACGGCGACGACGCCACGCTGGCGACCGTCTCCATCAACCTGCCACTGTGGCGCGGCAAGATCGGCGCCGGCGTCCGCGAAGCCCAGCGCCGTCGAGCCGCGGGCGAATCGAGGGTCCGCCGTGTGCGCAACGAACTCGACGCTGCGCTCGCACAGGCCCTGTACGAGTTCGACGACGCCGAACGCCGCGCGGAACTCTACGAAGACACCCTGGTGCCGAAGGCCGACGAGAGCCTCGGCGCCACGCTCGACGCCTACGCCACCGGACGCGCCGATTTCGGCGAGCTGATCGACGTACAGCGCACGGTGCTCACGTTCCAGCGCGAGCTGCTCGAAGCCCGTGTCGACCGCGCGAACGCCCGTGCCCGCGTCGCGAGCCTGGTTCCCGATCCCGCGGCGATCCGCACCGCTCTCGCGTCCCTGGAGGAATCGCGATGACTCTCCGCAAGCTTCTGCGCCACCCCGCGACGCTGCTGATCACGGTGATCGCCGCCTTCGCGATCGGGCTCGCCCTGGGCGGCGGCGACGACGCCACCACCACCGGACACGATCACGATCACGCCACGGCGACCGAAGCCGACTCCGGGCCGCAGGTCTACACCTGTTCCATGCACCCGTCGGTCCGGCTCGAGGACCCCGACGCCAAGTGCCCGATCTGCTTCATGGACCTCATCCCCGTCACGAACGACGGCGGCGGGCCCGGTGCGGAACGCCGCCTCGCCCTCGACGCGTCGGCGGTCGCCGCCGCGCGGATCCGCACGACCAAGGCCACGCGCTTCTTCCCCGAGGCCGAGGTCCGCCTGTACGGCAAGATCACCGAGGACGAGACTCGCGTCGCGCGCCTGACCGCCTACGTCCCCGGCCGCATCGAACGATTGTTCGTGAACTACGTGGGCGTGCCGGTGAACCGTGGCGAACACGTGGCCGACCTGTACAGTCCGGAACTGCTCACCGCCTTCGCCGAGGTTCGCGAAGCAGCGCGATCGGCCCGCGAGGCCCAGAACATGTCACCGGTGGTGCGGTCGTCGTCGCAGGAGGTCCTGAGGTCCGCGCGCGAGAAGCTGCGCCTGCTCGGGGTGGACCGCGAGACGATCGCCGCCGCCGAGCGCGGCGAGCACGACCGCGACCGCTTCACGATCACCGCGCCGATCGGCGGCGTGGTCACCGAGCTGCAGGTGCGCGAGGGTGACTACGTCGACACCGGCGAAGTGATCGCCACCGTCGCCGACCTCGACCGGTTGTGGGTCGATCTCGAAGCCTACGAGAGCCAGCTCGCCCGTCTGGCGTGGGGACAGGCGGCCACGTTCACGGTCGAAGCCCACCCCGGCGAGGTCTTCGAGGGCCGCATCGCGTTCATCGAACCCGTGGTCGACCAGCAGACGCGGACCGCGGCCGTTCGCATCGCCGTCGACGACTCCGAACGGCGTCTGAAGCCCGGCATGTTCGCCACGGCCACCGTGCGCACACGCATCGACGCCTCGGGAGCGGTGCTCACCGACGAACTCGCCGGCCGCTGGGTCGCGCCCATGCACCCGACGGTCGTGCGCGACGAGCCGGGCACCTGCGAGGTCTGCGGCATGGACCTGGTCCGCGCCGAATCGCTGGGCATCGTCGCCGATCCCACGACCGCCACCCCGCCGCTGGTCATCCCGCGGTCGGCCGTGCTCTTCACCGGTGAACGATCGATCGTCTACGTACAGGTGCCCGACACCGAGATGCCGACCTTCGAGGCGCGCGAGGTGCGCATCGGCCCGCGGGCGGGAGACTTCGTGACCGTGCGCGAAGGCCTAGAGGCCGGTGACGAAGTGGTCACCCACGGCGCCTTCCGGATCGACAGCGACATGCAGATCGCCGCCAAGCCCAGCATGATGATGCCCCGCGACGGTGGCGACCCCGAGCAGCCCGATGTGCCCGAGGCCTTCGTCGCGAGCCTCGATCCGGTGTACGAGGCCTACCTCGCGTTGCAGGAAGCCCTGGCCGACGACGACGTCGAGGCCGCGCGCGCCGCCGCCGCGACGATGGACGAAGCCGTCGAGGGCGTGCGCTCGGCCATGCTCGTGGGCGCGCCGCTGTCCGACTGGCGCCGCCTGCGCGCCGGGCTGCGGATCGAGGCCGCCGACACCGACATCGAGGCCCTCCGCTCGGACTTCTACGCGCTGAGCCAGACGTTGATCTCGTTGCAGGACCGCTTCGGACACACGCTCGATCGCGAACTGGTGGTCGCGTGGTGTCCCATGGCCCTCGACGACCAGGGCGCGCCGTGGATCCAATCGGGCCGCACCATCGACAACCCCTACTTCGGATCGATGATGCTGCGTTGCGGCGAGGTCCGCCGCGAGCTGCCGGCGCGGGTCGCCCACGGAGGCCACGGGCATGAATGAAGGCGGTCCGGTCAGCGCGCTGATCCGCTTCTGCCTGCAGCAGAAGTTGATCGTGTTCCTGATCACGGTCGTCGTGATCGGCGCGGGGGTCATGGTCGCGCCCTTCGCGTGGGAACTCGAAGGCTTCCCGCGCGATCGCGTGCCCGTCGACGCCATTCCCGACATCGGCGAGAACCAGCAGATCGTCTTCACCGAGTGGGCCGGCCGCAGCCCGCAGGACATCGACGACCAGATCACCTACCCGCTCACCGTGGCCCTGCTGGGCATTCCCGGCGTGAAGGACATCCGAAGCTACTCGGTGTTCGGCTTCTCCACCGTGTACGTGGTGTTCGAGGACGGCGTCGAGTTCTACTGGTCGCGCTCGCGTGTGCTCGAAAAGCTGAGCTCCCTTCCCGCGGGCACGCTGCCACCCGGCGTGAAACCCACCCTGGGACCCGACGCCACCGCGCTCGGCCAGGTCTTCTGGTACACGCTCGAGGGCCGCGATCCCGACGGCGATCCCACCGGCGGCTGGGACCTGCACGAGCTGCGCTCGATCCAGGACTTCACGGTGAAGTACAAGCTGGCCGGCGTGAAGGGTGTGAGCGAGGTCGCGTCGATCGGCGGCTTCGTCCGGGAGTACCAGGTCGACGTCGACCCCGACGCCATGCGCGCGGCCGACGTCGGCCTCGATCAGGTGATCGACGCCGTCCGCCGGTCGAACCTCGACGTGGGCGCGCGCACCATCGAGGTGAACCGCGCCGAGTACGTGGTGCGCGGCGTGGGCTTCGTGGAATCGATCGAGGACCTCGAACTCACCGCGATCACCGCCCGCGACGGCATCCCGATCCTGGTCCGCGAGATCGCCGAAGTGTCGCTCGGCCCGGCCC
>Ga0102940_1001325_pt1 | contig 15963 bp, 9 predicted proteins | sample SalPonR2_C_D1_MG_FD_78215 | JGI IMG/M metagenome (GOLD analysis project Ga0102940, IMG submission 78215) | Salt pond soil microbial communities from South San Francisco under conditions of wetland restoration - Salt Pond MetaG R2_C_D1_MG | ecosystem: Environmental > Aquatic > Marine > Intertidal...
CGGACAATGCCCTGGCGTACATTGCCATACCATTGTTTTCGAACGGCGCGCAGTTTGCCGATTCGACACCCAGATTTGGGCGCAAAAACTACGCGGTGCAGTGGCAGAGCGATGCGCGGCCGCTCGCAATCATTTCGTCGGTGCGCCGTTGGCTGCCAGAGTTGCGCGACGGCGTCGATTTTTTTGTCGCGTGGTCGCCGCACTTGTACGGCGATTCTCGTGTTGCCGCGAGCGACGAATGGAAAGAGCTCTTGGGCGCCGAAGTGAGCGGGGCAAAGCGCAAGCACGCAAGTTCCGCAAGCACGGACAATGGCGCGGCGAGTGCGCAAGAGGCAGGCCGCTCGCCAACGCTCGCACTCGAGCGCAACGTTTACGTTGCGCTGCCGAACAGCGCTTTGCGCGACCTGCAGGCAATTGGCGCCGCGTGCGCGCTACAGCAGCGCTGCGCCGGTCGCTGGGCCGGTGGCGGACGGCCAAATTACGACGCCGCTCTGTGCTCGCCGATGGTTGCGCGCACACTGGCGTGCGCCGACCAGTTTGCGCTTGGCGCCGTGTGTGCGTCACTCAACGCGCTCTCTGCGCTGCTCGGCGGCTCGGTACACGAGTGGCGCAGCGATTCAGTGCGTGGCGTTCGCGACGCGCGCCGAGTGGCGCGCTGCTGCGCCGACATTGGCGAGCTGATGTGCATCAATGTGTACAACGAAGCGTTGCAGACGAATGCGCAGACGGCCGTTTTTGGGCCGCTGGAAGACGCGCTGCTCTACTCGCACGTCATCTATACGCAAAAGTACAGCAAGAAGCCGCGAGAGGTGTGGGTTGATATGCGGCGCAAGGACAAAGCTCAGCCGATTGCGAGCATGGGCGCGTACGACGCATTTGCTGTGCTATTGCACGGCGACTCGCTGCCAGTTGTGATGGAGCGCGAGCTGTGCGAGCCACTCGCTGCGCTCTTTGACGAGACGCCGGGCGTGTCGTCGCGCGTCGCCGAGCACTTGCGCGACGCGCTGCGCGAAGACGAAGAGGAAAACTTTTGCGACGGCAAAGTGCGCGCAGAGCGCCTCGTGCCGCCTGCGTGGTACACGTTGCTGCGCGACAAAAACTTTTTGCGGCGCGAGAGTCGTCACGCGGCGCGCAAAGAGCGCCCGGCGCCGTCGGTGCGCGCCAAACTCGCGCGTCAGCGCTTTGACGCCAAGAAAGACGCCGAGTGCGAAAAGTTTGTCGAGGTGGCGGCGGCTGCGGAGCGCGACCACGAGCCGCTCGACGCGCTGCCCGATTTTCTACTTACGCGCGAGCAGCGCAACGTGAAGTCGGCGTACGATTGCGAGCGCGTGCCGTCGCGCGGCGCTACTGGCGCGCCGCTGAGCGCCGATGCAGTGGACGACGAAACGCTGCGCGCCGCACAAGAGCTGGCAATGCGCGGCGCGACGCGCGCCGTTTGCGAGTGCGGCGGCGCAACGCTCGAAGAGTGCGGATTTATGCGCGTGCTGGCGCTCGAGAGCGAGGAGCCGCGCTGCTGCCTGTGTGCGCTCGACAGCGTGCCGCAAGTCGCCATTTCTGACAATCCAATTCACGAGGGCATGATGGCGGGCGTCTGCGCGCATTGCAGCCCGCGCGTGCCGTGGCGCGATCCAGCGCGGCCCGACTCGCAAGACTGGCTGCACGCGGCGCGCCATGTGCGCGTGCACGAGCCGCGCAACAAGCGGTCCGTAGGCGCCGTAGCGCTCATGGAGGCGCTGATTGCTACGGCACGTTATTGGCGCGTGCAAGCGCGCGAGCGCGAAGACGCCGACGAAAAGGTGTGGCTGGCGCTCGACGGGCTCTTTGGCGTGCGCCACCGCCTGCGCCACTGGATTAGCAAAACGCGCGCACCGTTTAATATTGGCAACGAGCCGAGTGATGTGACGCCGCGCTACTTTGCCCTGATGCGCTCCATGGGCGAAACGAGCAAGCGCCTGCAGACGCTCGCCGACAAAGACTTGCACGATTCGATGCGAGCGGCGCGCCACAGCGCGCGCTACTACGACGAGTGCCTCAACTTTCAAATGCGCGCACCGCTGCAGCGCACCGAGGCGCTACGCGTGCGCGAGCAGCGCTCGTACAACATAGTCGGTGGCATGAGCGCAGACGAGCGCGTGCGAACGGCTGGTCTCGCGCTCTTTACACAGCAGCTCGAGCTAATGCATTGCACCGAGCCACACGGCTTGCTCAACGAGTACAGGCGTCAGCTACCGCGCGACGCTGAGCCGTCAATGCGCACGCTTTTTGTCGAGTACACAATGCCGCTCGACTCGATCGCCGCTGTCATGGATTACTTGGCGGCGAGCGACGTCGACGTCGTTTTTCCGCTTGCGCCGTGCCCGCTTGCCGACTCTACGCAATTTGGCGAGCCGGGTCTACCGAGCATCATTGGCGACAAGGGGCGCGTTCCGCGCGACCGTCTGCTGCACGCGCTGCTCGGCAATGGCGATCCGCGACCGCTGACGTGCTTTCCGCCGTGCACGGCAGAGGCGCTCTTTGACAATTGGTACTGATAGGCGCGTGGCGCGTAAAGAGTGCATTGATATAAAGAAACTTTTTTGCGCAGCTTGCAGCGAAGCAGCTCTGGCGCACCGCTGCACCCGACTCCTGTGCGCCGAAAATGACTAGTGTGCATGCGGCTTTGAGCAGCCGTACCGCCGTACCGGCCGACTACTTGTTTGATCACGAGGCGGACGCGGTGCTTGCGCCTGAAACAGCGCCGCTGGACAACGATGCTGTGCATGCGCCGCACAACGACGACGAACACGCGCTCGAGCCAGACGTCGACGTTTTTAGTGATGCGCGCGGCCCGCGTTTGCACCAAAGCGTTTTCGATCGCATGATTAGCAACGACTTTCATCCGTACGCGGCGCAAGTGGTGCTTGGCCCGACGGCCGATGCGCAAGCGGCCGACGGTGCCGCCGTGCTGCGGCGCGCATTCAACAACGACGCGCCGTTTGACGACGCGGCGCTGCGCGTCGCCAACATCGACGGCGCCGAAGGCCGCCAAATGTCGCGCGCCGCTTCGCTCGAAGGCCGCAAACTGCCTCGCGGATTTACAATCAAACTGAACGGCGACATGCCGCTCGACTCGCGCGCGCGCCTCGCGCACGTGCTCGGCGGCGCCAACGCGGCGCTCGGCACGTCGTTCTACGACATTGAGGCGCTGCCCGAGCAGTTCAAGGCGGGCGGCGGCGACGCCGCCATTCAGCGCAAGCTGAACGAGATGCGCGAGTCGTTGCCGCACTTGATGTCACCCGAGCACCGCGTGGCACTGGTGCGCGCCAGCGACGCGCTCAACGGCGACCATTACGCGCTCGTGGTGACGGCCAACGACGTGCCCGCGGCGCACAAGCTGTGGCAGTACGCTAGCGCACGGGCAGCCAGCGATTCGCCGCTGACTGTGCACGCGCTGGCGCAATCGGCCGAGTACCGCACGCTGCACGAGCGCGCGCAATGCGCGCGCGACACCATTGCGGCGCAATGGGCACGCGCCGCGCGCCTAGAGCTGGCCGACGGCGGCACTGCCGACAGCACGTCGCCGCACTACACACTGCTGCCGTCGCAGGCGCTGGCGCACAATGCAACGCACGAGCGCAAGCTGCGCTCGGCCGGCGCGTACGAAGCGCCAGTGTACGTTTTGCACCACAACACTACGCCGACGGCGCACTCGCGCCAACAAGCGGTCGTGCTTCGTCACGGCCTCATGGGCGGTGTGACGCTGATCGAGAACACGGCAGTCGACCGCCGCTCGTGGACCGTGCCAAAGTTTCTCTCGGCCGTGCCGGCGCAGACGCCCGAGCTGAGCGACGTGCCAATCGACGCGGCCGACCGCGAGTTTGCGCTCCATCGAAAGAGCGACGCGCGTTCGAGCGCCGCGTTCGATGCGCGCGTCGTGTGGCACACCGACAAGAGCGCCGCGGCGCTGCATCCGGCGAGCGACGAGCGGCACGCGGCGCTCAGCGACAAATTTTCGCAGCACTGGCTGCGCACGCTGAGCGGCGACGCAAAGCTGTCGCACGAGCACTACCACTTTGTCGCCGGCCAGCTGCCCGACGAGTCGAGCCTGCACGCGTCAATTGGCGAGCTGGCGCGCGAGACGCGCCGCGCCAACGCGCCGCCCACCATGGTCGTTGCTCTGGCGCACCCGCTCGTCGCGCGCATGACGCAGCTGTGGGACGACGTCGTGAAGCCGTCGGGCTACGCCGCCGAGATCGAGCAAGTGCTCGAGAACAAGTTTGACGACGACCAGCGCGACGGCTTTGGCGCACTGTCGCGCGCATCGGTCTGCACCGATGCCAATCACGCGCACAACGCAAACGCGCAGTTCAACGAAGACGAGTCGAGCGGCGCGCTGCAGCTCTACACCGACGCCGAGCGCTTCAACATTTCGCCACTGACTGGCAACTACGTCGGCAGCGCTGGCGCAGTCAATTCGGCTGCGGCGGCTGTCGACGCGCCCGCCGCCATCAACGAGCTGCGTCGCAAGCTCGCACCCAGCACACGCGCGGCGGCCGCCGCGTCGCAGCGCACGATGCTGACGCTCGACTCTCAATTGATTCGCATGCTGACGACCGAGAGCGAGCAGGCGCTTGAAAGCCAGTGAAGACAAAAAGATTTTTACTGCTTAGCTAAAACGTAAAACTATAGTTTTGCAAAGTGTACCAAAAATAAGTTTTTCTTTGTCGCGGCTCGGTAACCGACAATAATTATGAGTTCCGGCGGGCTGTTTGCGCGATTGAGTGGCAACAAGCCGCCCGACGAGACAGAATTGCGTAAAGCGATTGATGCAGAGAAAACGGCGTGGACCATCGAAGCGCTTGCTGCGGCGAGCAAGAGCAAAAAACGAAAGCATGACGACGAAGAGCAACAAAAACTTTGTTTGGCGCCCAGCGTGAAAGAGCTAAATGTGCCGGGTGCGACAGCAGACAATTTGTTTTGCGCCACGTACGACGATTCCAAGTCGCTGGGCACAGTTCTGGCGCGCCTCAAAAAGTTTGGTCAATTTTACGAACTTGTGTTCCGCGCCCGCGGCGCCGACGTGTGGATCATTATCAATGGCGTGATGATGATCAACATCAGCGTGCCGGTCAAGTCGTTTGTGCAGTACAGTTTGATGCCGGGCACGTCGGTGCGCTATTTGATGCCGTCGGCCGAAATGGCGCGCTTTGCCGAAGCGTGCAGCGACGAGCACTCGCTGACGTTTGCGCGCAAGCAAAACGGCGAAAACACGCACATGGAACTGCAATTGTGGCCGCGCGACGCGCGCAAGAGCAGCGGCACCGTGATTCAGACGCGCATTGCAGAGTATGAAAGCGAGTACGAGTCGCTCGAGCCAGCGATAGTGGGCCAGTGGACAATCAGGTTTCCGATGCAATCGTGGCGCGAACACGTGCGCCTGATGCAAAAAGAGTCGGACGATATTGCGGTGTGCATGAACAAGGATTGCGTCATAGTGTCGGCGCGCGTCGACGGACGTCCAACTCTCTCGGTGCGCTATCCGTGCGTTACGAACAGCGCCAACGTGGCGCCGGGTGACAAGAAATGCGTGCGCTATCCAACGCAGAGCGCCGACAAGTTTTTGGCCGACCGCTGCTTTGGTTTTTCGTTTTTGCTCGCCCCGGTTTACCTCGAGGGCATCAACACGTTCTCGATGGGCGTGCCGTGCAACGACATGCGGCTCACAATTGGCATGCAGCGCGAGAGAGAGGGCTCGGACCAAGTTTTTCCGAGCGCTGTCAAGTTTGTCTACTCGATGCGCTCTGGGACGCAAGCGCCGTTCACTTGCACGGCATGGATTGCGCCAAAGTACGAGCCAGAGTGAAGAGTCATTTGAGCGTTTATTGCCACAAAAGCGTGCAGACTTCGCAGTCGACCGAGCACGTGTCTTGCGCCTCGACGCACGCCTCGCCAAACGAAAAGCAGTCGCCGGCAACGAGCGCGGGAATGCGCTCATCGTGCATCGAGTCGTCAACGAGGTCGTCGCGGGTAAAGCTCTTGAAAGTCTCGCAGCTCGGCGCCTGCGCGTTGGCTTGGCGCTTGCGATTGTTGTCAATCGCCTCCAGCATAATGCCTGGTTGCAACTGCGCAGTGCCGCACTCGCCATTGACGGGTGGCGAACACACCGCTTGCGGCATCAGCGACGTCGCAAACGTGCGGTTCACGTTGTCGTACTGGAATGGCTGTGTCGCGCCGTTTGTAAAGATGCTAAAAATGCCGTCGGGGCGCAGGCCGTTGGTTGGCAGAGCCGGGCCAACAGTGTACCAGTTCTCTCGGTCGGGAAACATCGCTGCGGCCGCTGAGCCGAGTGATTCGGGGCACGCGGTGTACGTGTCGAGCTGTCCGTTGCAGTTGTGGTCGTGCGTGCCGCACGCGTTTGGCGTCGTGCTGCCAAGCAGAGAATCGGGGTTGACCAGGTGATCTTCGTCGCAGCAATCGCACGCGTCTAGCAATGCGTTGCGGCACGAGAACGACAGTTCCTCGTCGATGCGCTTGGGCACTTGCTTGTGCGAGTCGCTGTGCTTGTCGTCGTCGTCGTCCTTGTGGTAGTAGTGCGCCGAGCGCTTGGCAAGCGTGTCGTGAAAGCCGTGCTTGGCGGCGACTCGAGCCAGCTGCTCGGTGGCGAGCGCGCGCTTGTGCAGCGCGCCAGCGGCGCATTCAGGCGTGTCAAACGACGACGGGCGCGCATAGCCCTTGGGGCAGTAGTTGGCGCAAATGCCCTCTGTTTGCAGACCGGCGCACTGCGCACCGGTGCCGTCCTCGGCCACCACAAAGTACGGATTGTCGGCGGCTGGAAAGCCGTCCTCGTCGGCGTCGCGCACGCAGACAATCTGCGCAAACGCGTGCTTGTTCTTGTCGTCGCAGTCGCAGAACGTGTGATCGCGGTCGCTGGGATCGGTCAGGTTGGCGCCCTGGTTCATGCCGAGCGCCGCGCCGAGCGACGTGACCGGCCACGTGCCGCCAATCTCTTGCTGGCACACCCAGATGTCGGCGTCGTCTTCGGCCGCCTTGCGGCGGCGCCACTCGCTCTGCTCGCTCTCGGGCAGCTCGGCAACGCAGATCGTAGTCACGTCCTCGCAATTGTAGTAGCCGTCCCAGTCGCGGTCGACCACGCACTCGACGACGCCCTCGGGGCAAATCGCGTCGCCCGTATCCTCGCAGCCGCACTGCGCGCACTCGAGCGGAAACTCGACCGCGGGTGCGTCGTCGGGCTCTTCGCCGACAAAGCAGTCGCCGCACTCGTCTGGCTCGACGCTGCACGGCTGACCCGCCTCGCAGCCGGCCGCCAAGCAGCAGTTGACCATAGCGACGACGCGCTCGCGCTCTGGCGTGCCGACGTCGGGCACGCCGTTGGCAAAGCGCTCGACCGAGAGCAGATCCTGGCAGCACGCGGCAAACGTCGTGCCGGCCATGGTCGAGTCGACCGGGCAGATTGGCGAAAAGGTAGACTCGTCGCCATTGACGCGCTCGAGCGTTTTCGGGCACGTGGCGTCGGCCGTCTTTGCAAGCGCGCCCTCGACGCCGTCGCACTCGTCACACGGCCCGCTGCGCTTGTTCAGCGGCACAAAGCTAAAGTCGGTCGAGTTGTTGTGCTGCGCGCACTGCTCGTCGCGCTCCGCATTCGACTTGACGCGATGCGTGCGCTTCTTGGGCGCCTGCTTGGGCTCGCACACGCGCTCCGTCTTGCCGGTGCGGCGGTTCTTCTCGTACTTGCACTCTTCGCCCACGTCGTCGTCGACGACGTCTTCGACCGGCTGCAGCACGCACTGCTCGTCGCCGCACTGCGAGCTCTCTTCGCTCTCGCTCGGCGCAAAGCAGTCGTTGTTGTTGGCGTCGCGGCCGCAAAAGAGCGGCTCGTCGAGACCGTCCGCGTTCATGTCGCAGCAGTCGCAGTCAAACTGCACAAAGCGCGCGTCTTGGTGCGCGCTCGACGTGCCAATCGACGACGGGTCGAGCGGCGGCAAGCCGTTGGGGCACGTGGCGTCGGCCGGCAAGCACTCGGCGTCGACTGGCGTGCCGCACTTGACAAAGCCGTCGCCGTCGGCGTCGATCTCGGTCGCATTGCCCCACGCGCAGTAAACTGGTGCGCCAACGCTCGCGTCGCGGTCGTCGCAATCCTCGCCGCACGACGCACCGTCGCCGTCGGCGTCGCGCTCGCAATCCTGCGTGCACGCGCACCAGCCACGATCGCAGACGTTGTCAAAGCAGCCGCGGCCCTTCTTGTCGCGCTTGGCGCGACAGCGCTCGGTTTCAGCCGTATTCGCGGCGCAGTCGGCGTCGACCTTGCACTCAAACTCGGTCGACGGCACATAGATGCACTCGCAGCCTTTGTCGCAAATGGGCGTTGTGTTGGGCGCGCCCACGGGGCAGTCGGCCGACGTCGTGCAGCAATCTTCGCGCTCCTCGTACTGGCACTGGCCCGGCACCGAAAGCGCATCGCTCTCGGTGTCGAGCTTGCGAAAGTGCCCGGCGTCGGTGCGCTCAAAGACGCCCTGGTCGGCGTCGGTCGCCACGCACGTCGCCGTCTCGCACTCGCGCACCGGACAGTCGGCGTCCTTGGTGCAGCAGTTGGCGAGCTGCTCGTACACGCACACGCCCGCCGGCGCGTCGTCGCTCTCTTTGAGACACGTCGCCTCGCTGCACGGCGCCGGCAGCCACTGCGCGCAGTCGGCGTCGGTCACACAGCAGTCTTTGATTGGCGCGTGCACCACCGTGCCGTTCACGATGTCGTCCGACGTGCAGACGTTGCCGTCGCCGACGAGTACCGGCTCGCCGTCGACGCACAGCTCGTTGGCGCACAGTTTGTTGACGCGCACATCGTCCATCACTTCGCACGAGCTATCGGAGCACTCTGTGCACGCCTGCGCGCGCACAGCCGTCGTGGCAGCCGATAGCACCAAACAAAACGTCAGTGCGGTAAACATCGCTAGCGCCTTTGTTTGTTTTTGCCGCGCTGCGCTTCGTTCACTCGCTTGCAGCGTGCGTGACACAGTACGCTGTCTTCGGCAAAGTTGCGACAAACACACTTGCTTATACAAACGGCTCTTGCGCCATAGCGCGCGCGCGCGCGCTCGCACATGCACTCAATCAAGCGCGCCATATCCTTGCGAGTTTCGCACGCACTGAACAAGCACACGCACACGCCCGCCAACTATGTGGCTGTGGCGCGCGCTGCTCTTTGCCGCGCTCGCGCTCGTGCAAACAGCAGTTGTCGGCGATACGCTAAATCGTCTGGCAGCCGAGCCTGCGTTTGAGCCCAACTTTGCCGCCGTACTCGCACCCACCTTTGTCTACCTGGGCATCTTTGCGCTATGGATTGCCGCCGGCTACGTACGCGCACTCATTGCCTACGTTGTTGCGCGCCCGGAGCGCCGCGTGCAGCTGGGCGACGGCAGTTCGCAGTACGCCAGCTTGCGCGACGTCGATGCGCGCCAGCGCGAGGCGTCGGCCGCGTGCATTTACGCCGGCGACGCAAGCGTCGAGCTCATTATGTTTGCGCTCATGCTCGCGTTTGCAATTCTCCTTGCGCAGCGCCTGGGCAATCCAGACGGGCGCGCGTTCCTCGTTGTCTTTGTACCGCTCTTCCTCTACTTTGGCTTTCTGCTCGTCGTCTTTGCCGTTGCTGCCGGCCGCACGCAGGCGGAAAAGCGCTACGAATCGCCAATGGGCTCGCGCGGCTGCTGCGATGCGCTCTTTGGCGGCGTTTTGCTCTGCTGCTCGGACGACAGCGATGCGCTGGCCGAGGCGCGTTTTCAGCGCGCCGACAACAAGCCGAGCTACGTAGCCGAGGCCGAGTTTCAGGCGCTGCCGTGCGCCTACATGTGCACGCCGGCGCTCGCATTCGGCACACTAGATCTGATTGCGGCGGCGCTCGCATACGCGATGCTGCTCGCCGCGCTCATCTCTACAATTCTGCTCGGCGTGCGTCTCGACTCGGCGGCGCGCTCGCCGACGCTCGCCGCCGTTTTTGCGCCGCTCTTTGCTGTCGAGTCGGCGCTGATTGTCGTTTCTGTGGCGCTCTACGTCTCGCTCGTCTGCAACTACCGCCGGCCAGTCGATCGGCCGCCCGGGCGCACAAACATTGTCGGCAAGCACGCCGAAGTGCTCGCAACCATCTTTTTTGTGGCGCTGCTCGTTCTGCAACAAGCGCTGCTCGCGGCGCGAGTCGACGCCGCAACGCCGAGCGACGCCGACTGGCTCGCAACGCTGACACCTCTGCTCGTTCTCTTCTCGCTCGTCCTCTACTGCGGCTGCTGCGGCATACAGTACTGCTCGCGCGACGCGCAAGAGGAGCGGCGCGCGCGCCGCCGCGAAATGCAGTACGCAACACAGACGGGCGCCGCACCGACGCGTCTCGAGGAGGCGTCGGTGCATGGCCGTACTTATTCGCGCCTGCCGTCGTCGCACTATGGTGTATTCGCGAGCGTGCCGAGCACAAGGTAGAGCGAGTGAATGAGTGCTGTGCGTTTACTATCACCTCCTTCGGCCAGCGAGCGCTTGTGCGCCGCCCGTGAGCGTGAAGCGCCGCTCGCTCGAGATTAGCGCGCGGTCGGTGACAAATATGGCAATCTGCAGCAGATTGATAACCGAGAGCACTGTGGCGTACAGCGAGCGGCACTGGAACGCAGCATCGACCGTCTTTGTGAGCCACGACGTGAGGCCAATGAGCGCCAGCAACTGATAGCTGTCGGCCACCCAGCGCGGCAGGCGCAATTCGCCGCTCTGCGAGTTGACCAGAATGGCGATGAGCGCAAAGGCGGTCGCTAGAAAGTAAAACGTGACGTATAGCAGCACCGCCTCCATTTGACCCGCCTCTGACGCTTCACGGCTCAGCGGCGACTCGTCGCCGCAAGATACAGAACTGGCGCCACCCGTGACCGCGCCCACAGCAACGCCAAGCGCAACGAGCGACGATAAACTGGCTAGCAGAAGGCCTGCATAAGTCGACTGTTCAACGGGCTCCCACGCTCGTCCATCCATTGTTTCACTGCGTTTGTACGGCTCTATTGCGCAGTCAAATAGCGGCGCTCGAGCTCGATGCCAACTCCATTGCGTCGCCGTGAATTGCCCATGAGCCGCTTCTTTGCGCCTCGCTGCCGTCGTCGACGACAGTCTCGCTATCACTGCGTTCGGTGTGCGCAGATTCCTCGTCCGACTCGCCCGATTCGTCTGAGCTCTGCGCCGCGCTACCGCCGGGCGGCGCTCGTTGCCGCGTCCATAAATCGTGCGCCTCACTGGGCGCGCCGTCTGGCGAGACGCTATGCGATGCGCCGAACAAGTAACTTTCGTTCAACTGCCGCCGCGGCGGCGCTTGATCGCCAAAGCATTGAAATGTATAGTATACCGAGTAGTCGGCGGTAAACACCATTGGCTCTACGCTGCTCTGGCGTGGCGCGCCGCGGCCTTGTGCCGCAATGGCGCGGCTCACACTCTGGCGCTTGTCCCACGCGCTTTTCCAATCGCTTTCGTCGTACGGCAGCGCGCGAAATGCAATGTTGCGCGGGCTGAAGAGCGGGTGCGCATCGACAAGGCGCGCGTCGACAAAGCGCACTGTCTGCTCTAGCGCCGCACGCTCAAACGTCGCGTGCCGCGAGCCTAGCGGCACTTTCCAGCGCCGTGCGTCAATGGCGCAGGACGGCAAGTGATCGCGCGCGTCGCGCAGGCCGAGGTACTTGTGCACGCGCATGAGCAGACCCAAGTAGTAGTAGTCGAGCGGCACGCGATAGTAGCGTGTTGCGAGTGCGCGCCCGCCCGTGCTGCTCTCGTCCAACGTCGCCAACGACGCGCCCAGCAGCGCAGCAGAGGGAAAGAGTGCAGCCGCGCGCCGGTTTTCCGCCGGCGGAACAGCGAGCGCAACTTTGTCCCAGAAGGCACGCGAGTCAAAACCGAGCGCTTCGACGCTCGCAAACGACAAGTCGTTTGCCTCGTCGTGCAGCGCAAGCGCAGTGGTCAGCAGCGAGTGCGGCTCGTCAGAGTTGCGCGGCACGCGGCTGCGCGCCGGCAGCACGTGATCGCGCACGGCTGGGTCGCCCTCGCGCTGCGTATTTACGCCAATCATGCGCAGCTGCAGATCGATTGGCATTGCCTCGGTATTGTAACCGGTGCACGCCACTTCGAGAGCGTAGGGCAGCGTGGGCCGCAAGTACGGCGTCTCGAACATTTTGGCGTGCTCTGCTATGACGTAGCGCGTCGTTACCTCGCACGCGTACTCCTCCGACACGCTCAGATCGCGCTGAAAAACCGACGGCTTGATTTCAACGCGCACGCTCAGGTCCATGCGGCCAATTTGTACGCTCGAAAGCAACTGTTGGCGATCAAGCTCGTCGAGCAAGCTAGTGATGAGCGGCGGGTGCTGCATGCGCCGCCGCGGGCCGGGCTGAGGCGGCGCGGGTGACTCGGCGGACGACGACTCGTCGCGCACCAACTCGCTTGCTGGTGCATCGGCCAATGCAGCGCGCTGACGATCCGAGTGCGCAATGCAACCAACAAGAGTGCGCGCCGCCTCGAGCGACATACTTGCGTTTTTGGCAGGTTTGGTGCGGTGGCTGGCGAGCTCGAGCAGCGCAAATGGACGACAGCGATGACGCGTTGTTGGGCGACGAGAGTGAGCGCGAGCCGCGCGAACGATGCTACTTGAAGAGCGAACTGTGCGGCACTATTTTGCTTGCTTTGACACGCGAGCAATACGAACGCCTGCCGCGCTGGCTGCGCTGGCTGGCGGACAGGACAATGGCCGACGACAAAAAGACAGAGTAAAGGCAGAGTGTGCAGCCTTTACGTCTTCTTTGAAAGCTTTTGCAAGCGCTCGCGCAGCGTATTTCCCGACGCAGGGCGCGGCTTGGGCACGCCAGCTGCGGCGGCAAGCGGCTTTTGCGTCAGTTCGGCCTTGTTGGCCGCCTCGGCGATGTTGCGATTCTGATTGGCGGCGGCGCCGGCAGACGCTGCGCGCACGCTGGCCAGACCCGGGTCCTGGTTTGCGTTGAGCTTTGTTTTCAGATGCTGAATTTCAGCCTCCTGAACACCAGCCCAGATGTACGCGCCGATAATGAGCAGAAAGATGATGAGGCACGTGCCAATGACAACAGAGTTGCGGCCACACATTGTTGTCGCGAGCTGTCGGGTGCTTGTGCGCGCGCAGCGGGGAGGTGGGTGTGACTTTTGCACTCTACCTGTCTGGACGCAAAGCGCGCCTATTAGACCAAGCGCCGAGCTATAGGGCGGCAAAAGTCGTGTAAGGGATTGAGCAAAAGTGTGGTGCGCAACGAGCGCGCAGCAATGCAAGTCGACGCCTATTATGACACGCGGCGCAAGCGTCGCGACGCCACAGCGGCGGCGTGGATTGGCTGCTGCTTCATTGCACTTTTCTTGATCGCTGCCATTGCACTGATCATTGTCCTGCTCGTTCAGACTGGCGCGCGCAACAATGCGCCGCCGGCGCTCGTGTGCGGCTCATACTCAAATCTGCCGGCCGATTTGGATGACATCGTTGTGCGCGACTGCGGCGCGCTCAGTACTTGCGAAGGAACGGAGTGTCGGAGTCGTTTTTTTGCGGACCAAACCGACTTTACTGTCTCGTCGCCGAACCGCTTTCTCTCGTGCAACAGCCCGGAAGCAGCGCAGCAGTGCGAAGAGAGCGGGCAGGACTCGTGTCAATGTGGTCCACAGCTTTGCGAACGTCGTCTTGAACTTTCTGGCGTTTTTACTATTACCGATCTGATCTTCGAGTGCGTTCCGCCAGGCGGCTCGATTGTTGAAGATTTTCAAAACGGCCTATTCGACGATTTGCAAGACGGGCTCATTGCGCTTGAAGACGAGCTGAGCATTGTGTTCGCACCGGCGTCTAGTGGCGAAGCGGCAAGCGCGCAGCAAGCGACGCTGCGCGAGCCGATGGACTTTTCGACCTTTCAAATCGACCCGGACGCCAACGCTGGCGCGCTGGTCGAGCTGCGCCAAAGCGACTTTGCGCGCGGCACTGTGCGCGTGCGCGCGCCGTGCACTCTCGTGCTCGTCGAAGACATCGAGTTCAATCCAAACCCAGAGCACGAGTTTGCGCCGACCGACGCGCAGCGGCGCTCGGGCGAGTATCCGTTCAACAGCGGCTTTGTGCTCGGCTTCTTTGCTGCAATTACTATTGAGAGCGACAATGTGCTGCTCGATCTCAACGGCCGCGAGCTGCGCGCCGGCCGCGGCTGGCACACTATGATGGCGTTTGGGCAGCTCATTTCGCTTGGCAACGCACCGTTTGTGACCGACGAAGGCCCTGCGACGTTTGGCGAAGAGCACATTGCCGTGAGCAATATTGTGATTCGCAACGGCCGTCTCGGCTTTAACCAACACCACGCCATTCACGGACACGGCGCGCGCAACGTGTACATTCGCGACGTAGACTGCGAGCGCTATCACATTGCGGGCATTGCGCTGAACGGCGCCACGAATGCGTGGCTGCGCAACGTCAACATGCTCGGCACCAACACCGATTTGGCGGTGCTCGGCACATTTTCGCAGGCCAACTTTCTGCGCATGTTTTTGGCGCGCTGCGCGCCGGTCGACGAGGCGTGCGCCGCTTCGCTCGCGCGCATCGAGCAGCTCGTCCAGGACGCGCTCGCCGACGTACTGCGCGACAATCGCATCGACGCCGCGGCGCATCCCGAGGCGTTTGAACTCTTTGCGAACGAGGAGCGCTTGGTCGACGGCAACGTTTTTGGCCTCGTGCTCACCAACCGCGGCGCCGGCGTGGCGCAGTTTGACGATCAATTCGATCCGCAAAATGCCGGCGGCAATGTGCTTGTCGGCAACGTTGTGGTGCGCGACACGCGCAGCGCCGTGCGCGAGTTTGTTGGATTGGTGGACGAGCGCAACCAGTACGTCGTCGGACCGGCCGGCGACTTGGTTGCCTTTCAAAAGCTGGTCGAGCGCTCTGAGCTCGATGCGATCACCGAAGGCCAATTCGTCTTTGCGTCGGCCTACGAGCGCATTGGTCGCGCCGAAGGCTGGCACGTTGGCTCGCTCAACTTTCCGGCGCCGCTCGTCGCGTGGTTTGACGACGGCGCCAACCTGGACGAGCTCGGCGCGGTCATCCAGCAAAACGGCTACCGCTACGGCGCCAACACCGACGCAATGGCGCACGTCAACAAGGGCTCTACGGGTGTGCGCATTGATTCGATGTACACCACCCGCTTCGTCAACACAATTGTCGACGGCGTCGCTGCGGACGGCGCGGCCGGATTTGCCGGCTTGCTGCCTGGCCAGACCGAGCCAATTGACCCGACGTCGTACACCAACACCACTGGCGGCCACCCGGAGCAAGAGAGTGCAATCGGCTACACCGGCAACCGCGCGCGCGGCGTGCTTCTGTCGGCGTCAGTTGGCGTCGACGTCAGCGGCATTACGGTCAGCGACGTTACGTCGCGCACTGGCGATGCTGTCAACTTTGACACATTCCCATACCCGACTGTTGTGGAGCAGAATACGTTTGCGCCGCACGCGCTCGAGCAGATCTTGGCGGCTCATGGGGATTGAACAACGCTGCGTTTACTCTAACGTCTTTTTCTTCCTCCGGCTCTTTTTCTTTGTTTTCTTCTTTTTGACGCTTCTTTCGCTTGCCGGCGGTGAGTCGGCGTCCACTGCTGTTGCGGTCAATTGCGCGCGCCGGCGTCTCTGCTCAGCCGTTTTGCGCCTCGGCGTCGAGTGCGCTTTGCGCAGCGCGGCTTCGCTCTGGGCATCGGCGCGCTCCACGTCGCTGTCGCTGCTCACCCAGTTGGCGTCGTCTGACAGCACGCTGCGCTTGATTGCAGTGCGCGACGAGAGCGCCAAGCGCGAGCAGCGCGGCGATACGCGAATGGTACACGATCCGCCGCCCCGCACTTGTCCGTAGCCGCCCTCGTCGTGATTGGTGCACGCGCGCCCGCGCAGGAAATTGTCTGGGCCGCGCGCGCGATTGCCGTC
>Ga0102940_1001327_pt1 | contig 15935 bp, 11 predicted proteins | sample SalPonR2_C_D1_MG_FD_78215 | JGI IMG/M metagenome (GOLD analysis project Ga0102940, IMG submission 78215) | Salt pond soil microbial communities from South San Francisco under conditions of wetland restoration - Salt Pond MetaG R2_C_D1_MG | ecosystem: Environmental > Aquatic > Marine > Intertidal...
ATTGGAACCACTAGTGTTATCATTACTGTTGAAGACGATGCAGCTAATACTGTTACCTGTGAATCAAGTGTTGAAGTGCTATATGAGGTGCCAAATATATGGAGCGTAAAACCTTCAGATTATCTGTATAACGGTCAGATTACCGCAGAAGTGAAAATTGATAAAGCAGAAATCTCAAATGGCACCCTGGCAGCATTTGTAGGTGAAGAATGTCGCGGTGTTGTTGACATACTTTATTTTGCACCATCTGACCATTATGTTTTTGATCTGCTTACTTATAGCAATGCTTCATCAGAGGAATTCCTGACGTTTAAATATTTTGATCCAGTTAATAATAAAGTATATGAGTTGCATGACTCAATTGAGTTCAGACCCGATATGATCAAAGGAAATGCTTTGAATCCTATCGAAATGAATTATTATAAAAAGTTTACAAGAACTTTTGTCCCAGGATGGAATTGGTTCTCGTTTAATGTGGAACCTGCAGACCCAACTATTTCCGAAATATTTGAAGCTCAATTCCAGGAGGGAGATTATTTAAAGAGTCAGACTCAATCAGCTACCTATTATGATGGAACCGGTTGGTTCGGTCAGTTGTCATCGCTTGAATCGGGAAAATTGTATAAGGCGTTCTTTACAGATACAGTTGTCGTTACTATTAACGGTTATTCCCTTGATATTGAGAATATTCCTATAAATCTGGTTTCAGGTTGGAATTGGATTGGATACCTGCCTCAGGATACTTTACCTGTTGCCCAGGCACTCGCCAGCCTTGAGCTTACTGAGCTTGATTACATTAAGAGTCAAACAAACGCTGCTTTATATTATGAAGGATTCGGTTGGTTCGGAGGATTGACAGAGCTTCGACCCGGAGAAGGGTATATGATTCAGCTGAACAATGACGATGAATTGCTGTTTACTTCAAATGGGTCGGCTAAAAAAGGGTCAAATGTGCCAGCAAGACAAGATTTTGAAGAATACATAGATCCTACAAATTTTGAATATAATGGAACATTAACAGCTGTAGTTCAATCTTCAAATACTGATAATTATGTTGGATCGGAGGATGACATGTTGCTAGCGTATGTAGAAAACGAATATCGTGGAGTAGTTAAAGGAAAATATTTTTCACCGACACAAAATTATGTTTACCAGATGATGTTGCATAGTAATGTCGCCAGGGGAGAGAAAATCAATTTCAGGTATTTTGATGCAGAAAATGAAATGATGTACAATATAGACGAAACATTGAATTTTGAAACTGATATGGTTGAAGCGAATGCTTTTCAGCCATTCCGGCTCACGATTAACGATCAATTGTCTGAAATTCATGAAAACTCTGTAAAGACTTTACCGTTTATTTCTGCCTATCCAAATCCTTTCAGGTCTGAAGTTAATATATCGTATTCTATCGATCAGAATGCATCTGTAAAAATTGAAGTTTACAATCTGAGTGGAAATATGATTGAAACCCTGGAAAATAATGTTATGCCGGAAGGTGACTACAATTACCGTTGGAATCCTGGTGAGAACCCCTCAGGAATGTACCTTATTAGGGTTTTAATAGATGATAAAAGCACAGTGAAGAAGATAACCTATATTAATTAATGTAAAGATGACAAGCCAAAATGTTAATAGATAGGATTACTTTCAGATATTACACATTGTTTATAGTTGCAATTCTATACTCTTCATCTATTTATGCACAGCATGGATGGGATTTTAACGTTTCTGATTACGCAAATAGTGGAGATATTACTGCTTTAGTTAAACTGGATGGTGTTGAAGTTTCTGAAGGTGCACTTGGAGCTTTTGTAGGTGATGAATGTCGAGGATTCTCAGAAAACACTATATATTTTGGACCGGCTGATACTTATCTGTTCCAGTTTCTGGTGTATAGTAATGAGAGTTCCGGCGAAGAAATGAAATTCAGGTATTACGATCCAGAAGCTGATGAAGTCTTAGATATAACTGAATCAGTTACTTTTAAAACAGATATGATTCTGGGTAATGCATATGACCCAATTGAATTTAATGTTTTTTTCAATAATCCCCCGGTTGTTTCGAAGTCCATAAACGACATTAATATTGATCAGTATTTTATTTCATTCGACATTGAACTTGATACGGTTTTTTTTGATGCAGACGGAGATCAGCTTTCATTTGAGGTAAGTAATAATAACCCTGATGTAGTAGGTGTTTCATTGTCCGAAAGCCTTTTAACTATATCTGAAGAAGGAACGGGCTACGCTGAAATCATTGTAAGGGCTGATGATGGCGCAGTTTCGGTCAGAGATACATTCAATATAACTGTTGGAGATATAAATTTATCACCCGTGATCGAATCAGAGATACAAAACCAAATTCAAATTGAAGGATTTTCTTTATGGGAGGAAGATTTGTCGGTTTATTTTTCAGATCCAGATAATGATCAGCTTTCTTATTCGGCTGAAAGTTCAGATAACTCTGTAGCTTCTGTATCTGTGGAAGGTTCAGTTCTGTCGCTTAAGGAATTGACACCTGGGGTAAGCACAATATCAGTTTCAGCAGGAGACGGAGAGTTTACGGTTGCATTTGATTTTACATTCACAATTAATGGTAATCCAATTGTTAAAACACCTTTACCCGACATGAACTATAATGAAGGGTTTAGTTCGGCTATAATCGACTTAAAAAATGTTTTTGAAGATCCAGAAAATGAGGCTCTTACTCTTTCGGTTGAGAGTATTTCAGCGGATATTTTATCAGCAACATTGAATAATGAAGCGTTGGTTATAACAGAGAAAAGCACAGGGACTGCCGATATAGTTCTTGCTGCCAGTGATGGGAACGCTGTGACCACTCATACTTTTAATGTAGTAATTAATGGCAGGCCCGTAAATAGTGCATCCTTGCCAGATATGGAACTTGAAAAAGGATTTTCTGACGATACTATTGCGCTTAATGACTTTTTTTATGACCCTGAAGGAACAGATCTTTTATACAGTGCAGAGTCAATTCCAAGCGGTATTGTCGGAATCGAAATTGTTAATGACACATTATTTATTAAAGAATCATCAAATGGCATCACTACATTAACAATATCTGCAAGTGATGGTCAACTTGAAGTTGTTGATGATTTTCAGATTACATTAAATGCTGAACCTGTCATTGATGCGCTTATAGATGATGTTGTGCTGGAACAAGGTTTTGAACTTTTTATTCTCGATATAATAGATTATTTCAGTGATCCTGATGGTGATGAACTGATTTTTACAGCTACCAATTCTGCGAATGATGTAACTACGCTCTCAATAATTAATGACTCTCTTTATGTTTTTGAAGTTGGTATTGGTAATTCTGAAGTGGTAATCACTGCTGATGATGGCATTCAGTCAATATCTCAAACATTCTCTGTATCAGTAAATGGTGTTAATAGTCCACCAATCCTGTTTAGCAGTATCCCGGATGCTGAGCTTGTGGAAAACATTGATTCCTTAAGGATAAATTTGAGTAGTTTTTTTTCTGATCCGGAAGGTGGATTACTCTCATATCAGGTGTCTTATCATGATTCTTTAGTTTTAGAACCCAGGCTGACTGATTCATTGCTGGTTGTAAGGCCTTTGTCAGTTGGTGTTTCAGACATGGTTATCACTGCAATTGACAATGCAGGTATTTCTACATCAGACACAATAAAGATCCATGTTCTAAAGGAAAATCCACTCATTGTGAAGCTTGCAAATGGAAACCAGATAAGAAGTCAGGATACGATTAGCGTATGTAATGAACTGGGGTCAATAAGAATAAATATACAGACAGAAAACACCTGGGATGTTAATGGTCCTGGTAATACCTGGATGATTTTAGAAACAGATGAGGATTCTACACTAAGTTTAACTTTTTCAGAAAATGAAACCGGTAATGATCGTTTTGCATCTATCTTAATATATGATAATCAGAAACATATAGTTAAATATGTAATACAGCAGCTCGCCCTTTGTGAAACAGGTTTTGATAATAGTTTTTATAAAAATGATTTCAAAGTTTATCCTAATCCGACAGATGGGGTATTACATTTGAGTGATATTAAAGGGTTTATAACTGATGAATTAGCCGTACAGATCTATTCCCTTGATGGGCGAAATGTGTTTTCGCGCCAAGTTCTTGATTATTCTTCAAAACCTGTTAAAATTAAGATTAATCATCTTAACCCCGGGGTATACTATGTAAGCCTTATTTCCGATAAACAAAAGCTTACGAGGAGAATTCTGAAATATTGATAACACTGTTTGTGAAAACAATGTTTAGATTTATTCTGAATAAGATTTTATTTCTTACGAAATTTCCTTTTCTTTGAGGCATAGACTACAAATTGCAAATTATTGAATAATAATTGTATATTGTATTAACAATTTTGCCTTAAATTCTAATAATTTGATGTTTTATTTTGGATTATTATTTAGCATAATAATAGTTTTAGTTTATCAATAAGCTTTTTTGGATATATTTGCATCGGATTTTTAATCATGTATCGTTATGGATTTATTTAAATTACTGAAAGAAAAGAGTATAGAATTGCCTGAGCATATTGATGACCTGCTTAAAAGCTGCAAAAGTTTTGAGGTTTTTGATACTTCAGATGAGCTGGCCGATGCAGCTACGAATGGAAGGGAAAACGATGTTTTTCATGTGAAGTATGATATTCCGGGTAAAGGGGAATTCACAGAAGTAGAGGTGATGCGCGTGAAGAACGGGATTTCTGCAAATTACACGGAGCCTTATATGCGGCGAAGAGATCCGGGCAGCATGGCCATTGCAGATAACCTGCCTACCGACAAGCAGACATTTTACGATAAGTACGGCGTTTATTTTGACGATCTCCATGACGAAACCTATAAATGGTTAAAGCAGCAGGATCTGGCGATTTTTTTCTTCTTTGCAGGTCGTGTGAGTATTGGTACGCTGGGTATAGCCATTGCACCTGCTAATGCAGCCTTTTTTGCCATGGGACTTTCCATGCTTCAGGAGATAATACCGGTTGAAAACCTGAAGCATGAATCGCAATTGAAGTCCATGATTCTTGTTGCTCCCGTTTTCAGACATACTCATTTTAATGGAAAGCAAGTTGTTGTGCATAACAGGACAGATAATTTGCATGAAGTATATGCCTACAATTTGTATCCCGGGCCAAGTGCCAAGAAAGGATTGTACAGCGTTTTACTTGACCAGGGAGAGAAAGAGAACTGGACAACCGCGCATTGCTCATCTGTTCAGTCTATTAGTCCATACGATAATGTCACCACATTTATGCACGAAGGTGCCAGTGGGGGAGGGAAAAGCGAAATGCACCAGCATATTTTGAGAGAGCCCGACGGTCGAGTATTGTTGGGGAAGCATGTGCAAACAGGGGAAGAGCGGTATATTACAATTCCTCGTTTTTGTACATTTAGTCCGGTGGCAGATGATATGGCCTTTTGTCATCCCGGACTCCAGCGTCAGGATGGAAAACTACGCATATTGGATGCAGAGAATTCCTGGTTTGTGCGGGTTGATAGTATACAAAAATATGGAGACGATCCGTTCCTTGAGAGCGCAACCATTAATGCTGAGAAACAACTACTGTTTTTGAATATTGAGACACAACCAAATTCAACTGCGCTTGTGTGGAATCACATTGAGGATGAACCCGGGAAGCGTTGCCCGAACCCAAGGGTGATATTACCGAGGGAGACAATTCCAAATGTAGTCGATAAGCCGGTATCAGTCGATATCAGGAGTTTTGGTCTTCGAACACCTGTGAGTTGTGCCGAAAGGCCGACTTACGGTATCGCCGGGATTTTTCACCTTTTACCGCCTGCATTGGCGTGGTTGTGGCGGTTGGTTTCTCCCAGAGGGCATAATAATCCAAGCATTGTTACATCAGGAAATATGGGTAGCGAGGGAGTTGGCTCATATTGGCCTTTTGCCACAGGTAAACGGATCACCCATGCCAATATACTCTTAAAACAGATCATCGAGACACCAAGAACAACTTTTGCACTTGTCCCTAATCAGCATATTGGGGTATGGCATGTTGGGTTCATACCTCAGCTTTTAATGCGGGAGTATCTCACACGTCGTGGTATGGCAAGATTGCGATCTGACCAGTATCAACCTGCCCGTTGCTCATTGCTTGGGTATGAATTGAATTACCTGACCATCGAAGGATCGAAAATCCCTTCAAGGTTTCTGAGAACCTATAACCAACCGGAGTTGGGAATTGAGGGATATGATGAGGGCGCAGAAATTCTTCAAAAGTTCTTTAAAGAGGAGTTGCCAAAATATCTGAAAGAAGACCTTTTGATGACCGGTAAGAGAATTATTGATGCCTGCTTATCTAACGCAAAGACAGAGGAGTATAACGATATTGTACCCATGAGTTATCGCTATTCATTTCATAATATGGATGATTATGAGCATGACAATGCAAATGGGTTGAATGGGGTTTAGCTGCTGATTGGAATTCTGTAAAAAAACACATGTATTTTTTAATCAATAAATGTTACCAAACCGGAGGTTACATCGTACATTGCACCTCTGATCAAGATTTCTCCATGTGCTTCCATTTGGGCTAAGTCCGGACTTGAAGAACGAATATTTCTCATTGATAGTTCAACATTTTTCCTGGCTACCTCATCCACATTGTTCTCAGCATTGCTGATCTGCAAGACAGCAGGTTTAATATTCCCCAGCAGGTGCGTAATATTTCCCATTTTCACACCATTAACGGCCGAAGTAACAGCACCACATGCTGTATGTCCCAGCACCACGATCAATTTCGACCCTGCCACACCGCAGGCGTATTCCAGCGATCCGAGTATATCCCTGTTCACAATATTTCCTGCAACCCTTGCAACGAAAATTTCGCCAATCCCCTGGTCAAATATAATTTCCGGGGGAACGCGCGAATCAATGCAGCTGAGTATTGCAGCATATGGGTATTGTCCTGAAGACGTTTCCTTAACCTGGTTGGCATAATTATAAGAGCGGTTTTTATCGGTTGCAAATCTTTGGTTTCCCAGAATTAACCGATCAAGTGCTTTATTAGGTGTCATATTTTGCTGAGTAGCTTTATCCATCGTGTACATATGTTTGTTTTTAAGTGAGCAAAATAAAGATTTATTCGATAGTTTGAAACATATAAAATAATTTGGTTAAAATGTTCTATAATTGGATGTGTACAGGGATAAGGTTCTATAAATGGATGTATAGCGATAATGTCCTTCAATTGAGATTTAGTGCGATCATAATGATCATTTTTGAGCCTGACTTTCAAAATACATGTCAAGGAATTCAGGTACTACCTTTGAGCCGGCTCTCCCAGGCGAATTCGTTAAAAAAGCAATGCCTATTCCTTCTTCGCGACAGAGTGCTATTTCAGCCCTGTAACCCCTTACATATCCGCCGTGATAGGCAATGGTTCTGTCATGATATCCAATCAACCTCCAGCCGAGTCCATAATGTTTTGACTGCACTTTATCCCAATGTCGTAAGTATATCCATTTCAGGGGAGAACGCACCTGGGGTGTAAGTATGCTGTCAATCACTGCTGAATTAATTATGTCGGGCCGCGGGTCGGTTAATGCGTTCAGAAAATTTCCAAGATCAGAAATGCTTGCATTTATTCCGGCAGCCGGGTTTGTATTGTAATACCTTGTATTCAATCTAATCGGTTTGTATGAATTACCATACCTGCCATGTGGATATGCAAAATTTTTATTGCCTGTAAACCCGTCAAGCCCTGCAGAGGCATGGTACATATTAAAGGGTTTGAATAATCTCTCAGAGATTTTTTTCTCAAAGGATTGCCCGCTGCGGAGTACTGAAATGGTATCGTAAATGCTGAATAAGACATTCTGGTAGCCATATAATTGTCCGGGCGGAGCACTAATGTTCACTCTGTGCAAACTGTCAATTATTACATTAAAAGGTACTCCATCTTCAATTAAATTATCATATGCATGAGGTACAAGTCCTGAAGTATGACTCAAAAGGTGTCGAACAGATAGCTGGCTGGTACTTAATGTATCTTTTAAATAAAAATCTGGCAGAAAATCTATCACTTTCTCATCAAGTCCTATTAGGCTGTCGTTTGCCATAATACCTGCGAATATTCCCGTTATAGGCTTAGAAACTGACGCAAGCCTGAAAATCGTCCCGGCATCAACTTCATCATTTTCTCCAGCTTTCTTTACTCCAAAACACTTCAGGTATTTCACTTCCCCGTTAATGGTTATTACTGCTGCAGCTCCTACATTCTTAGCACTTTCGAGTAAATGGGTAAGTATTGTGTCGTACCGGAAGATAAGAGAATCTTCGGCTGAGAGCACACGCTTGAACACAACTGGCTTCGCAGCCGACGCTGGAGCTTCAGGTTTATTACCTGATTGTAATAATGCAGCAGATGCAAAAAGTATTGCAGGTATAATAAAAATCAGCAACTTTGAAACTCTCATTTCTCTCTGTCTTTTTCAGCAAACACAATAATAATATTTCAGGATAATCTCAGGGTATTCGCAAATCAGCTGGAATTAAACATTGCAAACCTATAAAAAATTTTGTTTTGCAGAAGGAGTTTTTGTTAACAAGAAGTTAATGGGAGAATGATTGAAGGTTGCTGTTCTGCTAGGGCCTAATCGCACTATATTTCACACCTAACCTCGGTATTTCCATCCAGTCAGCAACAGTATCACGCCACTTAAAATAGTGAGCAGTTTGCTTATGAGCCCGGGCCTGCTCTTCCGATTCATATGCCTCATATAGGGCAAAAGATGTAGGGTCATCCTCTTTTTGCAGAATATCGAACCTGACATTGCCGGGTTCCTTAGTGGATTCTTCGTGGTTGGCAATGGTGGCATCTATGAATTCTTTTACGAATTGACTTTTTACTTTTACATGTACAATCGTTGTTATCATGGGTTTCGAAATTATGTTAAAGCATTGTTAAACTTCTAATTAAACACACCCCTAACTTATTAAATTTTAAACAATTCACCCACTGAATTTGCTATATGTGTAGTAATGCCGTACCTGGTATTATGGCATTAGAGAATATATATCTTTAAAAATGTTGTAAATCAGGCAAATGGGACAGTTAAAAAACTTGGTAAAAAGCAAATTAATTATGGATTTGTTGAAGAAAAAAATCGTTTCGGGAATCACTTTATTGTTCGCTGCTATTCTTTATAGTTATGGCCAGGGTCCGACTCATTTGCCTGTAAAAGAGCCGGAACCTGTCTCCATGACCTGGCAGAACATTCTTTTTTATATTGTTCTGCCAATAGGGTTGTTTATTTTCTATATATGGTGGTTACGCCAAAAGCGAAAGGGTCAAGAGGATGAAAAACGCTAGTTACGGCTATTTACGCAGCCAAGTCCGTTTATGCGCTGCATAATATCCGGGTAGCCCTTATAATTCACTTTTCCAGCCCCTTCAATGAAGACACTGAGTGATTCTACGGCCGAAACCTCGCATTTGCCGGTACCTACAATGTCTACATAACAATCCAGAGCCTGAACCGGGTAACCCAGGAAGCGGCCTGCACCGGTGATGATGACATCCAGTTGGTCGATAGATGGGAATTCTCCAAAAGCTTTTACCTGCCCCAATCCTTCAATATTTACATAGAGTTTTTCTGTATTCTCCATTCTGTTAAGTTCTACTGTGCCAGCTCCCTTTAAGTAAATATCAAGATCTCCTTCATTGATAAACTCATTTATTACAACACGCGATACCCCTTGATTATCAATATAATTTATTCGGGGGAGGGTAATGTAGTACTTCAGGTCGTAATTTCTGTAATTGCCACGTTGGAGATGCATATACCAGGTATTGTCCTTTACGTCGTGCGAGATCATCTGTATGATATTTTCATCGCCGGTTACGACTACTTTCTGCTCGTCACCATAAGATATGTCAACATCTTCAACTCCTTGCATGACAATGCCATCAAAAGTGTCAAGATCAAGTGTTTCAGTTACGATGCGACCATTTCCCTCGATGTAATAATAGTTATCATAACAGCTTGTTAATGTTAAAGTTAACATTGCGATGGCGACTAAGGTTAATCTATTTTGTATCATGATTATTGGATTTTAAGGTTTATTTACAGTTAAAGACAGGAAACAGACTCAAGGGCTGCATGATTTGAGGTTAACCCGTAAAAAAATTGATCAAACCACGTAAAAACCCCTATAAAAATGTTGACTTTTTTTTAGAAATTGTGTATGATTTTAGCTGAATGTATATATGGTTATCTGAATAGCAGATACAATCTTTTTAGTACCTGGAAATACAGTAATTATGATTATAGAAACACCCAAATCCAAAGATCAATTGTACATTAACACAAGCAACTATGCCGACAAAGAAGGGTATAGCCTTAAGGTAGTAAATACCGTAGGGAAAACATTGTTTGAAACGCTGGTTACCCGAAAGGAATATACAGTGGATATTCAACAAAAATACTTTGGAGGGCATATCTATTTGGAAATACTGGATCAGGATGGTAATATCATGGATGTTACAAAGGTCAGGTAATTAATTTCAACTTTTCTTCTATTTCTGCGACAAAATGTCAATGTAATCTCTTTGTCTTTTTCGATTACGAAGGGTCCTCCTTTCTCGATAAAACAATCATTAACAGTATTTTAATATTTATTAACACTTAATTTCCGCCATTGGCACTGCATTTGATTTTATCGATGCAGTAGTTATAGTAAATTTTGATATCAGTATTGAAAAAATTATAATGGAGGTTATTATGAAAACAACAAACAGATTTGGTTATTTGATACTTGCAGCTGTTTTGGGCAGTGCGATTACCATGGGCACTGGCAGACTGCTGGATAGAAGTGCAGAGAAATCAGTGCGTATAGAGCACATGCCATCCGCTCCTGTTATGGGGGCTGCATATACGGTTAATTCAGATGGCGATATTGTGCCACTGGAATTTACAGACGTGTCTGAAAAGGTGATGCCCGCTGTGGTTCATATCAGGTCGTCCCGCGAACAAAATTATGAACAGTACAGGGGTCAGAGTCCCGAACAGTTCAAGCGTTTTTTCGATGATGATTTGTTTAAGTATTTTTTCGGACCACAATTCAGGAATGAGTCGCCGCAGCCACGTAAAAGGCAACCGCAAAACCGGCAACCGAGAAAAAGAATGGCCAGTGGATCGGGTGTAATTATCAGTGAAGAAGGTTACATTGTGACCAACAATCATGTGATTGACGGAGCCGATGAGATTGAGGTAATTCTCAATGATAACCGTGAGTTTAAAGCAAAGGTTGTGGGTACTGATCCTTCAACCGACCTGGCGCTTATCCAGATACGCGAAAATGATTTGTCCTATCTGCCGCTGGTAAATTCTGATGATGTGCGGGTAGGTGAATGGGTCCTTGCTGTTGGGAATCCGTTTAACTTAAACTCTACGGTGACTGCAGGAATTGTAAGTGCGAAGGGCAGGAATATAAATATACTGCGCGACCAGAGTGCTATTGAATCATTTATTCAGACCGACGCTGCAATAAATCCAGGAAACAGTGGCGGGGCACTTGTGAATTTGCAGGGTGGATTGATTGGGATCAATACCGCTATCGCATCGCCCACAGGTGCTTATGCCGGCTATGGATTTGCTGTGCCATCAAATATTGTTGGGAAAGTAGTGGAAGACCTTATGAAATATGGCATGGTTCAGCGGGGATACCTGGGCTTGATGATCAGAAGTGTGGATGGATCGCTTTCAGAGGAGAAAGATCTGGATGTGACTACCGGAGTGTATGTTGACAGTGTTACATTGAACAGTGCAGCAGGTGATGCAGGAATTAAAGTAGGTGATGTGATTACCGAGGTTCAGGGGAGTGAAGTGAAGACTTCAGCAGAGCTGCTTGAAATGATCGCAAGGTACCGTCCGGGAGATAAAGTATCGCTACAGATAGACCGCGATGGCAAGGTGAAAGAATATAAAGTGACCCTGCGTAACCAGGAAGGCAAAGAGGAGATGATTGAGAAAGATGCACGTGACGTACTTGATATTCTCGGTGCTGAGATCACAGAGATAGATAAAGGTCTTGCAGATCAACTGAGCATAGAATCCGGATTACAGATAACGAAACTACGGCAGGGACTTCTAAAGAAAGAGACCGATGTAAGGGCAGGTTTTATTATCACAAAGGTTGATGGAAAGTCCATCAAGAGTGTTGATGCATTTGTGCGCTACCTGGAGGGCCGCGAAGGTGGTGTGATGCTTGAAGGGGTTTATGAAGATTATCCGGGTAAGTACTATTATGCTTTCGGATTATAGTCATGTAAAAGAGTTTGATAAGTATACTTACATACTCAGGTCAGAGAGACACACAATAATTTTTAGATTGTTTGTAACCGCAGTGTTTTTTATTTATTAATATTGTTCTTTAAACTCCGCGCTTTTCGGAAGTTATTATAAACTAAAACTAATTATTAAATGGAAACCAGCAGAAGAAAATTCTTATCATCTATTAGCCTGCTAGCTTTGGCAGGCACATTGCCAATTTCAGCATTTGATTTCGGTATGAGCAGAAAACTTAAAGTTGTATTAGTCGGTACAGGTGTCCGGGGAATCGGGTTTTGGGGAAAAAATTTGGTAAAAAAGTACTCTGACATCCTTGAATTTGTTGGCATAAGTGATATCAATCCTGGCCGCATGGCATATGCAGCTGAATACATGGGTGTGTCTTGTCAGCAATTTTCCGATTTCGATGAAATGATTTCAAAGACCTCACCAGACCTTGTAATTGTTACCACAAAAGACTCTACTCATCATGAGTTTATTATTAAGGGATTGGATGCAGGGATTGATGTGCTTTCTGAAAAACCGATGACCACAGACGAAGATAAGTGTCAGGCAATTATTGATGCAGAACGACGCTCGGGCAAGAACCTTATTATCGGGTTTAATTATCGTTGGAGTCCATACAATACTAAGATCAAGCAATTACTGGCAGAAAAAGCAATTGGTGAGCTGGTTTCTGTTGACTTTCACTGGTATTTGAACACCTATCATGGTGCTTCCTATTTTCGGAGATGGCATGGTCTCAGGCAATCTAGCGGAACCTTGCTGGTACATAAAGCCACGCATCATTTTGATCTGCTGAATTGGTGGATCGATTCAGATCCCTATGAGGTTTTTGCCTATGGCGATCTGGAATTTTATGGTAATAACGGACCTTTTCGGGGAGACAAGTGCAGGACCTGTCCGCATAAAAATGAGTGCGATTTTTACTGGGATATTACCAGGAATGAGCATTACATGAAGCTATACGCTGAGAATGAAAAGTATGATAATTATGTGAGGGATAACTGTCTCTTCCGCAACGAAATCAATATCTATGATAAAATGTCGTCCCAGGTAAAATATGCAAATAATGTTGTACTCAATTACTCCCTTACAACATACTCGCCTATTGAAGGTTGGAGGGTCGGCTTCAATGGTACGGAGGGTCGAATAGAAGCTTGGTTAGATATTCCATATATTGATGATATTACCGTTGATCAGGCAGAGTTGCATGCTCAGGAAATGGATCAGGCAGGAGATGATAGCAAAGATCACAAAACAATTATCCTTCATAAATTATGGAAGGATTATGAAAAGATTGATGTTGCCTTTGAAAGGGGAGGTCACGGGGGAGGAGATAAGCGTCTTCAGGATAAGATATTCAGCAATCCTGACATGGCTGATCCATATAAAAGAGCTGCAGGCATGAGAGACGGTGCCATGTCAGTACTTATTGGCGTAGCTTCACGCAACAGTATCGAAACAGGTCAGAAAGTCAGGATTGCAGAGCTGACCGACCTCGAACCACGCGTGAAGAGGATATAATTTTTGTTTGGATTATTTTAAATCCAAAAATCAATATATGCTCTAAATGCTAATGATTTCAGCGCATTCAACTTATCAAAAAATGTTAACGCATCACTAGTGTTTTGAGATTGTAAATGACTTCACCTCTATTAAGGATTGAACAATATGCCTGGGTTATATGTATAATAACTGTTGTTTTTTTGTAATTCGAATGACGAAACAATTTTATCATGCAAACGCGTCAAATTTTATACACTCTGATATTCGCTGGATTTTTTCTCACATCTTCACTTATTGCGCAAAAGGCTGATTACAGACCTGGGTTATTCTTGCGAGAAGACTGGAAGGAGATACCAGCTGAACTACCTGTTAATCAGTCCCATGTAGCCAATGAAGATTTGTTGCTTCACTTATATGGCCCTGGTAAAGAATTTATTAAAAAGAGTCATCACGATAAGCCTGCAGACGATCCATATTATATCTGGTCGGGACCTTGTGAAGGAAACTGGATGGTTGCTCTTGAGCATAAAGATGCCATGGCAGATCTGACAGAATATTCGCGAATTCGCTGGCGATCAAAGCAGGCGGGTCTAAGAGAGCTGAGGTTGACATTGAAGCTTTCGGACGGTACCTGGTTGGTAAGTGAGGAATCTGATGGTCCTTCGGGTGACTGGCAAATAAATGAGTTTATTGTTAGTGATTTGACGTGGTTTGAGCTGGATCCGGAGACTATTCTGGTGAAGCGTGAGGCGGTTGAACCTGACTTATCGGAGGTGATTCAGATCGGGTTTACGGATTTAATGAGGGGCGGAAGGAGTCTGGCTTGCTCCAGGCTCGACTGGATCGAAGTCTATGGCAAGAAAGCAGATAAGTAGTATATAGTGTCTGAAAGAAAACTCCTGTTTTTTAGCCGTGCTTGATAAGAAAGCGGCAAGAGCAAGGCATGCGATGACTGACCCGAGCCTTACTTAACTGTTAAAGGTAACGCAGTTGCTTTTAAGGCGAGCATAACGCAGCTATTGACGTTTTGACTTCCGTCGAGCTCGCAAGCTCGGTTCTTGTAAGCACTATATAGCTTAAGAACTAAATGTGGCCTTAGTGATCAGTTTAGTGTGATGGAAATGCATATTGAACTGCAACGTAAAATATCAAAATAGACAATTATGAAAAAGATTAACAGGAGAAGGTTTATCAAAACAACCGCAGCTACGACGGCAGGATTGGCTATGACCCCTGTATCAGCTTTTAATTCGGGTAATAAAAAATTTGATGCTAAAGGATTGCCAACAAGAATATTAGGAAAGACAGGCCTGGAGGTTCCATTGCTAGGGTTTGGACTTGGAAGCCGGTGGATGGGTGTAGGTGATAATGATAAGTCACTTGAAATACTGGAACATGCTTTCAATAATGGTATGTATTATTGGGATACAGCTCAGATTTACGGGAATAGTCAGATTTCCAGTGAGGAGTTGACAGGAAAGCTATTGAAATCGCGTCGTAAAAATGTTATACTCGTAACAAAAACACAAGAACGTAACGGAGATCAGGCCCGTGCTTCAATAGAGCAATCATTAAAACGCCTTCAGACTGATTATATAGATATTATGCACGTGCACAGCATTAAAAGTGTCGAAGATGCTGAGAGTCTGGGGGAAAAAGGGAATGTATATGAAGTTCTCCAGGATCTGAAGTCACAAGGAGTCATAAAACATATTGGATTTACGGGCCACACTTCTGCCGAAGGAATGAAGCGGGCTGCAGAGCTTTATGATTTTGAAGTTATGATGATCGCCTTAAACCATAAGGTGTCGGGCGGAAAAGAAAAATTCGAGGAGCATGCTGTACCTTATGCTTACAAAAAAGGTATCGGGGTTGTTTCTATGAAAGTGGTCAGGCACAGGGAGACGGTTGCAGGATTGGAGCCATCTGAATTAATTCGTTATGCCTTATCGAATGACTATTTCAGTATTGCGAATATCGGTATCGATAGTGTTAAAGTGTTAAATGAGAACCTGCAAATTGCCAAAAACTTCACTCCAATGTCTGAGTCTGAAAAAACTGATATTCAAGCAAGGC
>Ga0102940_1001328_pt1 | contig 15920 bp, 9 predicted proteins | sample SalPonR2_C_D1_MG_FD_78215 | JGI IMG/M metagenome (GOLD analysis project Ga0102940, IMG submission 78215) | Salt pond soil microbial communities from South San Francisco under conditions of wetland restoration - Salt Pond MetaG R2_C_D1_MG | ecosystem: Environmental > Aquatic > Marine > Intertidal...
GGCCGCCCTCGATTACATGGAAGACCTGTACGAGGAGTTCGAGAACTGGCCCCTGGTGCTGGCCGCCTACAACTCGGGCGATCGAAGGGTGCGCGAGACCATCGAGCACCAGGTGACCCGCGACTACTACGACATGGTGCTCCCGCGCGAGACCGAGGCCTACTGGTTCAAGGCCGCGGCGGCGAAGGTCCTGCTGTCGGAGCCGGCGCGCTACCAGCTCGAGCTACCCGACGACGGCTGGGCGCCGGTGGCCTGCGACACGCTCGAGATCCGCGTGCAGCGCAACCGGGTCCCGATCAAGGACCTCATCGCGAGCGCGGGGATCACCTACCGCGAACTCAAGCGCCTGAACCCCAGCTTCCGCACCACCTACCTGCCCAAGGGCGAGCACCGGGTGGTGGTGCCCACCGATCGTACCCCGGCCTTCGTGTCGGCGCTCGACAACCGGGTGCGGCTGCTGGGCCGGCGGACGGTGGGCCCGGAGGAGGCGGTCGACCTGGCGCGGGAACGGCCGGCATCGAACGGGCGGGTGACGACGCAGGAGGAGTGAGGCATCACGCTGCTGCACGAAGGCCCCGCCGGTCGGCGGGGCCTCGTGTGCACGTGGCGATGCGCGATGCGCCGGGTCAGCGATAGAGGCTCTTCACGGCGCCGAAGCTCGAGGCCTCGTTGTCGATCACCTCGAAGGCGAAGCCGAAGGTCAGCGCCTGCCGCGAGCCGCTGTTGGCGTTGTTGGAGATCTGGCTCAGCGAGCTGATCGAACCGGAGAACTGCAGGATTCCGTCGTGGAAGCTGCCGGTGGGCAACTGCAGGACGTTGCCCGACACGGTCGCGGCGCCGAGGCCGGCCACGATGGTGAAGGGCTGATCGAACTCGTACCGGAACGTCGGCGGAGCACCGGGGTTCGGGCCACGCCAGAACTTGCAGTACAGGAGCAGGTCGGTGACCGGCGCGCCGAACGTCGCCGTCCAGTTCTGGTCGAAGCCGTAGTCCAGGGCCTCCTGGTTCGCGATCAGCGCGAACGGATCGTAGTCCGGACCGCTGAGGTCGAAGTCGGCGATGGAGGGCTCGTTGCCAGCGACGCCGATGTTGGTGACGTCGACGGTGATCCCGTTCAGGTTGCCCTGGGCCGTGCTGGCGGTGACGCTCTGCCAGTCGGTGCCCACGACGATCGCCTGGGCGAGCGCCGTTCCCGGAAGGAGCGCCGCGAGGAAGAGGGCCATGACCGTGCGATGAAGCATGTTTCCGTCCTTTGCATGACGATGTGAACGTCGGGCGCAGTCTCACGAATTGAGAACGATTGTTGCAAACCGTTCCGATCGGGGCAATCGCCGGCTCTACGCCTTCCGGTGCCGGATGGGTGGGCGGCGGGGCCGAAGCCCCGCCGGTCGCGTGGATCCGAGGATCCACGACCCAGCCGGATCGTGACTACTGCACGAGCACGGCCTTCCTGGTGTCGCGGAAGCCCTCGGTGACGGCCTTGACCAGGTACACACCGCTGGCGACGCTCGAGCCGCGGTCGTCCCGACCGTTCCACTCGAGGTTCAGATCAGCGGTCTGGGCGACGCCGACGTGCAGCGTCTTGACCAGCTCACCCCGCACGTTGAACACCTCGACCCTGGCCTCCATGCCCGCCCTGGGCAGGGCGAAGCGGACCGTGGTCTTGGGGTTGAACGGGTTCGGAGCCACGGAGAGTGTGGCCTCGCGAGCGCTCGGAGCGGTCGTGGCATCACCCGGGATGCCCGGGTTCTCGCCCAGGTACGTCAGGATCTCCTCGAGCAGCAGGGTGCGAGTGCTCACCCCTGGTACCGCACGGGAGACGTCGTCGTAGAGCGACACGAACCCGAACGGGAAGGTGATGTCCACCTTGCGGTCGACGCCGGCGGCACGGTCGAACACCACACCCGCGGCGATCCCCGGGTACACCGTACCGGAACCCGGATCCACGAAACCATGCGAAGCCGAGGACCCGGCGCCGACCGGCGCGATGTCGTCGAATCCGTTGAGGCCGGGGCAGCCACCGTAGGCGATGAATCCGGTGTCGAAGCCGGCCACGTTGCCCGTCGGCTGGACGACCGGAGCCGTCTGGCCGCCGATGTCCGGACGGACGTTGGAGCCGTTCACGGTGATGCCCATCACGGTCTGCACGTACGTACCGCCCTCGGTCGGGCTGTCGTTCAGCAGACCCGAACCGAGCTGGTCACCGAAGTACACCGTGTTCCGCTGACCGGCGAGGTTCTTCCAGCTGGTCATCACGAGAAGATCCGGGCTCTTGTCGTTCTGACCCTCGTTCGAACCGTCGCTCATCAGGAAGGTGCCCAGGTCACCGGACAGGTACACGATGGTGCTGTAGCCCGCGAGCTGATCGGCGGTGGCACCGTGGCCACGACGATCACCCAGCGAGTTGTTCACACCGGCCGAACCGATGCCGTTCGAGACACCCGAGCTCGGACCCTGCGTCGTGTAGCTGTCCCAGTCACGACCCTCGAGCAGACCGAGCTGGTTGAACGCACTCACGAAGTCGTTCTCACCACCGCGGCGACCGAAGTCGTTCCAGACCAGCACGCTCGGCTGATCACCCGCCGGATCGGTGATCGTCGGCAGGGCGCGGACGGTCCACTGGCGGTTGTAGTCGCTCTGACCGTTGGCATCCCACTGGCCGAAGCCGTCGACGTTGCCCGGCAGCGTGGTCACGCGGCCGTCACTGTCGGTGGCCTCGATGTAGTAGTGCAGGACGTCGCCCGGGTACATGAAGTCCTCGTCGGGCAGGTCCACGAAGAACGTCTCTTCGGAGACGGTCCCCGCCGAGCCGACGGCACTGTCGGCCAGCGACTCACCCGTCCAGACCTCGGACCCGTTGACGATGGTCCCGGTGACCACGTTCTCGTCCTTCGCACGCGCCGGAGCGGTACGAATGGCGTTCTCGAACGTGGGGTTCAGACGCAGGGCCCACTTCATGCGCAGGTCCTGGATCGCCGTTCCGGCAATCACAGCACGGGCGTCGACGATGACCGAGTCCCCGGGAACGTTCACGTCACCCGAGCTGATGTCGCGCGCCATGTCGAAGGGCACGTCCAGCAGGTCACGGGAGGCCTGGTCGGCCGCGCTGATCTCACCGCTGACGGGGAAGCCGTCGTTGGCCAGATCGATGGTCCGGGCGGTCATGCTGATCCCGCCGATGCGGTACTTGTAGAACCGCACGTCGTCGAACAACGGAGCCGGCGTGGCGTCCGCGCCCGGGAAGCCGAAGTTCGACGCCAGGTCGATGCCGCCGAGTGCCAGCTGGACCTGCTCCACGTCCTGCGGAACCAGGTCGGTGGTGTTGTTCGTCTTGCGGAAGTACTGACCCGGGCCAATGTGCAGGAAGTTGCGGTCGACCCAGGGACCCCACACACCGTCCACGCGCGAGCGGATGTGCCACACGTAGAAGATACCGTTGGCGAGCGGGTTGTGGCGCCACACCGTGAACGAGTAGGCCGAACCCGAGACGTCGGCGCCGTCGTCGGCGGTCCCCGGGAGGTCCCAGTCGAACTCGGGGCTCCACACCTCGTTGTTCATGTTGACTTCGCCGAGGCTCAGGCCGCCGTTGTAGTTGAACACGAAGCCGCCCGGGATCCCGTAGGACCAGTTGTCCGAGGTCGTGCCGCCGGTGCTGGCGAGACCGTTGGTGCCCGGTCCGTTGTTCGGCTCCTGACCGTAGTCGATGAAGCCGACCTGCGGGGTCGGGTTCCCGACGCACGGATCGATGTCAGCGAAGCCAGCGAACACGTCGGCGAAGTTGCCCGCGAAGGGCTCCTTGTCCGGGGTCCACAGGTACGGGCCGCCACCCTCGAAGTCCTCGAACTCGGCGCCGAGGCTGCTGGTGACGGTGATGTCGTCGACCTGCGTGGCGCCGCTGCCCACGAAGTCGCCGTCCTCGTCCGAGAACGCGCCGTCCGACTCGAAGCGGATGCGGATCCGGATCTGATCGCCGTTCGGGCCGGCGTAGTCGTTCCCCGCGTACACGATCGAACCGGTGGCCACCTGCGAGAACTGCACACCCGGGCTCGGGAAGACACCGGTCACGGGGTCCTTGTTGGTGCCCGAGATCTCGAGGATGCCGACCCAGGTGCCCGCCACTTCGTACTCGACGTGCACGAAGTCGAACCCGACCTCCGTGTCGTAGTTGAAGAAGAAGTCGAGGTCGACGGTCTGACCCACCGTCTGGTCGGCCAGCGGGGCCGACTCGTACAGCAGGACGTCGTTCCAGTTGTTGCCGTATCCCGGAGCATCGCTCCAGCCCGCGGTCGCCGGAATGCCCGCCTCGAGACCCGACCACATGGCGTTGTTGCCAGCGCCGTTGCCGTTCAGGTTCTCGGCGTTGAACGTGTTGACCTGCCAGTAGTTCGGCTGATCGGTCCGGTCGACGCCCGTCCAGTCGCCCGGGTTCGGGCTCAGGCCGCGCGGGCTCACGCCCAGCGGATCCTCGAACTTACCCTCGACGTACTCGTCACCGGAACCGGGGACGCCGTCGGGGTCGCGGACGAGACGCCGCTCACCGCCGTAGAGATCGAAGGTGTCAGGGCCAGCGGCCTCGCGCAGAAGGAGGCTCTGGCTGCTCGTGGCGCTGGAGAGGACCGTGCCCTCTCCCTGAACCGCGAAGTGCAGCTCGCTGACATCCGTCGAGGGACTCTTGGTGGCGGCCATCGCCGTGCCGGCGGCCATGACCATCACGAGGCACGACGTCCGTGACAGGGATCGCTTCATGCTTCGCCTCCCTTCCCATCGTCGGGCGGATGGCGAAGGTGTGGAGGAGATCGCCGATCGATCGACGAAAGACGTGGCTCCCCCGGACACCGCGGCCGACCACGATCGGGGGCCGTCTTCGCTGGAGTGTACTGCCGCGGAGTTCACGTGCACAACCCGGCCGTGCATGCGGGGTGGCGTGGTCAGCTCGGCGCATCCCCGCCGATCCGTACGTTGAGTCCCAGGCGCAGCCCCCGGTCCGAGTCGAGCAGGTCCGACCCGGCGAGGCCGATCCAGAAGCCTCCGGCCTCGAGCGCGGCCTCTCCGAGACGCAGCCCGAGGGTCATCTCGGGCATCACACCGAAGAAGTAGTTCACGTCGTCGACGCCTTCGATGGCCTCGCTCCCGGTGACCAGGTTGAGCGCGGCACCGACGTACGGTCCGCGTCGCTCGGCATCGCGGAAGGCCCGTAGCCACAGCGGCGCGGCGATGCCGAACATGCTGGCGTCCACGAACCGATCGGTGTCCTCGAGGGCGAGGTAGCGGGCGCCCAGGCCGAAGCCGTATTCGGTCGCGCCCTCGCGGGGCTGGAACATCCGCTGGAAGACGAGTTGGCCGCCTCCGGAGATGTCCTCGCCGGCAACCAGGGCCGTGGCGGCGATCTCGTCGCGGTGGGGGAGCGGTCCGGGTTCGCTGGAGGCGGCGGTGATCTCGCGCGCCCCGGCGGGTCTGTCTCCGGAGCGAGCGTCGGGCGGGCTCGTCGATCCGGTCGACGTTCCTTCGTCCGGCGCTGCGTCCGCGGCGAGGGACCGGAGAACGTCGAGACGTGTGTCGGGTCCGACACGGACGAGATCGTCGGCATGCGGTCGGAGAAGGGCTTCCGTGAAGTCCTTCGTACAGGCCGCGAGGGCATCGGCCAGGGCATCGTCGAGGACACTGGTGGCGTCCAGACCCGACCGTTCGACGTCGGCGCGGGCGCGCACCGAGAGCGTGCGTCCTTCCTTCTCCAGGAGGTGGTAGCGCAGGCTGACCCGGGCGCGGGCGGCCTCCCCGAAGAGACCGTGGTTCTCCCAGACGGTCAGCGTGTCGACGCTCACCGTCACCGCGATCGGGGCCGGCTCGTCGGTCGAGGAGTCGGGAGCGGGTCCGAGCACGCGCTGGACGGCGTCGTGGACGAGCTCGGCCACGGGCTCGGCGGCGTGCACCGTGGCGTGGCGGTTGAACATCCCCGTGCGGGCCTCCCCGAGATGATCGGCGGCGCGTGCGCCGCGGCGGTCGCTGACCTCCAGAACCCGGGTGGGAGGAGCCGCGGGTTCCATGGATTCCAGGGACGGCATGTCCGGCGCGAGCTCCAGGTGCACCCGGCTGCTTCCGCAACCGGTGGCCAGGAGGAGTGAGGCGAGCAACAGGAGCAGGCCGGAGGGGGTTCGTCCGTTCACGACGGGGCCTCGCGCGTCAGGGGGGACGCTCGGCCCACGGGGCGCCGGGCGGTCGAAGGCTCGACGGATGTCGCGACGACGCGTCGATCGTAGTCCGATCGATGTCGTGGGTCCATGGGCGGGGCGCCGCCGGCGAGGGTTGGGGACCGTCCGGAGTCGGTCTCGGCGCGCTGAAGTCGGTTGGTCGGAGAAGCCTCTGACTTCCGGTGCGGAAGTGTCCGGTCTTCCGGCGTGGAACATCCCCAGGTGTCACTCGGCCGTTCCACGCGTGGGCGTGCGGAGTCGCCATCGCCGAGAGCGGTCTGCCGGTTCTCGAGGGACTGCATCCACGCCGGGCTCATCTGACGTTGCGCGCATTGGTGTTCTCGCCCTTCCGCAGGCGTACATGGCCCGTGGCGAGGCGTCAGCGGGAAGACCCATCGTCCCGTCCCCCGGTCATGCTCTCCAAGGCCTCTACGGTGCGCGGATCCAGGACGATGGGTTCCTGCTCGAGCCAGATCCCGCGTGCCGCCATCTCGCGCACGGGCCTTGGTGCGAAGTCGAGATCGAGATCCGGTGGCCAACCACCCCGGAGCCCACGGGAATCGGCTGATCGGAGCCAGAAATCCGGAAGGAACCACTTCAGATCCGGCACCCGTCGACGCAGGCTCAGCAGGATGCGAACACCGTTCGGGTCGAGGTCGCCGAAATGGATGATCGGGACGCCGATGACGCGATCGAGCAGGTGACCGGCCGTCGCCGTGTCCCATCCCGGGACGTGGACCAGCAACCAATCCGGCGGCGCGGGGAGATCCCTCCAGGCCCCGAGATTCTCGACCAGCAGGACGGCGCGGATCTCGCCCTCGAGAACGAGTCCGTCGAGAAACGCCCGTTCGGGAATCGACACCTCGCCGAGCACGGCGGCCGTCGCGCCGAGGTCGATGCCCCCGGCCGGCGTGTGGGCCGACAACCCCGCGGGCGGACGCAAGCGGACCGAACCGTCGTGGGTCGGATCACTGGTCCCGAGCGCACCCCTTCTGGTCGTCGTCAGAGAGGCCTTCGAGTGCGGGGCCGTCAGCGCCGCCGCGGTGCGCCGGTTGATGCGCTCGGGAAGATCGTCCAGGTCGGCCACGCTCCGGGCACGCCGGTGGTCGAGGAGCCGCGCGTGGCCCTCGGGAGTCGGGGGGAGTCCCGCGGCAACCAGGTCGGCGAGGACGTCCCGCCAGATCGGCCATGCCCGATCGATCAAGTCCACCAGTTCGGATCTGCGCGCTTCCACCACGCCGATCTCGTCACGGCGACCGGTGGCCCGGGTCCAGGAAAGTTCGTCGAGGGCTTCGAAGGCCTCGCGTTGGGCGCGCCGACGCTTGAGCCGACTTCGCGAGAGCAGTTCCAGCAGCGCCAGGCGAGCGTCTTCGCTGTCCCAGATCACGCGTCGGCCCTCGTTCTGCGCCCACTCACCAGGACCTCCTCGCGCCCGTCCTCGTCGACGCGTCGGACCAGACGATAAGTCGTGTTCCCGTCCGCTCGGGCCACCTCGGGGGCTGCGATGAGCAATTGCAGATCGAGGGTCCGGCACAGGTCGAACAACACACCGAGGTTGTCGTGCGAGAGGCGATTGGCCTCGTCGAGGAAGAGGAAACGCAGCGAGCCCATCGCGCGATTACCACGCAGGATGTTCGCGTCGCGCTCCCACTCCGTGAGGACGACCATCATGAGCGCGGCGCCCACGCCAATCGCCTCCCCAGTGGACAGCCGCGTCGGATTGGCGATCTCCCAATCGGCGTCGGCACGACGACGGATCTCCACCTGCAGATGGACGTACTCACGGTAGTCCAACAGACGCGGCCCTCCGGAACGCCCGCCACCGTAGCGGCGGAAGATCTCGTCCAGCGCCTCTTCGATGGGAAGGTTCTCCTGGAACAGCAGTCCCTGGACTGCACCTTCGCGCAGAGATCGCAGCACGCGCTCCATACGTTCGACCGGCTGGAGTTTGACCCGGATCCCGCCGATGCTGCCGAAGCGAACGTCGTCGAGGTTCCGATTCAAGCGCTGGATCTGTCCCCTCGCCTTGCGGATCTGCACGTCGATCCCGCGCGCCACGTCCTCGCTGGCGCCACGGAGATCGTCTTCTTGCCGTGTCAGACGTTCTTCGAGCCCGGTCAGTTGGTCACGCAGTCGCAAGAGCGCCTCGCGCGGGTCGTCGACGTCCGCCACCTGGGCCGGCAGACGACGACGCAACCAATCGCGTACGGCGAGCCAGAGGTCGAGGTAGACGTCGGCGAAGGCGAGGTCGGCACCCTCTGGATCTCGGTCCACACGGGCGAGAAGCTCCTGCGCTCCGTGCGCAGCACGTAATCTCTCGACCAGGACCGCCTTCTGCTTGTGCGCCTCCTGGACCAGGTTCACGTGTCCTCGTATCTCGCTGACGGCACGGTCCCCAGGAGCATTGAGCGAAGCGAGTAGCCCGTGCTCTTCGACGGCCTCTCGCAAGCGGTCCCAGCGATCCAGAGCCGGTGCGGCTTCGCGACCTTCGACCCCGACTCTCTCCTCCGCGAGGTCCGTCTCGCGATCCGCTTGCGCTTTCTCCGCCTCGCAACGCCCCTTCCTGGTGTTCAGGGCGTCGAGTTCGGCCTTGAGCGACCGGGCCTCCTCCTTCAGGTGTTCCCGCTCGCGACGAGCATCCTTCACCTTCGCCTCGCTCGGATCCGCTACGCCCAGAGCGTCGAGGTCACGTTCGGCCGTCGCGAGCCCCGCGACCACGGCCCGACGGCGACCGTCGGAATCCTGCCATTCGGCGGTGGCCCGCTCGTACTCTTCCTGAGCCATCTCGGCCGCCGATTCCGCCTCGTCGAGAGCCCTCTCGGCCCTGCGTAGCTGCTCCTCGAGGGCCGGGACGAGCGACTGGCGCTCCTCGAGCCGTTCGGAAGCGTCGTCCCAGGCCAGCGCCTCGACGTGAGTTTCGACGGCCTCCATCGCCTCGATCGCCGCGTCGAGGCGTTCACTCTCGTCGGAGAGACGTGTGAGTTCGGCCTCGAGATCCGCCACGTCATCCTCCGACAGAGGGGTTCTCCGGAGCGCGTCGAGCGCGTCCTCGACCACCCTGGCCGCATCCGCACACCGGCGCGTCTCGGCCTGCGCGGCATGGGCCGCCTCGTGCTCCTCCTCGAGAAGGTCGCGCCGGCGCGCGTGGTCAGGAGGATCGAGGAGAACCGCGTTGCCAAGCAGAGTACGCAGCGCTCGAAGTCGCAGCGCGAGCGTCTCCGCGATCTCCCGATGCCGCCGAGCCTCCTCTCGGAGCGTTTGCTCTTGCGCCTGCACCTCCATGAGCCGGCGCCGGAGGACGGCGAGTTCCGGTTCGGGATCACCCTCCGCCCAGATCGACTGACTCGCGAGCAGGGTCTCGCCGTCCTCGCGCAGGCGCTCGAGACCGCGCCGTTCGGTCCGCGAGGACTCGATCCGCGTGTCCAGGGTGCTCGCCTCCTCCCGGAGTTCGACCGCGCACTGCTCCCGGGCGCGGCGACCGAGTCGGGGGCGAGTCGGGATCCGGGTGACGCGGGTGGCCCGATCCCCCGGAACCACGATGTCGGTCTGCTCCACTGCGTCCGGCCCCTCGACGAGGTCCGGGCCGACCGCGTCGTCGTCACGACCCACCAGCCACACCTCGTTCAGGGACGCCGGACGATCGCGGACCTGACGGGCAGCCACGGCCGGATCGTCGACCACGAGAGCTCGTACCAGAGGGCCGAGCCTCGCCTCCAGGATGGACGCGTCTTCCAACGACACGTCCTCGAACACGCTCGCCAGGAGTTCTGCTCCCAGGGCGTCCTTGAGCCGCAACAGCTCGGGATCGAACGGGCCGCCAGCAGACAGCAGCTCCCGTGCTTCGGTGTGCAGGCGCTCGCGCTCTTCGGTGAGCGAAGCCTGATCGGCCTCGACGGTCGTGAGGCGCCGGGCCACCAGCGCGCGCGCTTCCCGGAGTTCCTCCATCGATGTCACCGGGCGCCCGAGCTGTTCGGCGAGGTGCTCCGCGCGCGCCGCGAGATCGAGCCAGACCGGTCGGCGTTCGCCGAGCTCCTCCTGACGGGCACGCAGGCCTTCCAGGTCTCCCCGGCACGCCGCGGCGTCCGACAGGGCTTCACGCTCGCCCTCGAGGAGACGCTCCCGCTCCCGCTCCGTTTCCTCCAGGTGCTCTGCCAGCTCCAATTGGGCCGGCCGCGTCCCGGAGAGCGACAGGTCCAGAGCCTCGAGCCGTGAGTGGGCTTCGGCCTGGCGAAGGGCCAGTTTCCGGGCCTCGTCGAGCTCGGTGGCGATGCGCGCGCGACGTTCGGAGAGAGCTTGCAGATCACGGAACCGGCGCAGCCGTTCGAGGGCGATTCCGTGGGCGTCCTTCGGATCGACCGTGGCGTCGGCGAGCCGGGCGAGCGCCTCGAGGGCTACCACGTGTTCCCGGCGGTGTTCCCTGGCGTCGGCGATCCGCTGCTTCGACCGTCGCCGCTCACCGTCGACCCGCTCCAGCTCCGCTTGGTTCTCGGCCCGTTTTTCGTCGATGGCGTCGACGGGGAGGTCGGCGACCCCGAGCAACCGTTCGGCCTCGCGCTTGCGGCGGACCACCTGACGGTACGCTGCTGCACGCCTGTGCAGTTCGTCGAGTCCACGTTGAAGGTCGGCAAGTCCGGCGCTGGCCCGCTTGTGGTCGTCACGGCAGCGCCGCACCGCCTCGCGCGAGCGCTCCTGCATCGCATGCCGACCCGCCCGTCTCTCGGCGGCCTTCCCCTCCTCGGCCTCGGCCGTGGAGAGTTCGTCCCGCCGACGGGCGACCTCGCGGGCCGCCTCCAGGGCCTGCTCGAGCCGGCGAAGGCCTTCCTCGGCTGCTTCCAGCTCCCGGGTGAGGGCTTCCTGGCGGGTTCCTCGACTGTCGAGCAGAGCGTCGACGCGCGCGAGGAGATCATCCGCCTCGGCCCGTCGCTTCCTCGCCTCCAGCAGGGCGTGTTCCGCCTCGGCCAGACGACGGCGCCGCTCGTCGGCGCGCTCACGGGTCGCCAGGTAGGCCGCGGCGAACATGGACTGTCCGGACTCGAACACACCACCGATCTCGCGCTCGAGGCGCTGTGACTCCTGCACCTCGGTGCGTGTACGCCGGCAGGCGTCGAGATTCGCCTTCATGCGCTGGAGGGTGTTGGCCAGCCCTCTCTCCTCCTTGAGCAGGAAGGATCGCAACTCCGAGGTGAGCGTGCGTGAGATCCCGCCGGTCATGCTCGTACGCAACATTTCGTTGAGCTTGTTGCGTTCCTCGTCAGTGCCCAGGCGGAGCGGCGTGACACCGTGCTCGAACAGAGCCGCGAAGTAGTCACGCGCCGTGGAGAAGACCTGCAATCGTCCACCGGCACGCGCCACGTTCTCGCGCAGCTCGCTCAGCTCGGGAACCAACTCCTGTTCTCCCTGCGCCAGGAGCAAGACGTCCTGCAATCGTGCCTCGGAGGCGAGCCCGGTGATGACGAACGGTGTCGGTTCGACCGTCGGCTCGCCCTTGCGCTCGAGATGGACACCCGCCACGAGCCGCTGGTCGGGCGCGACGAGGAAGTCGGCCGCCGCGTAGGAAGGGCGTCCCGATTCGCCGAGACGCCCCCAGATACCCTTGTCCCCGCCCGTGGCCCCGGTTTCGCCGAGATTCGTGAACCGCAGACGCGACATGTCGGGCAGGAGCACGACGTAGGCGGCGATCATCACCGTCGTCTTTCCCGCCCCGTTCGCCCCCTCCAGGGCTGTCACGTGACGGTCGACCAGGTAGCGCTCGTAGAAGACGCCCCTCCAGTTGACGAGGGCAAGAGCCTGCGCGCGCGTTCGACTCATTCCACGATCTCCTCGTCGTCCTCGTCGTCGAGAACGACCTCGCCGCGTCGAACCAACTGCTCGAGGGCGACGTCCCGGTCGCTCAGATCGCGGACCGGCTCGGCGAAGCGCATCAGGGCGGGACGCAGCCGGATCGTCCCGTCGTCCAGCACGTCGATGAAACCCAGTTCGGCGAGCCGACGAAGGGCATCGCCCACCTTCGTGCGCACGGTCTCGGCAGCGATGCGTTCGTCGAACTTCCTGCGTCTCGGATTGAGTGTCCGTACGAGGGTCTCGGTTCCCACGAGGCCGGCGAGTCGCTGCAGGAGCGCCTCACGGCGTACCACACCCCCGTGTTGCAGCGTCGCGGGGTCCAGGTACAGCAGGGCCAGGGTCTGGCCGACGAGCATCTCCCCGGCCGAGAGTTGCCGTCGCCCAAGGCGATCCCCCGAGGGAAGGAGATAGAAGTAGCCGTCCGCCTGCTGCACGAGTTCGCAACCGAACCGCCGGTAGAAGGGCTCGAGATGGTCGAGGGCGTCCACGAGGTAGTCGTAGACGGTACCGTCGTCACGTCCCACGTGGCGGCCGCGTCGCAGCGCGAGGTCCACCTCCGGAAAGTGCTCGTCGGCGATGACCTCCTCGAGGGACCCGAAACCGGACGTCTTCACTGCGTCTTCTCCTCGTCGAGCATCTTGTCTTCCTGCGCGGGAAGCTCCCAGTCCTCCAACTCCAGATCCTCTGCGACCGGCCGCCAAGATCGTTCGCGGTCACTGCGGGGCCGAGCGACGCGGGCGAGCTCCTCCGCAGTGCGCCCGGCGATCGCGTAGCGAGAAGCAGTCGGGCAACGGGGAAGCACCCACTCCGTGACCTCCGCCAACGACACGGCACCGGCCTCCAGGGCCTGTGCGACCAGTGTCGAGAGAGCCAGACCGGCGTCCTCGGGATCCACGAACTCCGGAGCCACCTCGCGGTCGGCCCGGGGTCGAGTGACCGGCGGCTTCTCGACCCGCGACTGGAGCGGACGCAAGAGCCGGATCGACGGCGCTGCGGCCACCACCAGGTGGAAGGGCCGCGACGTCCAGTTCGCGACCTGATCACGCAGGCGTTGGCTGAGCGCCCGGTCGGGATCGAGGCGAACGACGTCGCGCAGATAGCGGTGGACGTACTGATAGTACTCCGACCACGCCTGCTGCCGAGCACCTCCCCAGGCTCCGATCCGGTCGACGTGCTCGATCACTCGCTGGACTGCCTCCTCGGGCTCGGCCCTCTCCGCCTCGATGGCCAGCGCCTGGATCTCCTGCAGAAGAGCCACGAAGTGGTGCGTGTCGCGCAGGAGGACCTCGTTCAGCTCTCCAAGCGTCTCGGTCGTGGTGTCGAGCAGTGACTGGCAGCGATCGACGGCTCCGAACCAATCCGACTGCAGGAGTCCGGCGATCTCCGCCTGGACCTCTTCCTGCTGGCTGTCGAGACCTCGTTGACGCCGCTCGATGCCACCCACCAGGTCGCCTACCGTGATCCGCAGAGGTGCTACGACCCACTGATTCCACGCCTCCTCGGTGTCGGCGCGACGGGCGGCCGCGAGTATCTCGGCGAGCTGGGCGCGCAGGGTTGCGGTGAGGAGGGTCAGGCTCTCACGAGTGAGAGCCTCGTCCGCGAGGAAGTACTCGACCACCGCCGCGGCCAGCCGCGTCAGCGCGTACTCGCCGGACCGAACGATGCCCGCCCCGTCCACCCGGGCCAGCATCCGCTGGTCGCGGAGCCGCTGGATCGCATGCGTCGCTCGTTTGCGCGGCCTTTCCGCTCCCGGGTCGACCAGGTCGCAGACCTGCTCGAACATGTCGACGAGGACGTCTTCCTCGAAGGACGCCAGCGCCGCCCGATCGGCGCGGAGGTACAATCCGGCGAGAAAGCACAGATCGACCGTCTTCAGGTCGAGACTGACCTGGTCACGAGCGAGCGCGGCAAGCAGACGACTCGGATCGGCGGTCATCGCGGGGGCATGGGCAGGCGTCGGTGGAACGGCGGGAGGATTCTCCCCTCTGGTATGACCATACTGCTCGACCGAGGTGCTGTCACGCGGCGCCGAGCCGAGGGCGGGCCCAGACTCGGTGAACCCGGGTCCGGTCACGGACCGACGAGCACCCCGGGCGGCCTCGCGGGCCACCCGTTGCCCCACCCGGGGCGGATGCCCTATCGTCGGGCGCCGCGTGACGCCCCCCGGAACGCGCACTCGAGTCGCCGGAGCCGATCCATGGATTCCGACAGCATCAAGATCGTCGAGCGCCTCGATGTCTGCGAGTTCCGCCATTACGTCCCCGACCTCGTCGGCACGAGGGTCCTCGAGATGCGGATCCGCCTCGTCGATGCTTTCCTCGTCGCCCAGGACACCTTCATCGATCTGTCGGGCGCCGAGGTGGAGACGTGGACGGTGGGCTACCAGTCGGTGATCTGGACCCACGGGCCGACGGGAGAGGTCTTCGAGGACTTCGTGGTTCCGACCGCGCCGTGAAGGTGCGCGCCGCGCGGAAACCGTCGATCGGAGGAGATCACAACTCCCGATCGTGAAGACGGCCGCCCGATCCCCTAGGGTGGAGTCGGACTTCCGATCCGGTGCGCCTCGACCGTCGCGGCGAGCCGGCGAGCCCGGCGAGAGGATTCTCCGTGGCCCACCACACGCTGAAGAACGGTCATGACCGCTTCACCGACCGCCTGAACCGTTTTCCCCAGGGGGCGCCGCCGTCGAAACACCTGCGGCGCATCCTCGAACTCCTGATGGACGAGCGCGAGGCCGAGTTGCTGTCGCTCGTCCCGATCCGCCCGTTCACCGCCGAACGTGCGGCCCGCGCGTGGAAGACGAGCGTGGCCGACGCGCGCACCGTACTCGACGAACTCGCCAGTCGCGCACTGCTGGTCGACGTCGTCCGCGACGACGGAACGACCTACGTGTTGCCACCGCCGATGGCCGGCTTCTTCGAGTTCTCCCTGATGCGCGTCCGCGACGACCTCGATCAACGGCAGTTGAGCGAACTCTTCCACGAATACCTGAACGTCGAGGAGGACTTCGTCCGCGCGCTCTTCGCGGATGGCACCACGCAGCTCGGTCGCGTGTTCGTGCAGGAGCCGATGCTGCCGCGCGACGACACCCTCGAGGTGCTCGACCACGAACGCGCCACCGAGGTGATCGAGACGGCCACCCACATCGGCGTGGGCCTGTGCTACTGCCGCCACAAGATGCACCACCTCGATCGCGCCTGCGACGCGCCATTGGACATCTGCATGACCTTCAATTCGGCGGCCGAGTCACTCTGTCGTCACGGCCATGCCCGGACGATCGACGCGCACGAGTGCAAGGACCTGCTCGAACGGGCCTACGAGCACGGCCTGGTCCAGTTCGGTGAGAACGTCCAGCAGCGCGTGAGCTTCATCTGCAACTGCTGCGGCTGCTGCTGCGAGGCCATGATCGCGGCACGACGCTTCGCCGAGATGCGTCCGATCCACACCACGAACCATCTGCCCGAGGTCGACCGGGACGCCTGCAACGGGTGTTCGCGATGTGTCGACGCCTGTCCGGTCGAGGCGCTGACGCTGGTGTCGGCGAACGACCCCGTGGCACCGCGACGGCGGACCGCTCGGGTGGCGGACGACGCGTGCCTCGGATGCGGCGTGTGTGTTCGATTCTGCACGCGGGGCGCGATTTCGCTCCGCCCGCGGGCCGCGCGCGTGATCACACCCGTGAACAGTGCCCATCGCTATGTGCTCATGGCGATCGAGCGCGGAAAGCTCCAGAACCTGGTCTTCGACGACCAGCTGCTCGCGAGCCATCGGGCGATGGCTGCCGTGCTGGGGGCGATCCTGGCCCTGCCGCCGGTGAAGAGAGCGCTGGCGAGCGAGCAGGTGAGGTCGCGGTACCTGGCGAGGTTGTGCGAGAAGGTCGAGGCGGGGTGA
>Ga0102940_1001330_pt1 | contig 15912 bp, 13 predicted proteins | sample SalPonR2_C_D1_MG_FD_78215 | JGI IMG/M metagenome (GOLD analysis project Ga0102940, IMG submission 78215) | Salt pond soil microbial communities from South San Francisco under conditions of wetland restoration - Salt Pond MetaG R2_C_D1_MG | ecosystem: Environmental > Aquatic > Marine > Intertidal...
AAACAATGTTGTCAGAGACATAAAAGGTGTCCTGCATATCCCTTGCCGGATGGTACCTGGGTATATTCAAGGCTTCAAAATTGTAATAATCGGTTTCCACTTCCGGGCCTTCCACAATGTCGAATCCCAGGCGCATAAAGATACCGCAGATCTCGTCGAGCACCTGGGTGACAGGATGGGCAGACCCAAGTCCGCGCCTGCGGCCCGGAAGGGTCACATCAATTCCTGCGGGCTGTTTCGCAATTTCGGCAGCCATATCGGACCGTGCCCGGGCAATGGCTTTTTCCAGCTTGATCTTGAGCAGATTTGCGTTCTTTCCGGCAACAGGGCGCTGCTCTTCTGGCAGAGATGAGATACTGCGCAAAAAAGCGGTCAGCAGCCCTTTTCTCCCGAGATAACGAATGGACACCACTTCCAGGTCTTCGGCCGTTTCTGCCTGCTGGATCTCCTGCAGGGCCTGATTTTCCATATCATGGATAGGATTTTGCAAAATACCCCCAATGGTGTTGTCTAATTCAGCCGGGCAGCTGCCTGTGAGGCCAGCTGTGAAAACCCGTTCGGATCTGAAATGGCAAGATCTGCAAGTACCTTGCGGTCCAGTTCACAACCTGCCAGTTTCAGGCCGTGGATGAATTTGGAATAGGTCAGGTCATTCATCCTGGCACCGGCATTGATTCTGACAACCCACAGCCTTCTGAAATCACGTTTGCGGGCACGTCGGTCGCGATAGGCATACATCAATGCCTTGTCCACTGAATCAGCAGCAGTCCTGAACAACTTACTTCTGCCGCCCCGAAACCCTTTTGCCAGTTTCAGCACCTTGTTTCTGCGCCGTCTTGCCTTGAATCCTCTTTGTACTCTCATGGTGTCAACTCCTTAAAATATTGTCAAACGCCACATTCTTTTTTGATGGACAGAATGCTGGTTTTTTTTCAGCCGTTAGGCAGCATGCGCCTGACCTGTTTCATATCAGATTCTGCAACCATCTGATCCAGGCGAAGCGAACGTTTTCTTTTGGTGTTTTTTTTGGTCAAAATGTGGTTGGCATGGGATTTTCTGAATTTGTATTTCCCTGATCCGGTTTTCTTGAACCGTTTTGCAGCGGCTCTGTTTGTTCTGATTTTGGGCATCATATCCTCCTTAGGTATTACACAAGATTACAAAAAAAGAGAAGGTGGCATATGCCGCAACAGCGGTATACACCACCATACATTACATTATGGATTCCATCTTGACTGCAGGCGTTGATCAGAAAAAAACTGCTTTATTTGGGCGCAAGCAGCATGGTAATGACCCGTCCTTCAAAACGGGGAAGCTGCTCCACAACGGCAAAATCCGCTGTAAGATCGACCACTTTTTCCAAAACCGCATTGGCCTGTTCCCGGAGCACCACCTCACGCCCCCGGAACACAAGGGTAATTTTAACCTTGTCATTGTTGCTGATAAATTTTTCAATGTGCCGGGCTTTGGTTGCCAGATCATGGTCATCTGTTTTCGGCCTGACTTTTATTTCCTTGATCTGGGTGGTCTTCTGTTTTCTTTTGGCTTCCTGTTTCTTTTTGGTCTGCTCGTATTTGAATTTCCCATGGTCCATGATCTTGCAGACAGGCGGTTTTGCGTCCGGAGACACCTCCACCAGATCCATATTCTGGTCCCCGGCAATTCTCAATGCCTCTGAAACAGGCATAATGCCTATCTGCTCACCATCAGCGCCGATCACGCGCACATCACCGGCCCTGATTCCCTTGTTCACATTCGCCTGATCCTGTCTTCCTTGCTTAGATATTTTCACACCTCCTGCTTATGGTAAAAATCCAAAATATATTTTATCAAACAAGCATAACCTTGCCATTATAATTGCCAGGTACCGAAAATGCAAGATTTATTTGTTTTCTTTCGGCAGCCGGTACTGTTTTCTGACATACGCTTCCAGAAAACTGTTTTTCCAGTATCTGTTTTCCTCTTTATTAAAAAAATTATAAAAAAGATCAAGGCTTTTCTGGCGGCAGATACCGCTTATCACCTGCACCCGGCTGTCCCGGTACAAAGGGGTCAAGGATCTCAGATCACAACAGGTGCCGCCGCCCATGGGATCTTCAAACGCATACACAATGGTACCCAGGCCCGCCAGAAGAATGGCGCCAAAGCACATGAGGCAGGGCTCCATGGTACAGAACAGGGTACAGTTCTGCGGCACCACCGCCTGCTGACAGATATCAAGGTTTCTCAGTGCCCTGATTTCCGCATGGTCCACCTCGCTCACCAGGGACCGGTCCGGGGAAGTGCCGTATCTGGCGCCCCGGGCCATTACCTGCCCGTTCTGAATGATCACGCACCCCACCGGGAATTCCCCCCGGGCAGCTGCTGCCGCTGCCTGTTCCAGGGCCAGCCCCATATATGCTTCATGGTTCATGGTATATGTATTCCTTTGGATCTGCATCTTTCTTTCAGGTGCCTGTTCCATACCTCACCATCTGCCTCTGAATATTTGCCATAAACTTGTCAGGTTCTGGATCTTTCTGTGCTGCACTCTGTCTTCAGCCCCGCCCCTGGCGTGCGCGCTGCTATGGCAAATATCCGAATCTGTCTGGTTTGCTTGCTTTTTTTGTCCAATCCTGTATCTTATAGGATCTTTACTACAACCGCAATCCAGCAAGATACGCATCCTGGATGGATTTTATGAAAGCCTTACAACAAAAAACCGTGCACACTGACACTGATACCAGCATCAGGTCTATTTTCCAGAACCGGGAACGTGCTTTTTTATCCCGGTACGGCACCCCAAGTCAACAGGCAACCAGAAGACGGCTGGAAAAAACCATCTGCAATATCCGCACCCCGTTTCAACTGGACAGGGACCGCATTGTCTACTCCAACTCCTTCCGGCGGCTCAAATACAAGACCCAGGTATTTCTGTCTCCTTTGGGAGACCATTACCGGACACGGCTGACACATACCCTTGAAGTATCTGAAATAGCAAGAAATATTGCCCGTGCCATGCGGCTAAATGAAGATCTGGCAGAAGCGGTGGCCCTGGGCCACGACCTGGGCCATACCCCGTTTGGACATGCCGGAGAAACCGCCCTGACGGAAATTCATTCCCGCTACTTTTCCCATTCCTACCAGAGCCTGCGGGTGGTTGATTCCCTGGAGAACAAAGGATCCGGCCTGAACCTGACCTGGGAGGTGCGGGATGGCATCCTCAAGCACTCCAAGGGATTTGGCAACATCATACCATCTGTCCCCGGGGAAACCGCCATCACTCTTGAAGGACGGATTGTCCGGGTGGCAGACATCATGGCCTACCTGAACCATGACCTGGATGATGCCCTCAGGGGAAAGGTCATCACCATGGATGAGGTACCTGATGTCTGCATCAAAAAACTGGGAAAAACCCATTCCATCCGGGCCAGCACCATGATTGAAAACCTGTTGGCCAACAGCGGCCCTAAAAACGGCCGGTTTGTCCTTGAAATGGCCCAGGATGTTTTCGGTGCCATGACCATGTTAAGAAAATTTCTTTATGAAAAGGTATACCGGTCTCCAGGTGTGCACAGTGAATTTATCAAGGCCAAAAATATCATTGCAGGGTTGTACGGCCATTTCATCACCCACCCGGACCACCTGCAGCAGGAACTCGAAAAGATGGAGATGGCGCCCTGGGATGCAGGCAAAACCGATATAAAACGTTCCGCATGCGATGCAATTGCCAGCATGACAGACAGGTATGCCCTGGAGATCTATTCCAGGCTATTTCTCCCCAAACCCCTGGTATGAGCATATTTTTCCATGACCGAAAGTGATTTTTCCCCCCTTATTGATCTTTTCAATGAAATGGATGCCGCCTATAACCGGGTAGCAGCACAATACAGGTTCCGGTGCAACGGGTGCAAAGACAATTGCTGCCGATCTGTTTTTTTCCACCACACCTTTGTGGAAAAAGCGTTTCTGCAGTACGGATTTTCCCAAATGGACCAGAAGCGGCAAAAAGAGATGCGGCAGAAGGCAGCTGCATACATCAGCCGGACATTTCCCGGCAGGCCGGTGCAACCGAAGCAGACCCGGCAATCTTTGAAATTGATGTGTCCCCTCAACCAGGATGGCCGCTGTACCCTGTATTTTTTCCGCCCCATGATCTGCCGGCTGCACGGGCTGCCCCACGAATTGACACGTCCGGCAGACAAAGCGCTTGTCAGGGGACCGGGCTGTGCCGCAGGAAAATTTGACAGCAAACCCTATATCCCCTTTGACCGGACCCCGTTTTATGTCCAGATGGCCGGCATTGAACAATCCTTTCGAAAAGAAACCGGCCACACCGGGAAAATCCGGGAAACCATCGCCCACATGCTATGCGACAGCCATGTGGGGGGCCATGAATGAGGGCATTCACCCTTCAGGTCTTTTGCTGTTTTTCTCTTCTGAATGCCACCATGGTGAGGTCGTCACTCTGTCCTGCCCCGTGTGAGAACCTTTCTACACCCCGGGCAATCTGGCGCACCAGGGTGTCAGGTGCATCCGGATATCTGCGGACAATCCGTTTGAGGCGGCTGCACCCGAACAGTTCAGATGCAGGGTTTCTGGCTTCACTAATGCCGTCTGTATAAAGGACCACCCCGTCACCCGGCTGCAGCACACAAGTTTCCATTTCCCAGACAGCATCCGGCAGAATACCCAGGGGCGGGCCTTTTTTTTCATCCTTCCCCAGGATTTGAACCTGGGCTTCCACCGTATGCATCGGCATCATATGGCCGGCATTGACCCAGGATATGCCGCCTGTATCTGTTTCCAGTACCACATAGACCATGGTCACAAACATGCCCTGCCGGGTCCTTTTACACAAAATGGCATTGAGTTTCTCAAACAGATCAGCCGGGTTGTCATGCAGGACTGCAAAATACTGCAGATCACTGGTAAGTCTTGCCATGAAAAGGGCGGCTGCAATCCCCTTGCCTGACACATCGCCAATGGCCAACCCCAGCCGGTTTTGGGGCAAATTGAAAAAAAGGTAAAAATCCCCGCCCACTTCATGGGCCGGCCGGTTGAGGGCGGCAAATACAAATCCGTCCACCACGGGTACCTGTGTGGGCAGAAAGCTTTCCTGCACCTGCCGGGCCAGATGCAAATCCCTTTCCATGGCCCGGGTACGGACCCGGTTCAGTTCCTCCAGTTTGATATACAGCCTTGCCATTTCAATGGCCAAAGCCATCTGGCTGGCGGCTGTCTGAACAATCTCCACAGCGGCATCGTCAAAATGATCAGGTTCCGGGTGCATGAGGGTGATAATTCCAAACAGGGTGTTGTGTCGGATAATGGGAACAGCCAGGGCCGACCGTACCGTATAGGGCTCTGAGGGCAGAGACAGCCACCGGGCATCTGTCCGGGTATCATGAACCAATCCCACATCCAGATGGGTTTTGACCCATCCGGCAAGCCCTTTGTCCAGAACCGATCCGATTAACCGGGATTTCATATCTTCATCCACGTCCCCCCTGGTCAACAGGCTGTCGGTGACCCGGCCCCGGTCATTGAGCAGGAACAGACTGCCCGTCTCCGTACCCGACAACCGGGCGGTTATCCCAAGGGCGCGCTGCATGGATAGCTTGAGCAGTTCCTGGTCAGGCGCGGATCCTGCCATCTCGATGAGCTGTTCAAACAACCGTCCCTGGGCCCGGCAGGCCCGATTTTCCAACGCCAGGCGAAGGACCTCTTTTTTAAGGGACCCTATAGTTTCCACATTCTCCATTTTTCCTTCTGATATTGTTCTCATGAAAACAGGCCCGCGCAGGATCTCGGGCCGGGCACAGGACCCCTCACAAAATACCCTTCGGCATGGGGGGAACCTTTTCCCCGGCCAGCACGAACCCCCCGTCCAGGCGCAGGACACTGCCGGTCATGTACGGGGCATCCTGGATCATGAACAGACAGGCCTTGACCACATCTGCAATTGTACCGGTGCGGCCGGTCAGGGTATGGTCCACAAGCGCCTGTTTTTCAGCAGAAGAAAGTACCTGGTCCCATCCTCTGGTGCCTCGGGCATGGCGGGTTTCGAACACCCCCAGCATCAGCTCGTTGACCCGGACATTGGGAGCGCCCATGCGGGCCCAGGTTTCGGTCAGGGTCTGCACCCCTCTGTTGGCAGCTGCATACCCATCGTTGAACACCAGTGCCGCCGGACCGGACCGCCCGGTAACGGCGGCCACAGAAGACACATTGATCGCCACGGCATCATCAGATGCCTGCAGCAGCGGAAATACCGCATCAAATACCCAGCGTTTGGCCTTGAGCGTGGTTTCCATTTCCAGATCCCATTGATTTTCCACATACCGACCGTGCACCACAGGCCATCCCCCCCGTTCAATGTTGTTGATCAGGATATCCAGGCGGCCGTAACGGTCCCGGATAAACCGGGCCACCTGCTGCACCTGATCAATTTGCCGCAGATCGGCTGTAATGATGTGGTGTTCCACCCCGGCAGCTGAAAAATCGGCTGCCATAGTGCCAAAGGCATCTTCCCAGTCATGCCGGGTCAGTACAAGCCTGGCGCCTTTTTCTGCCAATGCAATACCGATGCCTTTACCAATACCCTTTACAGCCCCCAGTACCAGGGCGATTTTATTTTCCATTTTCATGGGATCTCCTTTTCAGGTGTCAAACGGGTCTGGTTATCTGTTCACCCACCTGATCACGGTATCAGGGTTTCAGAAATTTTTCCAGCGCCTTTTTGTCTGAAACCCTTACTATATCTGGTGGTATAAGACAGATAAATCGAATATATATGGGAATGCAGACCTGAATGCTAAGCATTTGAAAAATCAGATGAATCTTTTTTGTGAAAAATCTTGACAAAAACTGTATGTCAGTGCTATTCCCTTAGCATTTATGTGAAGACTGCGGTTGCCTGTACCTGCATGCCGCTGCAGACACTGGCTTTATGAAATGACAGACCGGATGGTTGGACCACGGTCTGAATTTGCCATAAGAAAGATAAAGATTATGTTGCACAACGGTATTGTGCTTTTTTGATTAACTTCAAGTATGGAGGTATTGTAAATGCCGACTTTCGTAATTTCAGAGAAATGTGACGGCTGTAAAGGCGGGGACAAGACAGCATGTATGTACATCTGCCCGAATGATCTGATGGTTCTGGATACCAATGAGATGAAAGCGTATAACCAGGAACCGGATCAGTGCTGGGAATGTTACTCCTGTGTGAAAATCTGTCCATCCCAGGCCATTGAAGTCAGAGGCTACAACGACTTTGTCCCCATGGGCGCATCGGTTGTTCCCATGCTGGGTACCGAAGATGTCATGTGGACCTGTAAGTTCAGAAATGGTGTTGTCAAACGGTTCAAGTTCCCCATCAGGACAACCCCTGAAGGAGAAGCCAATTCCTATGATGATCTCAAGGGAAAAGATTTGAATTCCGGACTTCTTTCCACCCAGGAAGCAGACGGTTATGTCCTTGTCACTCCCAGTGAGCTGGCATAAGTCTAACTGTTACCCATTTTGAAATTGACACTTATATAAATTTTGGAGGTATACAATGGCATTACCGAACAAACCTGTTGGTGAACTTAAGGTTGTAAGGGACCCAGAGGTTGACAAACGAGATGTGGATGTACTGATTATCGGCGGCGGTATGGCTGCCTGTGGAACTGCGTTTGAAATCAAAAAATGGGCGGATGACGACACCAAGATCCTGCTGTGTGACAAAGCCGCTTTGGAAAGATCCGGCGCTGTTGCCCAGGGGCTTTCCGCCATCAACACCTATATCGGTGAAAACAAGATCGAAGACTACGTGCGCATGGTCAGAAACGACCTGATGGGCATTGTCCGTGAAGACCTGATCTATGACCTGGGCCGTCACGTGGACGACTCGGTGCATCTGTTCGAAGAATGGGGCCTGCCGGTGTGGAAAAAAACCGATGACGGCAAGAACATGGACGGCAAGAAAGGGTTGAAACTCGGAACCCTCAAATCCGGCGCCACCCCGGTCCGTACCGGTAAATGGCAGATCATGATCAATGGTGAATCCTACAAGAGAATCGTTGCTGAAGCAGGGAAAAAAGCCCTGGGTGAAGACAACATCATTGAAAGATGCTTTATTGTCGAAATCCTCAACGACAAGGAAGACCCCAACCGCGTTGCCGGTGCTGTGGGCTTCTCTGTGCGGGAAAACAAAGTCTACATCATCAATGCCAAAACCATTGTATGTGCCTGCGGCGGTGCGGTGAACGTGTACCAGCCCCGCTCTGTTGGTGAGGGTAAAGGCCGCGCATGGTACCCGGTATGGAATGCCGGTTCCACCTACACCATGGCCCTGCGGGCAGGTGCGGAACTTTCCATGATGGAAAACCGGTTCACCCCGGCCCGTTTTAAAGATGGTTACGGCCCTGTTGGTGCCTGGTTCCTGCTGTTCAAAGCCCAGGCTGTTAACGGCCTTGGTGAGAGCTATGTTGCGTCTGATGACGCCAAGGCTGAACTGGAAAAGTATGCACCTTACGGCACAGCGGCAGTGCCACCCACCTGTCTGAGAAACCATCTCATGATGAAAGAGTATAAAGAAGGCCGCGGGCCCATCATCATGAAAACATCCGATGCCCTGGCAAAACTGGGTGAGACCATGAGCAAAAAAGAGCTCAAGCACCTGGAATCAGAAGCATGGGAAGACTTCCTTGACATGTCTGTGGGCCAGGCCGGTCTGTGGTGTGCCACCAACACCGAGCCTGAGAAAAAAGACTCTGAAATCATGCCCACCGAACCGTACCTGCTGGGGTCTCATTCCGGCTGCTGCGGCATCTGGTGCTCCGGTCCGGAAGAAGACTGGGTTCCGGCTGACTACAAATGGGGCTACAACAGAATGACCACTGTTAACGGTCTGTTCACCGCCGGTGACGGTGTTGGCTGCTCCGGACATAAGTTCTCTTCCGGTTCCCATGCCGAAGGCCGTATCGTTGCCAAATCCATGCTCCAGTACCTGAAAGCCGAAGGCGACAAGGTCACCGGATTCAAGGAAACCGACGAGGAACTGGTGGACATGATATACAAACCGGTGAGAAATTACCTGGATCACTGTGAATACACCACGGCCCAGGACATCAACCCCAACTACTGCAAACCGGCCGGCATGGCGCTGCGCCTCATGAAGATGACCAATGAATATGGCGGCGGTATCGCCACCTATTACATGACCTCCGGCAAGAACCTGGAAATCCTCATGGACCTGTTTGAAATGTTCCGGGAAGACCTGGAAAACATTGCCGCAGGCGACCTGCATGAACTGATGCGGGCATGGGAGATCATCCACCGGCTTTACACGGTTCAGGCCCATACCCGTCACATCCAGTTCCGTGAAGAATCCCGGTATCCCGGTTTTTACTACAGAGGGGATTTCATGGGCCAGAATGATGATGAATGGTTCTGTTTCACCAACTCTTCCTACAACAAAGAGACCAATGAATGGAGCCTCAAGAAAGTTCCCTACGTTCAGATTATTGCCGACTAGTTTGCCATATGATCTGACACGTACGTGACTTTATACAAGAACCTCCAGGTGCCGGCAGTTCGGTGCCTGGGGGTTTTTTCAAATTCCAGGTCCTGTTTTTTCGGAAAAAATGTGCCTGTCTCCTTTTTTGACCGTCCGCAAAACGCAAAACCAGGCCCACCGCTTTGCCGGTGGTCAAAACAGGAGAGAGGATGACAAAAACCGAATACTGACGGGATACGACAAAAACCCGGCATTGGCCTTTTGCAAGCAAAAAAATGAATACAACTCAAATGCACGGAGGGACAGCATGACAACAAATAATTCAGCCCCGGTCAGTGGAAGCATTATGGTGGTTGGTGGGGGAATCAGCGGCCTGACAACCGCCCTGGAAGCTGCCGAAGTGGGGTATGAAGTCTTCCTGATTGAAAAGGAAGCATCCCTTGGTGGAAGGGTGTCTCAACTGAAACACTACTTTCCGAAACTCTGCCCGCCCACATGCGGACTTGAAATCAACTACAGGCGCATAAAAGACAACAAAAATATCAAGGTGTTCACCATGTCCGAAGTCCAGAACGTGGCAGGCACCCCCGGAGATTATACTGTCTCCGTTAAGACCGCCCCGCGGTATGTCAATGAAAACTGCACAGCCTGCGGTGAATGTGCCAAGGTCTGTGAAACCGAAATTTCCAATGAATTCAACTTTGGCATGGACCGGAGAAAAGCCGCCTACCTGCCCCACAACATGGCCTTTCCCATGCGGTATGTCATGGATCCGGCCATGGGCACCGATGACAGAGACAAGGTGAAAGAAGCCTGTAAATATGACGCCGTTGATTTTGACATGGAAGAAAAAACCTTTGATCTCAAAGTGGGCGCTGTTGTATGGAATACCGGCTGGCAGCCCTATGACGCCACCCGGATAGACAACCTGGGATTCGGCCGGTACCAGAACGTCATCACCAACATGATGCTGGAAAGAATGGCCTCCCTGAACGGCCCGACCCAGGCAAAGATTGTCAGACCTTCCGATGACAAGACACCTGCAACCATCGCATTTGCCCAGTGTGCCGGTTCCAGGGATGAAAACCATCTGCCCTACTGCTCCTATATCTGCTGCATGGCATCTTTGAAACATGCCACCTACCTGCGTGAACAATACCCGGATGCCAAAATTTATATCTATTATATTGACCTGAGAACCCCGGGCCTGAAATATGAAAAATTTTATGCCAGACTCAAGGAGGATGACAATATCTTTTTCATCAAAGGAAAAGTGGCTGAGGTCAGTGAAGAGGAGAGCACCGGCAATATCAACCTGGTGGCCGAAGATACCATCACCGGTGAAAAAATACGGCAGACAGTGGACCTGCTGGTACTGGCCACCGGCATGCAGCCCACAGCAGCCATTGACAAACCGGCTGCAGACCTGGCCTGTGATGCGGACGGGTTCATGATCAATGATTTTTCCAAAGGCGGTATGTTTGCGGCAGGATGCGCCAGTAAGCCGGCCGATGTCGTCACTTCCAATCAGAATGCCACCGGTATGGCACTCAAAGCCATTCAGACCCTTGTAAGGAGGTAATATAAACCATGGATAAGAAATACGGCGTGTATATCTGCACAGGCTGCGGAATCGGAGATACCCTTGACATGGAAGATCTGGTGGATATTCCAGAAGAAGAGGGCGTAAACTGTACCACCCATCCTTTCCTGTGCTCCAAAGAAGGGGTGGCCCTCATCCAGAAGGATGTGGACGAGGGCAAGGTCAATGCCATGGTTATCGGCGCTTGCTCCCGCCGGGTCAACTTTGATGTTTTCCGGTTCGACAACTGTTTGGTTGAGCGGGCGAATCTGCGGGAAGGTGTGGTATGGCCCCATTCCCGGGAAACCTATCCCGCCTTGACAGAAGAACAGAAAGATGATGAGGAGCATTTTGACCGGATCCAGATGAAGGCGGAAGACTATATCAAAATGGGTATGATACGCCTGGAAAAAGTCAAGCTGCCCGAACCCTGCAAACCGGAATCCTTTTCCAAAAAAATTCTGGTACTGGGCGGCGGTGTCACCGGCATGGCAGCGGCTTTGGATGCTGCCAAAACCGGGTATGATGTGACCATTGTGGAAAAAACCGATGCTCTGGGCGGTTATGCGGCACAGCTGCGCAGCCAGATGCCGGTATCTGCACCTTTTGAAACCCTGCAGTCTCCGGTGGTGGATAAAATGATCCAGGAAATTGAAGGGTATCCCAATATCGATGTCAGAACCGGTTGTGAGGTGGCACGCATTGCGGGTCAGCCCGGTGAATTCACCGTAACCTTTAAAACACCCGGAGAAAGAATCCCCTTTGACGTACCGTTTCCCCTGCCTGAAGAGATGCTGGTGGATGAAGACGGCAAAGAGCTGGATCCGGAAGCGGCCCATGAAAAATTTCTGGAATACAACGAAGGCCGTCTGGATATCCTCCAGCTGGACCCGGACGGTGAACTATACGGGGCGGTCATTCTGGCGGCTGGTTGGCGGCCGGCGGACCTGTCCAAAATGGAAATTGACCATCTGGGATATGACCTGCCGGACGTGGTGAGCAACCATGAATTTGAACAGATTGCCGCAAAAGGAAAGATCGTGCGCCCCTCTGATGGAAAACCAGCCCAAAACGTGGTTTTTATTCAGTCACCGGGGAAAGATGGTGATGATGCCGACTTTGATTACTGCGGGTCTGTCACCTCCCAGGTGGCGTTGAAACAGGCCCGGTATGTCACAGAAGATTATGCTGACGGCAAAGCCTATGTCATTTACCAGCACATGAGAACCCCCGGGCTACAGGAATATTTCTACAAAAGCATGCAGCAGGAAGACGGTATCTTTATGACCAAAGGCGCTGTCACCGGTGTGGAAACCCAGGGAGACAGCCTGGCGGTGACCGCCGTTAACACCCTTCTTGGGGAAAACCTGGCCCTGAAGGCAGACATGGTTGTTGTGGCCGGCGGCATGGTGCCTGTCACCAAAGATGATCCGGTGGTCAATCTGGCCTACCGCCAAGGACCCGGATTCCGGGACAATGATATTTTCGGACAGTATGCAGACTCCAACTACATCTGCTTTCCCTATGAAACCCAGAGAACCGGTATCTATGCAGCCGGTGCCATCCGGCGGGCCATGACCATTGAAGAGTCCATAGAAGATGCGGCAGGTGCGGCCCTCAAGGCCATCCAGTGTGTTGAAAGTGCCAACCGGGGGATGTCTGTCCATCCCAGATCCGGAGACATGACCTTTCCGGAATTTTTCTTCCAAAGATGCACCCAGTGTAAGCGCTGTACCGTGGAATGCCCCTTTGGCGCCCTGGATGATGATGCAAAAGGCACCCCAAAGGCCAATCCCACCCGGTGCAGACGATGCGGCACCTGTATGGGGGCCTGTCCGGAACGGATCATCTCATTTGCCGACTATACCATCGACTCCATCGGCTCCCAGGTAAAGGCGGTCGGGGTACCATCGGAAGATGATTTTGACGAACCGCCCCTGCGGTTTCTGGCACTGATCTGTGAAAACGATGCGTTTCCGGCCCTGGACATGGTGGGGCTGAACCGCATGGACTATTCCCCTGACGTACGGTTTATCCCGGTGCGGTGCCTGGGGTCGGTGAACACCATCTGGATCAAGGATGCCCTGGCCCAGGGTATGGACGGTGTTATCCTCATCGGCTGCAAGCACGGTGATGATTACCAGTGCCATTTTGTCAAAGGCTCTGAACTGGCTGAAATCCGGGTGAAAAAGATCGGAGACGCCCTTTCCAGTTTGGCCCTGGAAGAAGAACGCGTCGCCTTTGTAGAAGTGGCCATTGATGAATATGACAAACTGCCCCAGATCATCAATGACTTTGTTGAAGAGGTGGATGCCCTTGGTCCCAACCCGTTCAAGGGATTCTAATGTCAGAATACCAAATATATACGGAGGTATCATAATATGACTGAAACATATCTTGCGCAACCTGACCTGGGGTTCATCGCCCAGATGCGGGGTCTTGGCGGAGACACCCTGAAAAAATGTTACCAGTGTGCCACCTGTTCCGTGACCTGTCCCATTGCACCGGAAAACAGCCCGTTTCCCAGAAAAGAGATGATTGCCGCTTCCTGGGGGCTGAAAGACAAGCTTATCGGCAGTGGAGACATCTGGCTGTGCCACAACTGTGGTGACTGTACCGATATGTGCCCCAGGGGCGCAGCTCCCGGAGATGTCATGGCCGCTGTACGGGCAGCAGCCATAACGGAATATGCCCAGCCAAAGGCCCTTGCCAAGGCGGTGAATGACCCCAAAAAGCTGCCCTGGCTGCTGGGAATCCCCGCCATCTGGTTTGCTATTTTGGCCTATATCACCATGGCCCATGAAGATGTGATGACCAAACTGTTCAATGTGTTCGGCATTGCCTGGTCCCATGCCCATGACGGTGCGGAACATGTCATTGCACATGCCAATTTCTTTTCCACCTGGTTTGTGGACCTGACCTTTGTGCCCCTTGCCGGGGCAGTGGTCGTGGTCTTTTTTCTGAGCCTGAGCCGATTTGTGAATGACATCCATGAAAATGCGGTGCAGGAAGGAAAAACCGACAAGAAAAACATTGACATCAAAGCCTTTTTCCAGGCCCTGGGCCGGGTGATCCCCCTGATTCTCAAGCACAATAAATTCAATGAGTGTGGAACCAATCAGGAGCGGGCCACCCCCCATATGATGGTGTTGTTTTCCTTTATCGGGCTGGCCATTGTCACCGGTATTTTCTTTGTGGTTCTCTATGTATTCCAGACACCGGGCCCCTATTCCCAGCTCAACCCGGTCAAATGGCTTGCCAATATTGCCGGGGTGGCACTTGTCATCGGCTCCGGGATCATGATCAAAAGCCGCCTGGACAACAAAGACCAGGTCACCACCTACAAAGACTGGTATATCCTGGGCATTGTCTTTTCTTTGGGTGTCACCGGCATGCTCACTGAGATGACCCGTCTGGCGCATCTGGAATGGACTTCCTACGGATTCTACTACCTGCACCTGATTGCCATATTCAATTTGTTTGCGTTTCTGCCGTTTTCCAAAATGGCCCATCTGGTTTACAGAACCACAGCCATGGCCTATGCAGAATACGGTAACCGCAAATAAACCGGTGAAATCGTGTGTTTGCCGAATTTGGCATATGGTATTTAGCTTTTAGCTTTTAGCTATTAGCTGTTAAGCTTTTGGCTGTTGGTTGGCTTTTAGTTTTTGGCTGTCAGCTTGATACAGATTCCTATACGATTACATTACAAAGAGGCTGATGCATATCAGCCTCTTTTTTTTCACCCGGGCACACCAGCCTGGAAAAAAGGGAGTTGCAGAATTTTGAAGAAAATTGCGGTACTGCCGGGAGACGGCATTGGACCGGAAATCATGGAACAGGCGGTCAAAGTGCTCAACCGGGCCGGGCAGATATATGGATTCTCCCTTGCGTACGAATACGCCCACGTAGGGGGTGCAGCCATTGACAACCATGGCATGGCCCTGCCCGATGCCACGCTGGCTTTGTGCAGGGACAGTGATGCGGTTTTATTTGGATCTGTGGGCGGCCCCAAATGGGAACATCTCCCCCCGGCGCAGCAGCCGGAACGGGGCGCCCTGCTGCCTTTGAGAAAACATTTCAACCTGTACTGCAATCTACGGCCTGCAAAGGTGTTTGCCTCCCTTGCCCATGCATCTCCGCTGCGGCCGGATATTGTACAGAATGGATTTGATCTTCTCTGTGTCCGGGAGTTGACAGGCGGCATCTATTTTGGTGAACCCAAGGGCAGAAAAGGAGAAGGAAAAGCGGAATACGCCTTTGATACCATGGTATACGCCAGATTCGAAATAGAGCGCATTGCAAAAATGGCCTTTGAAGCAGCCAGGATACGGACCAAAAAGGTGACCTCCATTGACAAAGCCAATGTATTGTTTTCCATGGTATTATGGCGGGAAACCGTTACCAGGGTTGCCAAAGATTTTCCCGATGTCCGTTTGAACCATATGTATGTTGACAATGCCGCCATGCAGCTGATCAAAAATCCGCACCAGTTTGATGTACTTTTGTGCGGCAATATGTTCGGGGATATCATTTCCGATGAATGCGCCATGATCACCGGCTCTATGGGATTGCTGGCCTCTGCCAGCCTGAATGAGGAAAAATTCGGTCTGTACGAACCTGCCGGCGGATCTGCCCCGGACATTGCAGGCAAAGGCATTGCCAACCCTATTGCCCAGATTCTGTCCGGTGCCATGATGCTCAAGTACACATTCGGCTATACAGCTGCGGCGGATGCGATTGAAAATGCCGTTGCCCGTGTACTGGCGCAAAATATCCTGACAGCAGATCTGGCCGGGAAAACCGTGACACCGGTGAACAACGCCGGCATGGGTGATGCCGA
>Ga0102940_1001334_pt1 | contig 15881 bp, 11 predicted proteins | sample SalPonR2_C_D1_MG_FD_78215 | JGI IMG/M metagenome (GOLD analysis project Ga0102940, IMG submission 78215) | Salt pond soil microbial communities from South San Francisco under conditions of wetland restoration - Salt Pond MetaG R2_C_D1_MG | ecosystem: Environmental > Aquatic > Marine > Intertidal...
ATGGCATAACATTGTAATGTGGCGCGGTCTGGCCCAGGTTGCAGAAAAATATGTAAAAAAGGGAACGCAGTTGTATATAGAGGGAAGGATCAAAACAAGGTCATATGATGACAGAGATGGTGTGAAGAAGTATATTACTGAGGTTGTGGCAGATAACATGCAAATGCTTAGCCGGAAGCAACAAGGCAGTGACGATTACGGAAGTAATTCAGGTAGTGGATACGGACAGGGAAGTACTTCTCAACAGGAGCAACAGAGTAATGCAACGTCAGAGAATGCTGGGGGACAGGCAAATGCCGGCGCTGAATCACCGCCCGATAATGCTTCGCATCAGAGTCAGCAGGGTCCTGATAATGACCTGTCACCATCAGGTGATGAAGCGGATGACCTTCCGTTTTAATTAAACAAACATGGTTTTATTAAGTCATTATATCATAAAAGGTAATTCAAGCAACTATTAACGTTTACATTTCACAGAGCACACAAGCGTCGTTCTTGTAAGCACTAAACAGTAGTCCATATTTTGGAAGCACCTGAAATTCAGTTATTAGAATTAGTTTTTCACCCAATTACAACACCAATCTTCTTAGAGATCCTGGCTGTTTTTGTATTGCTCATTTGTTCGGCCCTGATATCCGGATCGGAAGTGGCATTCTTTTCGCTTACCCCGCAAGAGATGGAATCAATACGTGAAAGTCATAGTCGAAAATCAAAGGCTGTGCTTGAGCATCTGAAGAAGCCGGAGGCTTTGCTGGCGAACATATTGATTTCCAATAATTTTGTAAATGTGGGGATTGTGATTCTCTCCAGCTTTGTCACCAATACACTTCTGGAATTTAATGATGCTCCCTACCTGGAGTTTTTTGTTCAGGTGCTGATCATTACTTTCATGCTACTGTTGTTTGGTGAAATCCTTCCTAAAATATATGCCGATAAGCAATCAACCTTTTTTGCACTACTTATGGCTTTCCCGTTAAATTTTTTAGCGAAGGTATTCAGACCGCTGATTTATATTCTGACAAAGTCCACCTCACTGGTGAATAGAGCAATGTCTGGAAAAAGGCAGAATATCTCCATGGAAGAGTTGTCGGAAGCGCTGAATCTTGCCACTGGAGTATATTCCGAAGAGAAAAAGATGCTGGAAGGGATCGTTAAATTCAGTAACCTGGAGGCTTCGGAAATTATGAAGCCCAGGATGGATGTTGTATTGCTGGATATCAATACCTCCATCACAGAGCTGACAGAAATTGTATTGGAATCGGGGTATTCGCGTATTCCGGTATTCGAAGGGGCGCAGGATAATATTATCGGCATTTTATATGTTAAAGACTTGTTACCGCATTTAAAAAAGACAAAGTTTAAATGGCAGACACTGACCCGGCCACCGTTTTTTGTTCCCGAGTCAAAAAAAATTAATGAGCTGCTAAAGGAATTTCAACAGACGAAAATTCACCTGGCCATTGTGGTGGATGAGTACGGGGGAATGAAGGGGATTGTTACCATGGAGGATATCCTTGAAGAGGTGGTGGGGGAGATTACCGATGAGTCGGATGAGGATGAGCAAAGGTTTAAGAAGATTGACAAAAAAACGTATTTGTTTGATGGGAAGACATTGCTAAATGATTTCTATAAAGTAACAGGTACAGAGGATGAACTTTTTGATGATGTAAAAGGTGATGCTGAGACGCTGGCCGGATTGATCCTTGAGTTGAAGGGCGACTTTCCACGAATGAATGATACGATAGATTGTAAAAATATCCGGTTTAAAGTGACTGATATGGATCGCAGGAGGATAAAAGAGATGAAGGTAATTTTACTGGAGGAGGAAAATGAAGATTAACAGGGTGATTATATTATATGCGGTAGTGTTCCTTGCATCATCATGCAATAGCAGTTACACACCAAAGCCCCTGGGGTACCTTAAGGTAGAATATCCGGAAAAGGAATATGTGATGTATAAGGGTGACGCGCCTTTTCAGTTTGAATATCCTGCCTATGCTGAGCTTGAGAAAGGTGAGGGCAGGGATGATGAGATACATTGGTATAACATGAATTTTCCGATGTACAAAAGTACATTGCATCTCAGCTATAAACCATTACAGGGTGATGTTGATCTACTTATCAGAGAATCGCGCGATCTTGTCTATAAGCATGCTTCACAATCTGATGGCATTGATGAGATACCTTTCATTGATAAAGAGAGCAGCAACTACGGCATATTGTATGAGCTGGGTGGCAATGTGGCATCGGCAGTACAGTTTTTTATTACCGACAGCACTGAGCATTTTTTAAGGGGATCATTGTATTTCAATACCACACCTAACCGGGATTCGCTTAATCCGATCATAAATTTTATTGAAGAGGATATTACACATATGATGGAGACGGTGGAATGGAAATAATGCTGTGATGCGTCTGTGGGTATAATTTTTATATATTTGGCGGTTGATTTTTGGCGGTGTGGTTGTAGGTTAAGGGTTTAGGCGTGCTTTACCATCGCGCCAAAGCACGGACAAGGATATTCTTTTTGACAGGTTAAGGTTTTGGAGGACAGGTGATAAGAAGAAGGAGAGATATTATGGACAGACAATATTTAAAATTGTAGAACGAAAATCAGCTTTGTGGGGATTTTTTTGAAAACGGAAATACAGCCTGATTGTTTGCTTGGCGTGTGGGAGATCACCGAGGATTATGATGAATTATATTCGATGGTGAGACTTGGGAGGACTGAAAAGGCCAGACTTGACAGTTTTCGAAATGTAAACAGGAAGCTTGAGTGGCTGAGCGTGCGGGCGTTGATGCGAAGCATGAAGGGTGATAAGGCTAAGATTACCTACAACGAAGAAAACAAGCCATTTCTGAATGGCGGCATGTATAAACTCAGCATTTCGCATTCGCGCGATTTGACAGCGATTTTGGTTAGTCCTGACAAAAGGGTGGGCATTGATATTGAGTATATGTCGGGGAAAATCAGTAAACTTGAACATAAGTTCATTAATGAACGTGAAGTTATATCGGCTGATCCGGAGAAGAAAAAGTTCCACCAGTATCTGCATTGGTGCGCGAAAGAGGCTTTGTACAAGTTATGCGACAAGCAGGATGTGAATTTCAGAGAGGGGATAACGATATTGCCCTTTGAACCGGAGGATAATGGTTTCCTGCGGGGCCATGTTGTGAATAGCAATGGCGAGGAGGTTTTTAATCTGGAATACCTGCATCATGAGAATTATGCGCTTGTGTGGGTTTGTAAGAAGTAGGATGGAGAGTAGGAGAGTGAGAGTGGAGAGTGAGAGTGAGAGTGAGAGTGAGAGTGGAGTGTGGGAGTGTGGTAGCTGAAGAGGATTTGATGGAGGATGGTGAATGGTTATTATAGGGGTGAAAGGATAATAAAAAGAGATGTAGTGCTATATGGCAGGTTATTTTAACATACTGGATGGACGAAAGGGACTTGCGGTGCTTGTGGATCCTGATAAGCAGGAGGGCGATTCACTGGATGTGTTGTTGCAACAGTTTAGCCAATCAGCCCCGGATATTCTGCTCGTTGGTGGCAGTCTTCTTTTTCAGCCTATTCATGAAACAATTGTCTATTTAAAAAGCCATTCGGATGTGCCGGTCTATCTGTTTCCGGGGGATGTGACCCAACTTTCTGACGCTGCAGATGGCATCTTTTTCCTATCTCTTATATCAGGTCGAAATCCGGATTTTCTAATTGGTAATCACGTCGTGGCAGCACCCCATTTGAAAAATTCGGGCATTGAGGTGATCCCTACCGGATATATGCTTATTGAAAACGGTCACTCCACATCGGTGGAATACATCAGTAATACGAATCCCATACCTTTTGGTAAGACCGATATTGCTGTGGCAACAGCCCTGGCAGGGGAAATGCTGGGTATGAAACAGATCTATTTGGAGGCTGGCAGCGGCGCAGCAAAATCAGTTGGTATCGACATGATCAAGGCGATACGTGAAGCTATTTCTCTTCCTCTTATCGTGGGAGGGGGCATCCGAACCCCGGAAGATGCTGAAAGGGCATACGATGCAGGAGCCGATATGATCGTTATTGGTTCGCATTTCGAAGAATTTCCAGAACAAATGAAATCCTTTTTAGATTTAAGAAGATGAGTGAGGTTTTTTTCACCTGATCATTTTTGTGATTACTTTGCCGCTTGTGTTTTCGGGCGTGGAGATTCCCAGGTAATAAGCGATCGTAGGAACAATATCAAGCGGTGAGACTGGATCGGGAAGGGTGATGCGGTTTACTTTCCAGCCATAAAATATCAATGGTACATGCGCGTCGTAATGGAAATTCGACAATGATTCACGGTATTTATTTCCCTCTTCAATCCATCCAGGGGTGAGGTAAATCATCACATCACCCGATCGTTTCTGGTTATAGCTGTTCTGGATCCGACTGAACACTCCCTCGGTAAAATTATTACGCTGGAGAATGTAGGTGGGTACAGCATTCGATACCCCGTCAAACTGGATGAGAAAATTGGCCACGCGGTCTTGCACCTCCTGCAGCGAAAGTCTTGCATCTTCAATGAGCTGCCGGTTGAGATAGATTTGGTTTGCATAGTAGAGCGATACCCATTCACCCTGACCATAAACGGCGTTGAGGTATGACTTCAGAAGCGATATGGTGGTGTAGTAATTGAAATGTCCTGATGGAATTTTGTGTTCAGCCAGTACATCCGGATCATCGGCATATGCATGGTCGGCCGTGAGGTAAACCAGGGTGTTTTCAATACCCACTGTCTCGTCAAGAAACTCCAACAGGTGGGCAATGTCCTGATCTAGTCGCAGGTACAAATCCTGAACCTCTACAGACCAGGTTGAGAATCGCTCTGACAGGTATTTTCCGGCGTTAAAACTGATGTTGATCCAGTCAGTTGTCTCGCGCATCCCCATCTCCTCATTCATGATGGTGGCGATGGCCATATCTTTTGTATATGTATTTCCCCAGGGTGTATATTTTAAAACTGAATAATCTTCTGTCTCAGAGAAGTCGCGGATTCTACTGAGATCGTACGGGAACTCCACCCTTCCCCCGAAACCTTCTTCATAAAGGTTACTATCGGGCATACTGGCGGTATATTCCTCCAGCGGGAGCAATGTTTCCCAGGTTTTCTGGCGATAGATATCCTTGTAGTTTTTATTGTTTAGCTCGTCTACCCAGACAGGGATAGAGTCCATGTAATACGAGCTGGAGGTCCATAATCCATGAACCGGGTCGAACCAGTAGGCTGCATTTGCAGTGTGTCCCGATAACAATACAGAGGCTTTGGGATCCATGGAAATGCCGATAACACGCGATTTGAAGAGCGATACGATGCGAAGTTCGTCCGACAATGTGCGCGAAAACATACTGGAGGGCGAGGTATTGCCGTTCTCATCGCTGTTGATGATGTTGCTGACATCGGGATCGTATACGCAATATTTTGTCTCTTCGCTGAGTCTGTCGTACCAGTAGTCGGCTACGATACCGTGGGCATCGGCCCGTGATCCGGTACTGATGGTGGCATACCCAACAGCCGATTCGGTAATCAGGTTGTCGTATCGCGCATTCTTGCAATACGTGCCCATCCCTGCCAGTCTGCGGAAACCATCATCGCCGAATTGGTCCCAGTAAGCGGTGAGGTAGTCGTACCGCATCCCTGAAACGGTGATGCCTACAACAAGCTTTGGCTTGCTGGAAGGAATGCGTTGTGCCTGCAATGAGCCGGCAGCAAAAACAAATATCAGTGCTGTAAGCATTGATGATTTGAGTCCTGTTAGCAAACTAATATGAGGTATATTTTGTATAAATGAACGGTTATAAACTGATTTTGACATGTCTCACTTTCCCTTTTTTCCTTTTGAAGCCGCTAATTTAATGATTTTTTTCGGGTGGTAGATTTCCTGTATCTCCTTGTTTTTAAAATGTCGCGCCGTTGCATGTTTGCGCCGTTGCATGTTGCGCCTTTACATGCCGCGCCTTTACTTTGGGTCTGCTAAAAAAGTCTTTAGTGCATCAGCTACAAGGCGATAAAGCGACGCTGTGTCGAGCCTTTACATGCCGCGCCTTTACATGTCGTGCCTTTACATTGAACCTCCTTAAAGGGATTGACCATATTGCTTTTAGCTTGTGACCGTTAGTTGATTTGCAATCTCTGATATCCGGCATGCTTTCCGCGAGGATTACTATTGCAGAATAAACTTTTTTATACAGCGGTTCGATGGTGTTTCCAGGATGATCATGTAGACACCCGGAATAAAATCTTCTGTTCGAATGGTTGCTTGCCCCCGAATGGTTTCTTGCCCCCGAATGGTTTCTTGCCCCCGAACGGGTTGTAAAATCCCTTGTTCGATCGTTTGTCCGGTTAACGTATGGATAGTAAACTGAATCTCATAATCTTTGCTGGTAAGGATATCTATATAAATCGCTTTTGAAGCTGGATTCGGGTATATTTTAAAAGCCGGTGTTGAGGTTATTTTTTCGGGGGATATTGCATTCGGGTCCTCTGTGCTGTCAAGCTCAATAAGCAGCTCTGTCCTCTGATAATCAACCACCTGCACGTCGGATACTGTATCTGCCCGGTACCCTTCGGCACGCACCACCAGGTCGTATACCCCCTCTTTTATGTACCTGTAGAAACTGCCATAAAGCGAGTCGCTCATTACAAAAGAAGCGGAATCATCATGTGCGGGGATCGTTATTTTTGCTGCAACTGGTGTGCCGGTGGCCTTACTGAATACCTTTCCATGAATCCCATACCTTGCCTGACTGGCCAGGTTGAGAAGGCTTCGTTTATTATAGGTCCAGTACGTTTCGAGGTTTTCCGATTCTATTTTCTTGACGTTGCTAAGCTCCAGGGTTATTTCCCGGCCTTGCAGGTAATAAGTCACGTAGTCCTGCCTTCCGCCGTTAATCACATACCAGTCGGCCCCATTGGTCACGCCATCTGTAAACCCATCCATATAACCAGGATTATATACCGTGGCCTCGTCGGCATACTCCCGCGAAATAAAATAGAACCAGTCGTTGTCGGGATGCAGGTTGTGGGTATGATCCCACGGATAGTTAACCACCTCGGCGCCAGAGTGCAGATTGGCTGAGAGGTTGAACCGGTGCTTGTGCATAAAGTCCATCATTGCCCGGGTTTCCTTTTGAATGGGGGCGTTTTTATCGGGGACTCCTGTGAGAACGTCCGGAAAATTTCGGTTGAGGTCGTATCCGTTCACGTTGGAGCGTATTGATAAAGCAACCGAGCTGTTGTTATCGGGATAATAGGTGGCATCGGGATTCGACAACGGGTTGATCCACAACGCCACATCGTTTACAAGTCGCTCCACTTCCGGATCATCGGGATAGTTTTGCAAAAGAAAATCGATGAACCTGAGCGACAGGTTGTACCCCACCAGCTCGTTGCCATGGATGGTGGCGGTGTAGAAAAACGCCGGTTCATCTTCTTCCGCATCTGCATTGTCGGATATCTTCAATGCCAGCAACAGTCTCCCCTCAGTGCTCGTACCAAAAGTATCGATGGTGCAGATTTCCGGGTATTCGCCGGCGAAAAAGTGCATCAGGCTGTCATACTGCTCGTAGGTGGGGTATTTATCGTGGGATCGCGCTTCTTCAAGGCTGGATGCCATGTCGCCCTGGTCGATTAGTGGGTCGGCCGGTAAGATTTTGAGATTTGAATAGTGCTTCTGAAGCTTCTCCAGTTGCTCATGGGTCGCATGTAGCTTTACGCTGTTTTTTCGGACATCTTCCCGGTGAAAAAGTCCTTCGAATTGCTGCAGTGATGCTTTTGAACCGAGCGGTACAATGACTTTTTTCAACTGTGAATGAGGGTCCTGACATGTAACAGATGAACTGCTAATGAGGAGCAGGATGAATGTTGCCGATATGAAATTGAAAGGCCTCATTCATCAGACATTAAATCTGATATGCAAAATATCGGCATCGTCCACAACATAATTTTTTCCTTCAACAGATAATTTCCCGGCATCTTTGCAGGCCTGCTCAGATCCAAGGGATATAAAGTCTTCGTATTTCATTACTTCAGCCCTGATAAATCCGCGCTCCAGGTCGCTGTGGATGGCGCCTGCAGCCTGCGGCGCAGTCATGCCCCGCTTGATGGTCCATGCACGGATTTCTTTCGGACCTATGGTGAAGAACGACATCAGGTTGAGCATGGAGTAGGCCGATCTGATGAGTTTGTTGACACCGGGTTCTGTGAGACCGGCGTCTGACAGGAATTCATCACGGTCTTCTGCATCCAGCTCTGAAATCTCTGCCTCCAGCTTGCCTGCCAGAGTAAGGATCTCGGTCTCTTCATCTTTCAGGTATTCTTTTACCGCTTCTACGTAAGTGTTGCCATCGATAGCAGCGTCATCGTCCACATTGCAGACATACATCACCGGCTTGATTGTGAGCAGTGACAGGTCATTGATATATTGGCGGTCGCTATCAGAAACATCAAGTGTTGAGGCATTTTGAAATTCTTCGAGGTGCGACTTATAGCGGTTCAGTACTTCAATGCCCTTTTTAGCATCTTTATCGCCTGTCTTGACCAGTTTTTCCAGACGGGTGATTTTTTTCTCCACAGATTCAAGGTCTTTCACCTGGAGTTCCAGGTTAAGGGTTTCAATATCGCGCACAGGATCAACCGACCCGTCGATGTGTGGCAGGTTTTCATCGTCGAAACAGCGGAGTACATGGATCAGCGCGTCGGTATTGCGGATGTCAGACAGGAACTGGTTCCCGACACCCTGGCCTTCGTTGGCACCTTTTGTTAATCCCGGGATATCCACAATTTCCACTGTGGCAGGGATAATCTTCTCTGTTTTCTGAAAATTTTCGAGGTTGTAGAGCCTGGGATCGGGCACATCTACAATTCCCAGGTTCGATTTGCTGGATGTAAACGCAAAGCTGGAGGTCTCCACCTTGGTATTTGACATACAATTATAAAGGGTTGATTTACCCACATTCGCCACACCTGTAATACCGCATTTTAATGCCATGAATATTTATATTTTTTAATTTATTCCAATTTCTGTTCCCCGGATCAGCGGCCTGTTAAAGAAGCCCTGCGTTGTTGCATTTGCGGGCTGGTAGTGCCGGACCCTGAAAAAATGACTTCGAATTAGCAATACCGATTAACTAAGGCTCCACTCAGCATTCTCCACGCTTTACTCAGTATTTTCCATGCTCCACTCTACTTTCCCGCAAATGTAACCATTTTTTTACTTGAATGTGCTTTGCATAATGTCTGACGCGAAAGGAAAAAAATTTTCCTAAACAATTCGTTATTTAGATTGTTTATAGATAACGAAACGCATGAAGCTTTTAAGAACGGAGATTAAGGAGGCTGATTGCAAACACTAAAAAACGATTATTTGTAAACATAAAAAAACAAAACAAAATGTCATTTAAATTACCAGAGCTTACATACGATTACAGCGCGTTAGAACCACATATTGATGCGCGGACAATGGAAATTCATCATTCAAAACACCACGGTGGATACACCACTAAATTGAATGGAGCAGTTGAAGGAACAGCCCTTGAAGGGGAGAGTATTGAAGCCATCCTGGCCAATGCAGGATCGCATGGTGCAGGTGTGAGGAATAACGGTGGAGGGTATTACAACCACAACCTCTTTTGGGAAGTGATGAGTCCAAATGGCGGAGGCGCACCTTCGGGTGAACTGGCAGCTGCCATTGATAAAGAATTTGGGTCGTTCGATAAATTTAAAGAAGAATTTGAGACCGCTGCAGCGACCAGGTTTGGATCCGGTTGGGCATGGCTTATAAAAACATCAGACGGTAAGCTTGTTGTATCAAGCACACCTAACCAGGATAATCCGTTAATGGATGTTGCAGAAGTGAAGGGTACCCCGGTATTAGGCCTTGATGTATGGGAACATGCATATTATCTGAATTACCAGAACCGCAGGCCTGAATACATTTCGGCATTCTGGAATGTGGTAAACTGGGACGAAGTTGCAAAACGGTTTGCAGGATAAACCAGATTGTGATTTATTTTTTTCATGTTGGGTAAAGAGGCTGTCAGTTTTTGACAGCCTCTTTTTGTCTGTCCATAAAGTCCGATAACTGTGTTGCTGCAAAAATCTTAATTCCTCGAATACATTAGTATACTGCGTCTTAAGATTTTTGCGCGCCTTGCCCGCCGTACTTAGGTACTAAGGCAGGCGAGGCCTTGTTCTCGAACTTCATGATCCAGCCAAGCCGACTCTAATGACAGCCTCTTTTTTCGTTACAGCTCATAAAATGATGTTATAAAGAAATATATATTTAAATAACTATTAAAATATATATTAATATATATATATTATTTTTTTTAACTCATGAGCGGGATATTTTTACTTGCACATGAACGGTGTGTTTTTCCTGCAGAATGTTATTTTTGTTTTTTATAATATACAATAAACAGCGATGCAAAGGGCAATACTGATCATAATCACAGCGTTACTGACGGTTTCAGCGGGAAACAGTGATGAGCGCATTAAGAAGAAAGCAGAAAGGATTCATAAAAAGGCACTCACCATCGACAGTCATGTCGACACACCCATGTGGTTGATGCGTGAAGGTTATGATTTTGGCGAGCGGCACGATCCACACACCCAGCGCAACAAGCTCGATATTCCCCGCATGCAGGAAGGCGGGCTCGACGGTGTGTTTTTCGCAGTCTTTATCGGACAGGGCGATCGTACACCGGAGGGAAATGCCGCGGCCTACAAGGAAGCACACGATATTATTGATTCCATAGAATCTACGGTTGATCGTTATGCCCGCAAGCTGGAGATTGTTACTGAATCGGACGATCTTGACCGGGTAGCAAGAGAAGGGAAACATGCCATTTACCTTGGCCTGGAAAACGGTTACCCGTTGGCAAAAGAGCTCTCCCGCGTTGATACTTTTTTTAACCGCGGTGTGCGCTACATCACGCTTTCCCATTCATACAACAATGATATTTGCGATTCGTCGACCGACTCTGCCGAACATCACGGACTGTCGGATTTTGGACGAAAGGTGGTGGATCGCATGAATGAGCTGGGGATTATGATCGATCTTTCGCATGCCAGTGATGAGACGTTTTACCAGGTGCTGGACATGAGCGATAAACCGGTGATAGCATCGCACTCATGCGCCAGGGCGTTGTGCGACCATCCGCGGAACCTGTCGGACGATATGCTGCGCAAGCTTAAGGATAACGGGGGCGTGATCCAGATGTGCATCCTGAGCGCCTATGTGAAAACTCCGGCTCCGAATCCGCAGCGCGATTCGGCCAGACAGGCGGTGTATGAAAAGCATGGGAATTATTACGACCTGGATGGGGAGCAGAAGGAGGCGTTTTTGGTGGACTGGTACCAGGTTGACACCGACTTCCCGCGCGAGCTGGCGACGGTATCGGATGTGGTAGACCATATCGATCATATTGTAGAGGTGGCCGGGATTGATCATGTGGGCATCGGAACCGATTTCGATGGTGGCGGCGGAGTGGCCGACTGTTACGATGTGTCGCAACTGGGAAATATTACTGAAGAGCTGGTGCGAAGGGGATACTCCTCCCGCGAGATAAAAAAAATATGGAGCGGGAACCTACTGCGCGTGATGAAAGAGAATGAGAGGAAATAAGGAATGAATACACATGGGTCTGAATCAGAACGAGCGATACAGGCATGAGACCGAACAGGTGTATGAGTCGGAATAAGCAATAATTCCATTGCTGCGTGCCGGTTTGAGCAATTGGCAAACGTATCCGGACAATTGATATAACCATATGTAGTAAACTGGTGGTATATTCGTGAATGATAAATCCTGATCCTATGAAAAAAACTGTATCGAATTCCCGTATTTATGCTTTTATTGGTCTGTTTGCGCTGGCCTTTCTTCATATCAACCCTGCGAATGCTGTCAATTATTATGTCGACAGGACAGATGGCGATGATAACGCAACGGGGCAGTCGCCCGAGCAAGCATGGAGCAGTCTGGACAAGGTGAACGGTACCACATTTCAACCCGGCGACACAATTTTTTTCCGATCCGATGAGATATGGATTGGTACCCTGGAGCCGAAGGGGTCGGGGACTGTCGGTAATCCGATTGTGATTGATCGGTACGGAGAAGGAAGGCGACCGCGGTTCGATGGGAACAGCCTCACAGATAAGGGGGTGCTGTATTTTGAAAACCAGTCGGAATGGGTGATAAAGAACCTCGAAATAATGAATAACGCGGGAACGCCCGGCATGCGCAGGGGAGTGGAGATTTGCGGCAGGAATGGCGGGTTACTGACGGGCTTTCATCTGATCAACCTGCATGTGCATCATATTAAAGGACTGGTTGGGAATGGCATGACGGAGAAGATGACCGGCGGGATATTTTTTGTGGTGTATGAAGATGATGAGGTGCCGACGCGGTTCGATGATTTGCTGGTGGAGTCGTGCGAGATTCATGATTGCGATAACCAGGGAATTGTTACGCTGGGGATTATAACCTATCCCGATCCTTCGACCGAAGCGTGGCAAAACAGGAAATTTACGAACGTGGTTATCCGGAAGAATATCATCTACAACATATCAAAAAATGCCATGATCTTAAGGATGTTTGACGGCGGACTGGTGGAGCGGAATTTATGCTATTCAACGGCTACAGGCACTACCGGGAATACGATTTTCACACGCAGCTCACGCAAGGTGGTGCTGCAGTATAACGAGGGATATGACAACCAGTCGCCCAAGCATGATGGCTCGTTGTATGACGCAGATATGCAAAGCGTGGAATGCATCTACCAATACAGTTACAGTCATGACAATGCCCATGGCCTCTACTGGCAATGCACCGAGAGACCGGATTTTGGCAATGTGATACGCTACAATATCAGTCAGAACGACAAAGGCCGGATCTTTAATTTCAGCTATCCCTCGCAAAATACAGATGTATACAACAATACCGTATATATAGGCAGTCACCGGTCGCCGATTATAATCGGGGAGAAAACGCTGAATGGCGGCAAGCGGAACTATACATTTCGAAACAACCTCATCATCAACGAGAGCGAGAGCAGCAGCTATATTTTTGTGTCGGATGAATTTATCGGCAAGCGGATATTTAGCAACAACCTTTTTTATGGTCACCACCCTGAAGGCGAGCCGTCCGATCCGAATAAGGTGACCGACGATCCGCTGTTAATCAATCCGGGTACGGCAGAAGATATTGAAGATCTGAAAGGATATTATCCCACTGCCGAATCGCCTGTGATTGACGGCGGGATTGATGTGGAGAACAACGGAGGCGTTGATTTCTTTGGAAACCCGGTATCGTCACCGCCCGACATTGGAGCGGTGGAATATCAGAATGTGGTAAGTTTTCGCGATGATGCGGTGAACAAAAGAAGACAGATGGTTTTACTCGAAAAAACTACGAACGTGCTTCACATGACTGTTTCAGATATGGAGTCCGGCACATACAATGTTGAGCTTGTAGACCTTCAGGGCAAGGTGGTGCAGTGTTACAAGCAATCAATTATCGGGGGAGGGGAGATGCATGCCGGCATATCATTAAAAAAGCAACTCAATCCGGGCATTTATTTTGTGCAGATCAGACAGTCGAACGACATCGTAAGGAGCCAGGCATTCTGTGTGCTGGCGGATTCTTAAGTGTTGAAAATGGAGGGTTTGCAGGGCTGACGGCGTTCTCAGGCAGCTGTAGGAGTTGTGAACCTGACAAGCCTGACTTAAGTAAACACCCAAATGCATAGTTTTTAGTAAACATAATTTTTAATATTATCAGGGATGCGAATAGTTTCTTTTATAGTTTTTCTCTTTGTGCCAGCCTGGTTTTTCTCAAATGAAACAGCAGGACAGGAAAAAGGCACAAGCGAGAAGCAACCCGAATCTACTTTTTTCATCAATAGCCAGGAAGATTTTAATACCTGGAGCAACCATGTTTTTCCATCCGGATCGAAAGTGCTCTTTGATGCGGACGCATCATTCAGTGGTCAGTTTATTCTTCGCGGGAGTGGAACTGAAGAAACCCCTAACCTGGCGGCTTCCTATAATAGAGAAACAGGGGAGGTATTTACTGCCTGGTCGGATAACAAATCAGTTATTCAGGGTGAAGGCAAGGTTGGTTCAGCATTGAAACTATTTAATGGTAGTTATTGGGAGATCAACAATATTGAGGTGACCAATACCAACGGTACTAAGGAGCAGCAGGGTGAAATAGTTGGTATATTGGTGGAGGCCAGAGACATCGGACTGGCAAGAAATATTGCGGTAAGAAATTGTTATGTGCATAATGTAAATGGTGAAGTAGGAGGAAAAAAAACCGGTGGTATTCATGTGAATGTGAAGGGCAAATCTGTGAAGACCAGGTATAAAGATGTAACAATTGAGAACAACCTGGTATCCCATGTAGGCGGCGTGGGAATATCTAACCAGTCGAGCTATGGAAGTATACTGGAGGATGATTATTATCCCTGGTATAATTATGTAATTCGCGGAAACAGGGTTGAGTACACCGGTAGAAACGGGATCATCGCCAGGTATTCCATCGGTATGCTTGTTGAATATAATATCGCTGCCTACAACAGTCGGCATGACAAGGGACACAGTATTTTTAATTTTAATACCATCGACTGTATTGTTCAATACAATGAAGCGTATGGCAATACCAGTGACGACCCCGGGGAGGTTGACAGGGGTGGATTTGATTGCGACTTTAATTCAAGGAACACCATCTATCAATACAATTACAGTCATGATAACCACTGGTTCATGGCCATCCAGGAACGCAAGATAGTTCATAATGTGATTATCCGGTATAATGTAAGTGAAAACGAGCGACTCGGAGCTTACATGTATGGGTTCCCGGAGTATGACGATCTGCGCGGACTTGAGATATACAACAATACCCACTATTTCGGAAAAGGGATGGGGACACAGATGTTCATGGAGATAGGCAAGGACCGCATCCCTACGCAGTCGGTTTATAAGAATAATATTTTTTATTTTGAGGATCCGGCGGAGTGGGTGTTTGATCCCGACAGCACCTGTTTTTTGAGCAACAACCTTTTTTATAATGTGTCGCCAAAAGGCGAGAGCGCTGTGGTTGAAGATCCAATGTTTATTAATCCCGGACAAGGAGGAACAGATATAGATATGACAGATCCCAACCGGTTGGCAGGATATCGCTTAAAACCTGGTTCCCCGGCTATCAATGCCGGAACAGAGATTATTCATAATAATGAAAATGGATTTGGAGGAATCGTAAATCGTGATTTTTCAGGGGATGCTGTCCCGTCAGGTATAGCTCCCGATATCGGCGCTTTTGAAAGGCAATATGAGCAATTATCTGTGAGCATAGTTGTAAAAGATGAATCGGGATTGCCTGCTGAAGGTGCAGTTGTTGAGTTGGCGGAAAATGATCCTTTGACACTGGATGACACTGGTATTGCTACACTTACAAACCTGGAGTCAGATGGGATTATACCCATAAAGGTATCCATGGATGGCTATCCGGTACAGCAAAGTGGAGTTGATCCATATAATATGGACACAATCTATATACACCTGTCTAAAACCCGATATGATGCCACAATTCATGTAAAAGACCAGTCAGGCAACACTATAGAAAACGCAATGATTGCACTAGTCGGAATAGATACACTTTATAGCAACGAAAACGGTGAAATTACTTTCGAAGATGTGACTGCTTCCGGAGCCCTGTTTATTCAGGGAGTGAAAGCAGGATATCGCAATGTTTATATGATAGAAACATTGGAGCGTGACAAGACATTTGACTTGGTGATGATGGAAAGGTATGCCATGCTTAAGGTCATTGATGCCGATGGGAATGAGGTTGCAGGA
>Ga0102940_1001338_pt1 | contig 15841 bp, 10 predicted proteins | sample SalPonR2_C_D1_MG_FD_78215 | JGI IMG/M metagenome (GOLD analysis project Ga0102940, IMG submission 78215) | Salt pond soil microbial communities from South San Francisco under conditions of wetland restoration - Salt Pond MetaG R2_C_D1_MG | ecosystem: Environmental > Aquatic > Marine > Intertidal...
CTTCCGAATTCCGAATTCCGCCCTCGAAACTCCGCCTTCAAAACTCCGCCTTCCGAATTCCGAATTCCGCCCTCGAAACTCCGCCTTCAAAACTCCGCCTTCCGAATTCCGAATTCCGCCCTCGAAACTCCGCCTTCCGAATTCCGCCTTCCACCTTCCGACCTCGAAACTCCGAATTCCTATCACCAATTCGAAAAAGCGGCCTGGAAGATGTCTTCCATGAGCTGATTGGATATGGTGCTGATGGCTTCTTCTTCCACCTGGGAAAAGTCGGTGCCGGCAGGATAGTCGTAGAAGAAAGAAAAGTTGCGACGCCAGGCTTCGGCATCGGTGACGTTATCGATGTATTCGACAGCGAGGGTGATGGTGAGGCGGTTGATGGCTACCCGCTCACCAGTAGAAGGGGCTTCTGCGGTGATCTCAAAGCCGGCCAGAGTGCCCTTGAATTCAATATGGGGATCCCGCTCGTTGTAGCGTAGCCTTGACTGAATCCGAATTTTGTCTTGCAGGTCGGCGGTAAAGCGTTGCTCAAGGCCGGGTAAAGCATTGGTGGCATTACTCTCAAAAGGATGAACGTAATACGTTTCAATCCTTGGATCAATGGCTGCCGAACGGAAAGAGTAGCAGCCCGTAAGGGTAGTGGCGAGGAGGATAAAGATTAAAGTACGCATAGTGGTTTGGCTTTCGCCAAAAATACGAAAAACGATTGACGACAGATGGTACACGGCCAAGGATTAATGAGCCACGCTGCGGCCCGGCCGCTCACCTTGCGCAGAAAAAATGCAACCGTAATCATGAAGCGTCTACGATCTGGTAGTCAACCGGATTAAGAATAGCTACAGATTAACGGGGCCAAATGATCGAGCACGTTGTTGAGGTCTTACGACATCACTAGAGCACGATTTCGAAGAGATCGACCGGCACGGTGAGCGCTCTAGCCACCCCTAACGGGGCGGTATGGATGGACGGTTGGGGTAAAAAACGTTCCCCTTTTTCCTGGCATACGGGCGGCGCTACATTTTGAATCATGGTTCAGGCCACGCTGCGACCCGGCCGCTCACCTTGCGCGGAGGATCGTGGTTCATTATTTTTTCGGTGGCCGTGCCGGGCGAATCTCAATCTTGCTGGGCAAAGACCGTGGGTTCATCTGCAGCATATCGATGACCAGTTCGCCGAGGTCTTCGGGCTGGATTTTCCAGGCATCCTTTTCGTTGGGCACATGGTCGTTGAAGTACGTGGCTACCGAACCCGGCATGATGGTGCTGACGTTGACTCCTTTTTGACGTAAGTCAAGCATAACTGCCTGGGTAAACCCGACCAGGCCAAACTTAGAGGCATTATAGGCGGCACCCGTTGGGAAAAAATTGGTGCCGGCCAGGCTGGCGATGGTAATCAGGTAGCCATTACTATCGATCAGGGAAGGTACTGCGGCTTTAGTACTATTGAAGACTCCAGTCAGGTTGATGTCGATCACACTTTGCCAGTCTTCGGGGGCCATCTCTTCAATCGATGAAAAATGGCCTATGCCGGCATTAGCAATCAGGACATCGAGCTTGCCCCATTTGTCGATCACGGTGTGTACGGAGGCTTTTTGTGCTTCGAGGTCGCGCACATCGGCTTTGATGCCAATGGCATGGTCTGCTGCCAGCTTATTCAGGCTGGCGGCAGCCTCGTCGGCTGCTTCCTGATGGCGACTGGTGACCGCGACCTTCATGCCTTGTTCAACCATGGCTTCGGCAACGCCGAGCCCTATTCCTTTACTGCCGCCCGTAATCAGGGCGGTCTTTCCGTTGAGATTTTTCGTTTTCATATTCATCGTAACGGCCAGGGGATACGAATTGTTGAATAGATAGGGTAGACCCTTAGGCAGTTTGGCGGCGGAGGCATTATTTGTACCTTTGGCGTTCGACGTCAAGTCGTTGATGATCACTAAAATATTTCAATTACATGTACCAACGTATTTTTTCTACAGGGATGAAGACCCTGTTTTTGGGGTTAGCCATGGCTAGCCTTCTCGTCGCCTGCGATCAGGGAGGCACGGACGACACAGACACTGAAGACACCGCCATGGAAGCGGAAGCTGGAGCTGCCGATGAGCTTCCGCCGCTCGATTCCATTGAGGCGGCAACGGATATTTCAGACGCTGAAATAGAAACTTTCCTGGACGCCGTAGAAGGTGTACAGGCCGTTTCTCAGCAAGCTCAGAGGCAAATGATGGAATTTGTGCAAAACGAAGGCCTCTCCTTGGAGCGCTTCAGCGAGATTCAGCAGAAATTACAAATGCCTGAAGCAGAAGTGGCGGCTATTACGGCCGAAGAAGAAGAGAAACTGGACCGCATCGAGATGAAAATTCGCGAGCTGGAGCCAGAGTTGGAACGCAAGTCGGCCGCTGCCGTCCGCGAAGCCGGCCTCACGCCGCTGCGTTATCAGGAGCTGTCCAAGGGTATTCAATTAGACCAGGAGCTGTCGCAAAAAGCGCAATCTATGATGCAGCAGCGCATGATGCAGCAGCTACAGGAAGCTGCCAGCGCCAGTCAAGGTGCTGAAGCACCAGGCAATTAAGATCTACATCGCCAGGTGTTTTGGAGTACAGTACGGATAAACCGTTTTTGGCTTTCCTGTACTGTATTCCGAATTCCTGCTGCCAGGCTCTCCATTCTCAAGAGTAAACTCTATTTTTGCCGGCAACCAAACGAAACCAAATGGCCTTAATCAAATCAATTTCGGGCATTCGCGGTACCATCGGTGGTTCCGCCGGCGAAAACCTTACTCCTCAGGATATTATTGAAAGCACCGCTGCCTTTGGCTATTGGCTGCAGCAACGTGACGTACCTCCCCGGGTAATCGTCGGTCGCGACGCCCGCATGTCGGGAAAAATCCTTAAAGAGCTGGTTATTAATACCCTCTTGGCTACCGGGTTAGACGTAATAGACCTCGATTATTCTACTACCCCCACGGTAGAAATGGCCGTGCAGTGGGAAGATGCCGGTGCCGGCATCATTCTAACGGCTAGCCACAACCCGCGGGAATGGAACGCCCTGAAGTTTCTCAACGAGCGGGGCGAATTCATCTCGGCAGATGATGGGGCCGCCCTCCTGGAATTAATCGAGCAAGGGACGATTCGTTATGCTACGGTGGATCAGCTGGGGCGCCTTACGGCAAAAAGTGGAATGATTGAGCGCCATATCGAAGCCATACTGGCTCATCCGCTGGTCGAAGCAGCAGTGGTGCGCCAACAGGCTTACCACGTGGTGGTTGATGCTATAAATTCCACCGGAGCCATTTCGGTGCCGCCCTTGCTGGAAGCCCTGGGATGCCAGGTTACCGTACTAAATGGAGATATGTCGGGTGACTTTGCCCATAACCCCGAGCCCCTGCCCGGCCATCTGGCTGATTTGTCCGACACCATAGTAAAGGAAAAAGCAGATCTGGGCATCAGCGTTGATCCGGATGTTGACCGCCTGGCCTTCGTATGTGAGGACGGCAGTATGTTTGGAGAAGAATATACCCTGGTGGCCGTAGCAGATTACATATTGAGTCAGCGCCCCGGTAATACCGTGTCTAACCTTTCCTCTACGCGGGCCCTGGCCGACGTAACGCGTAAACACGGCGGCACTTACACGGCTAGTGCGGTGGGCGAAGTGAATGTGGTACAGACCATGAAAGATACCGATGCTGTTATTGGCGGCGAAGGGAATGGGGGAATTATTGTCCCCGACTTGCACTACGGCCGTGATGCACTGGCTGGCATTGCTCTTTTCCTGACGCATTTGGCGAAAGCCGGAAAAACCATCGCCCAACTGCGGGCTAGCTATCCTGATTACTACATGGTGAAGGATCGCATCGACCTTACCCCCGAACTGGACCTGGAGGCTATTCTGCTTCGTATGCATGAGAAATATGCGCACCAGGAAACCAATACCGTAGATGGCTTAAAGATTGATTTTCCCGATCGCTGGGTCCACCTGCGCAAAAGTAATACAGAACCCATCATTCGCCTGTACGCCGAAGCTCCTACTCGTGAACAGGCCCTGGAACTGGTGGGCCTGATTCGTGAAGATGTGGAAGAAATGATGTAAATTAACGGAAAGAATAAAGCAGACCAATGGAGACTATTGCCAGACAAAAAACCAGGTTAGAGGCTTATTTTGCCCCCTTTCGAGAAAATATTATCGGGATCGATCAGACGTTTACTACGCCTTTCGGCAAAAAACCTATTGTATATGCTGACTGGACCGCTTCGGGGCGGCTCTATCAGCCGATTGAGGATGTTATAAACCGGCATATAGCCCCGTTCGTAGGGAATACGCATACGGAGACTACCGTAACGGGCAGCAGTATGACTCAGGCCTACCACGAAGCCAAACATATCATTAAACGACACGTGGGGGCCTACGACAAAGATGTGCTCATTTCTTCCAATTCCGGGATGACGGGGGTCGTTAACAAGTTTCAGCGCATTCTGGGCTTAAAGGTGCACGAATCACATCGCCCGGCCGTGCAGTTGCCCGAAGAGGACCGCACCGTCGTTTTTATTAGCCACATGGAGCACCACTCCAATCAAACGAGTTGGCTGGAAACCCTGGCCGATGTAGAAGTGATTCGACCGCGGGAAGACGGACTAATGGATGTGGATCATCTTTGTGCCTTGCTGGATAAGTATAAAAACCGCAAACGAAAAATAGCGGCGATAACCTCCTGCTCAAATGTGACGGGGATCAAAACGCCCTACCACGATATTGCCGAAATTATGCACCGTAATGGTGGCCTGATTTTTGTTGATTTTGCCTGTTCGGCCCCCTACATCGAGATCAATATGCGTCCGGAGAATGAATTACGCCACCTGGATGCGCTGTATTTTTCCCCTCATAAATTTTTGGGTGGCCCCGGTAGTTCCGGCATTCTCGTATTTGATCCCAAGCTATATACCAATCGCGTACCCGATAACCCCGGTGGAGGCACGGTCGACTGGACGAACCCCTGGGGTGGCCACAAGTACATCGATGAAATTGAAGCCCGGGAAGATGGGGGAACGCCTTCATTCCTGCAGACTATGCGCGTAGCTCTCTGCTGCCGCCTGAAAGAAGCGATGGGCGTGGACAATATCTTGCAGCGGGAAGAGGAATTAATGGATATCATCTGGCCTCGCCTCGATGCTATCCCTAATCTGCATCTTTTGGCTGACCCCCACCGCAACCGGCTGGGAGTGATTTCCTTTTATATTGAAGACCTTCACTACAATCTGGGCGTAAAGCTGTTGAATGACCGCTACGGTATTCAGGTGCGGGGCGGCTGCTCTTGTGCCGGTACGTATGGCCATTATCTGCTACAGGTTTCTCAGGAACTATCCCGAACCATCACCGACCAGATCAGCTACGGCGATCTGTCGGCCAAGCCGGGCTGGATCAGGATGTCTATTCATCCAACCACCACCAATGCGGAAGCCGAATACATGATGGATGCCCTGGAAGAGCTGGCTGCTAATTTCCGGAAATGGAGTGAGGAATATACATACCATCCGCACATCAATGAATTCACCTGCGACCGGGATCCGGGAACGGAGCGGTCGCTGGTGGAGGAATGGTTTTCCACTGACCTGAAATAGATTAATCGCCGCAACTTTTGGCATAAGCCACCTGTTTTCGTTGTCGAAAAAAGACCTTATAATTTATGGAGCGCATCTATCTTGACCACGCCGCTACGACACCGATCGCCCCGGCAGTTACAGAGATTATGCTGCAAACGATGCAGCAATATCCGGGTAATCCCTCTTCAATCCATCAGGAAGGCCGCACCGCTCGCGCTCGCCTCGAACAGGCCCGCAAAGACATCGCCGGGCTGTTGAATGCCTCAATTGGAGAAATCTTTTTTACGTCTTGTGGAACCGAGTCCAATAATATGGCCCTCAAATGCTCGGTGCGCGATTTGGGCGTTCGCCGCATCATCAGTACCCGTACCGAACACCACGCCGTACTGCACTGCCTGCACCGCCTGGCCAGGGAGCAGGTGGAAATCGTGTACCTCGATCAGCAAGAGAATGGTCATATCGATCTCAGTCAACTGCGGGAAATTCTGAGTGATCCGGAAGCGCCAAAAACGCTAGTATCGCTTATGCACGCCAACAACGAAGTGGGTACACTGCTTCCTTTCCAGGAAGTCGCGGAGCTCTGCGCCGAGCAGGGAGTGCTATTCCACTCCGATACGGTGCAGACGATGGGCTATTATCCAATTGATTTGGAGCGGACGCCCGTAAGCTTTTTGACGGGTTCGGCCCATAAGTTTTATGGCCCCAAAGGAGTAGGGTTTATCTACATCAATGGCGATAATATCATTGAGCCTTTTGTCGATGGCGGAGCACAAGAGCGCAACATGCGCGGTGGTACGGAGAATATCTATGGCATCGTAGGGATGGCCGAGGCGCTCAAGCTAAAGTACGGGCACATGGAGGAGCATCAAGCTCATATGCAGGAGCTGAAGACCTACCTGGCCGGGCAACTGCAAGAGCACATTCCCGATATGGACTTTAACGGCGACCCATTCAAGGGCGGGCACTACAAAATTCTTAGTGCCAGCTTTCCAGCTTCTCCCAAAGCAGAAATGCTGCTGCTGAACTTCGATATTGCCGGCATTAGCGTCTCAGGCGGAAGTGCTTGCAGCTCCGGGGCCGACGCCGGCTCGCACGTGCTCGATGCCCTCAAAGAGGGGGATCCACGCACCACCATCCGTTTTTCCTTCTCCCACCACAATACTCGCGAAGAGATCGATCGGGTCGTAGCGGAGACGAGAAAGATTTTGGGGTAGGTTGGAGTTTGGAATTCGGAATTGGGAATTGGGAATTCGGAATTGGGGGTTTGGAATTCGGAACTCGGAAGGTTTTAGCTCTCAACCTTTAAACCCCAATGCTCGCACCGTGGACCTTAAACCTCATCTTCCGTTTTCCCGGCCAAATCCAATAAGAAGGCGTAATCGAGGGCGATCTCTTTATACCGCTCGAAGCGACCGGAGTGTCCACTGTGTCCGGTTTTCATGTTAATGTGCAGGAGGAGTGGATTGTGGTCGGTTTTCATTTCGCGTAAACGGGCTACCCACTTGGCAGGCTCCCAGTATTGCACCTGTGAATCATGCAAACCGGTAGTGACCAACATGGGCGGATAATCTTTTGCTTCCACGTTGTCGTAGGGAGAGTACGATTTTATGTAGGTGTAATAGGTCGGGTCGTTGGGGTTACCCCATTCGTCGTACTCAAACGTGGTCAGCGGAATGGAATCATCGAGCATGGTGGTGACGACGTCGACAAAAGGCACGGCCGCGACAATGCCTGCCCACAGATTGGGGCGCATATTGGCTACGGCTCCCATGAGCAGACCGCCGGCACTACCGCCCATGGCGTACAATTGGTCTTTGGCTGCAAAATCGTGCTCGATTAGATATTCGCCGCAATCAATGAAATCGGTAAATGTATTTTTCTTCTTTAGCAGCTTTCCGTGATCATACCACCGTCGGCCCATCTCCTCACCACCCCGAATGTGGGCAATGGCAAAGACAAACCCGCGATTGAGCAGGCTGAGGCGCGATGGACTGAAAAAGGGCTCCATACTGTTTCCATATGATCCATATCCATAGAGGAGTAGGGGAGCCGTACCGTCAATCGGCGTATCTTTATGGTAAACGATAGAGAGGGGGACTCGTTCGGCATCGCGGGCGGAAGCGTAGCGCCGTTCGGCCACATAATCTTCGGGAGAAAAGCCACCAAGTACTTCTTGTTGCTTAAGCTGCTTAAAGGTGCGATCGGCCATATGGTAGTCGAAGATGGTAGCGGGCGTTTTCATCGATTGGTAAGCCAGCCGTAACTGCGGGGTGTCATACTCAAGGTTCACCGAGGTGTAGGCGACATAGGCCTCTTCCGGAAAATCGATATAGTGCTCGTCGCCTTCCCAGGGCCTTACGCGGATGCGAGTGATGCCGTCGCGGCGCTCGGATAATACGAGGTAGTCTTTGAAAATATCCATGTCTTCCAATAAGACATTATCGCGGTGGGCAATGACTTCCTGCCAGTTTTCTTTATTAGTAGCATCTTCCGGGGTAACCATTAGCCGAAAGTTCTCGGCACCGAGGTTGGTACGGATGTAGAAGCGATCGGCAAAATGAGCGATATCATACTCCAGTTTGCGTTCGCGGGGCTGAAAAACGCTCCAGGTGCCGGTGGGGTCGTCGGCAGGCAACAGGCGGAATTCGGTAGAAATAGTTTGAAAGGAACCGATGACCAGCCATTGATCGGACTTCGTTTTGAAGATGCCTACATTGTAGGTGTCGTCATCTTCGGTGAAAACGACGACATCATCATTCACGGGAGTACCTATTTCGTGGCGTAGAACCTGAAAGCTGCGGAGCGTTTCAGTGTCTTTACGCACATAAAAAACGTGTTTGTTGTCATTAGCCCAAATGGCACTGCCGGAAGTATTGGGAATACGCTCGGGCAAAAAGTCATCACTCTGCAGGTCTTTAAAGCGGAGTGTGTACAGCCGGCGGCTTACCATATCTTCTCCGAAAGCGAGTAGGGTGTTATCCGGGCTGACCGAACGCCCACCTACCTGATAATAATCTTTATCCCGGGCCAGTTGGTTGACGTCAAGCAAAGCTTCGTCCCGGGCGTCGAGGGTTCCTTTTTTGCGGACGTAGATCGGATATTCGCCGCCCTTGACAAAACGGGTCAAATAGTAGTAACCGTTGTCGAGGTAGGGCACAGATTCATCGTCCTCTTTGATGCGGCCCTTAATTTCCTGGAAGAGCTTCTCCTGAAAAGACTCGGTATGGGCCATGGCGGATTTGGTGTAGGCATTCTCGGCTTCGAGGTAAGCAATAACCTCCGGGTTTTCCCGGTCGCGCAGCCAGTAATAGGGATCCTGCCGGGTATCGTTATGAATGATGAGCTCTTTAGGGCGTTTAGCAGCAGCGGGAGGGGTAAGGTTATCTATTTTTGGCATGAAGTGTAGTTCGTTTTTGTGAATGTACAGGATTGACAACAATACAAGAAGGGCTGTTTGTTTACAATAACCCGGGGCGCTGCTCTTCCGGCAGGCCGGCGTACAAAAGTAATTTAAATTCCTGAGGGGTCATACTGACCGCATTGGTAAAACGAGAGCGCAAATCGGTCATGGATTTGTTGCCATCATAAATGCGCACTACCGTATAGGTATGGTCCGGTCTGACATTTTTGCCGGAAGGCCGCCCTTCCTCCGGTTGGTTTAAGGCGAGGGTATGCAATTGTACCCGGATGGGAAGCGGGTTGCGGTGGGCCACATAAAACAAGTGAATACCAGTTTCCGAGCTGATAAGATCACTCATGCCATACCCCTCGACGGTAATGCTGCCGTTTTTTTTATCTTCCTGCCACGGGAGATCGAGGTGTTCAAAAAGGTTCTGGTATAAGGTAAGCAGGTATTCGGTTTCAGCTTTGCCCTGATCTACGATGAGGGACTGAATGGTCAGGGTGCACACCTCATAGCGGTCTTCCAAAAAAGCATCACCAAAGATGCGCAGCAGGGCCACATTGAGGTATTTATCAATAAACTCCGACTGCAGGTTATCAAATTTATTAGGGGCAAAACGATAGGCATCGGAGAGTTCTTTGAGGGCGGCTTCCTGAAAGAGTTTGGCTTTGATACCGCCGATGTCGCTGCTGCTTTTTTCATCCTCTCGCCAGGGCGAAACGGCAGTGTGCTTTAGCCGTAGGGGCGTACCCAGTGCTTCGCGATAATAGCGGTCGCTATAGGCAATACGGATGGTCGAAATGTCTTGCTTAATAACATCCAACTGAGTTTTAAATTGATAATACCGCCAGTCTTTCTCAAAATCGTCGGGCAGCCCTGCTTCGTATTGCGATATTTCATCGCGCAACTGATCGATTTGTCTACCCAGTTTGCGGTAAAAAGGACCTCCCTGCTGATCTTCGGGGATGCGTTGCATAAAACTTACCGGCTGCGGTTGGGCAAACTCCAGGGGTTTAATATCGGGCCGCAGTTGGTCATCCTCTAGGGAAATATTCAGAATAATGGGCCCTTCATGTTGCACGTGCAACAATTGCTGCGCCGAAAGATAGGTCAGGTCTTGTTCTATCTGCCGCTTGAGGGCACGTCCCCCCATGCGGGCATCATAGCCACGGTCGGCAACCCATTGCAATGCTTCTTTTTGGATGTTTAAGATTGTGGTGCGCCGAATAAACCCGTCGCGCTTTAGCAGAGTGCGTATCTGCAGGCGGGCAATTCCTCGTATCTCGGGACGTCCCAGTTTGCGAAAGACTACGGTTTTGTCGATGCGGTTGATAAACTCCGGCCGGAAGTGTTTTTTCATTTCCCGCTGATAAATATTCGCTTCGGAGGCATCGCTTTTTCCCAGCTGCAAATCCCGGCCGATGGCATCTGCTCCCAGGTTAGACGTCATAATAATAATGCTGTTGGTGAAATCGACCGTACGCCCCATGCTGTCGGTAAGTCGTCCGTCGTCGAGCACTTGCAGCAATAAATCTCGAATGTTGGGATGGGCCTTTTCGATCTCATCAAATAGGATAATACTAAAGGGTTGATAGCGTACCTTACCGGTAAGCTGCCCATCGGGGTTGTAATAGTCGCCGATCAGGCGCTGGGCAGCACCGTAGTCTACGTATTCATTCATGTCGAAGCGAAGCAGGTGCTTTTCACCCCCCAGTAAATAATCGGCCAGCACTTTGGCTGCCTGGGTTTTACCCACGCCGGTAGGACCAATAAACAACAAAGAACTTACGGGACGCTCCGGGTTATTTAGCTTAGCTTTGTATAAATGGACGACCTGAGCGAGTGCTTCTACGGCACTGTCCTGTCCGATCAGCGCTCCCCGGATGACCTTGCGCACTTCGTCGGCATCGAAGGTGTAGGCGTTGTCAAAAATATGCGCCTGCAACCCACTGCTTGTCTGAAAATCATTGCGTACCTGGTAGGCATCAATTTGACCCTCCCGGTATTTAACAGCTAGTTGCTCCAGATACCGGGTGATGGCACCAGGTAATGCTTTTTGGCTGAGGTAATTGCGCTGGATGTCGAGCAGCTGCTGTACGGCAGAAATAGAGATGGTCACCTGATGGCGGTCCTCCAACTGTTTGCGTTGCTCCAAAATCATATTGGTGGCCTGTGGGATATCCGGTTCGAGGACCCGGTGCACCTGAAACAGCTCGGCCAAAGAGCGGTCTTTTTCCTGGAAAACACCCCATTCTTGCGTATTGGCAATAATGATCAGCTGCAACCGGCGCTGCTCCAGATAGGGCTTAAGGACATCCGATAAAGTGAGGTGGTTATTTGCTGAAGTACCGATACGTAGCAATGCCACCGGGTTGTCGACAATCAAAATGTGGGAGGTAGCGCCTTTACCCGCCGGCTTCATAAGGTGCTGTATGATCGCCTCGAAGCGCTTTTGCCACATGCCGACAATACTCATGCCGGCGATGACCCGGGTAGGGTCAAGAAGCCACATAGAACCATAGGTTTTGTCGGCGCCACTGCGTTCACGCACGTGCCGATAGGCCACTTCATGCAGTAGGGTGTGCCGGCCTACACCTTCTTTACCCAATATTACCAAAGGCGTGTTGACTCCCGAGAAGATGAGCTGACGTATCTGCTCGGCCGCCTCTTCTCTGAGATAAGCCCGGTTGAGCTCATCGGGGTATTTTTCCGTGAGGTCATAGGCGACGCGTTGAATTTCGTAAGCCCCATCAAATTCCTGCGGCATAAATAAATGAGCAAATAAATTATCGTCTTTATCTACCTCAAATTTATTCTCTCGGTGATTGATCTGAATTTTTACGGAAATATCGGTCAGGAAGTCTTTTTGTCCGGAATAGTACTGCCGGGGATCAAAGTCGTCTTCCATTTCCTCACGCTCGGTTTTCAAGTAGGCTTTTATGGCTTTTGCGACCTGCTCACGCCGATCAGCAGCCGTAGTGCCTTTTTCGATGAGTAAAGTGTTGTCGATATCGGGCAGGAACGAAATATTTAGGCCGTTTAGGGTGAAACGAAAGACGGTAAAGGTACCATCGATAAGGTACTTACCGAGCTTAAACTCCAGGGACATCCGCTCTGTAGTAATGCCTGGGCGCAACATAAACCACTGTAGCTGAGGTGCTAGATTGCGGTCGAGCTTGAAGTATTTGAACGAATGTTGTACTTCTTTTTTTAGTTGACTAATGGCACTTTGGTAGCGTTGATGGGTTACTTGCGGAAACGGCACAAACAAGGGCCGCAGTCGAAAGTGGGGCTTATCGTTTAGTTTGACGTGCTGAACTAAGGCAGGGAAAACAAGTTCGTAATTTGCCATGGAATTAGAGTTCTTATTATGGTTTTTTAGTGGTGTGGTATTGGAGGCTGTGGTATGGATACAAAACTAAACCTCTCAAATGAAAGTAGCGAGTCCATAAGGAATAACAAAATATTTATGTTGCGGAGAAATAAAGATTACTCCCTGACCTTTATTCCCGGCGAAAAGAAAGGTAAAATTTATTTTTTGCCGGAAAAAGCATCATATTAGTAGGCGTCGTTCGTTATAATGCAATAGTTAATAAATTGGGTTGACTATTCTTTATCAGAATACAACGATGATACCGATAGCGCTAAATAGTTAACGCATCCTTCTTTCGTAAATAGAAACAATGGCAGAAGAGTTACAGGAATCTGGGTCCAAAAACATTAAGTTCAAGGAGCTCAAAGTGTATGCCTCCACCGAATGGCTGGCCGATAACAAGAAGAAATATCGGCAGGTATTCGATCGGCATCAAACGACGTATATCTATGCGGAGCTATCCTTTTACAATAAAAATTTTGACCGGGAAGACTGGGAAGTCAACGTTGAACTCAAATGCTTCTCTCTAAAAAAAGGCCGCAAAGAGATCTGTTATCTCCCCTTACGGAAAAAAGTAAGCCGGTACGATAATGTTGTATACATCCGGGAAGGCTGGGGCAACAAGAATGAAGGGGCGTTCTGGAAAAAAGGCACCTACTACTGGGAAGCCTGGATTGAAGGCGAAAAAGTCGGCACCAAGTATTTCTATGTCGAAGATGCCTCCAAAGATGCTCTACCGGGAGAGAATCCTTACCTCAGCGTACAGTCATTGCGGTTGTACGAAGGTCCCTACGACGATGTGACGGAGGATGACCGCGTCTATTGTAAGGCCTTCAACAGCGAGGAGACGCGCTATATCTACCTGGAAATTACCCTGCAAAATGAGCACCTTACGAAGAGTTGGCAGTGCGAGTTGTTTACTAAATTTTACAACGGTGCTCGCGAATTGAAAGGACAGGTGGTGCGTTTGCATCGCGTCGAAAAACGGGATGAATTTATTAAACTAACGACGGGCTGGGGGTCGAATGTCAAGGGCTCCTGGCGCAAGGATAAGTACACCGCTGAGCTGGTCTTTATGGATCAATTATTGGCCGTGGTGCCCTTCGAAGTGGGCGAAGAACAAATGGAAGGACTTCCCGGAGTATTATTACCCGATCAGCAATTACCCGTTATCCTGTCGCCGGGGCAGCAGGACACGCGCAGCTTCGAAGAAGTTATGGAAAAGCTGGATACCCTGATCGGACTTACCGACATCAAACAACAGGTGCGCAACCACGCCAACTACATTAAATTCCTGCAATTGCGCAAAGAGCGGGGCTTTGAAGAAGAAGGCAACATCAACGTACACTCGGTATTCATCGGCAATCCGGGTACTGGAAAGACCACGGTGGCTACCATGATGGGGCTGCTATACAATAAAATGGGACTGCTGTCAAAAGGCCATGTACACGAGGTCGACCGCGTCGACCTGGTCGGTGAGTATATCGGTCAAACGGCACCCAAAGTCAAGGAAGCTATCGAAAAGGCGAGGGGAGGGGTGCTCTTTATTGATGAGGCCTACTCCCTGGCACGGTCTAATGACGACACCAAAGACTTTGGCCGCGAGGTGATTGAGATCCTGGTTAAAGAAATGTCTAATGGTCCCGGCGACCTGGCGGTTATTGTGGCGGGTTACCCCAAAGAAATGAAGCAGTTCATGGATTCTAACCCCGGACTTAAATCCCGCTTTAAACTTCACTTTGAATTCTCGGATTATTTGCCGCAGGAATTGGCGCAAATTGGTCGCTATGCCGCTGGGCAAATGGGGGTGACGCTTACGCCAAAAGCCACGGCTATCATCGATGATTTAATCCTGGATGCTTACCGCAAACGCGATCGCTCGTTCGGGAATGCTCGTTTTGTCCACGATTTGATCGAAAAGGCAAAAATTAATCTCGGGTTGCGTATTATGCAGCACGATGATCCGCGCCATCTGGATAAGGCGACCCTGGAAACCATCCGGGAGGAAGACGTCCACCGCATTGCTTTGCGTGCCCAGAAGGCCTTGCCGCGCATTCCCGTTGATGAGGCTCTGTTGCACGATTCCCTGGATGAGCTTAACCACCTCATTGGTATGTCATCGGTTAAGGCCGAGATCAACGAGATGGTGCGCCTGGTGCGTTTTTATCGCCAATCAGACCGCGACGTGCTCAATAGTTTTTTCCTGCATACGGTATTTATTGGTAATCCCGGTACGGGCAAAACTACCGTGGCCCGTATCCTGACCAAGATTTACAAAGCTCTCGGCATGCTGGAGCGAGGCCATATGATCGAGACGGACCGACAGGGTTTGGTAGCCGGTTATGTGGGACAAACGGCGACCAAGACCAGTGAAAAAGTAGACGAAGCCCTGGGAGGTGTGCTTTTTATTGATGAGGCCTATGCGCTTACGCAAAAAAGAAGCGGTGCCGGCGATTTCGGCGACGAAGCCATTCAGACCCTGCTCAAGCGCATGGAAGACCTGCGTGGGCAGTTCTTTCTCTTCGTGGCCGGCTACCCCGACAATATGGAGAGTTTTTTGAAAGCCAACCCAGGCTTGAGCTCCCGCTTCGATAAAGTGCTGCGCTTCGATGACTATTCCCCTCTCGAGCTGCACCAAATCGCGCTGCAGATGCTGGAGGAAAAAGATATGCTCGCGTCGCCCAAGGCCAGCGACCACCTCAAGGCATATCTAGCTTTTCTTTACGAATACCGCGACAAATACTTCGGCAATGCCCGTACCGTCCGGCAAATTATCAACGAAGCGGTAAAAAATCAGAACTTACGCCTGGCCGGCCTCACCCCCGAACAGCGGGAAAGCACGGCCCTCAACGTGGTTACCTACGACGATGTCAAAACCTTCAAACTGGACAAGAGCTCGTTCATGTTCAACAAAAAAACCATCGGCTTCCACCGACGCTCAGAGAAGTAAGTACTTCTCATTCCGTCTTGGTTTGCGCTGCGGGAGAACGTTAGCGGCCCGCTAAGCGTTCATTCTTGCTTTTTTTGGAAAACTCACCCCCTGCCCCGTGAAATGGCTTCGCCCCGCGCGGAGCGCGGATTTCACAGGGCAGGCCCCCTCTCTTGGCCAAACCAGAGAGAGCTTTGGAAATGGACGTCTTTTTTGAAGAGAGGGGGAATACAAATTGCCCCTAACGGGGCAAGCCGGGAGAGGGATGGCTTAATGCTACCGACATGTTGCCCCTAACGGGGCAAGATACTTTATCGCAAAAACGCACCCATCCCTCTCTTAGAAATAGAGGGCTTTACTATAGAGCTTCGGAAGATACTTCTCCCTGCAAAGCAGACATCCATTTTGCGGCAATCTTTGGCATGGAGAAGAGCGCCGCCCCATTCGGGGCGGCATGTGGGTAGCCTTTTCCGTAGCACGGTAGTTATCCGTGCCTATGGGTACGGATATGTGCCACGCGCCTTACGCTGAATGCGGTGAATTTTCCAC
>Ga0102940_1001341_pt1 | contig 15824 bp, 12 predicted proteins | sample SalPonR2_C_D1_MG_FD_78215 | JGI IMG/M metagenome (GOLD analysis project Ga0102940, IMG submission 78215) | Salt pond soil microbial communities from South San Francisco under conditions of wetland restoration - Salt Pond MetaG R2_C_D1_MG | ecosystem: Environmental > Aquatic > Marine > Intertidal...
ATACAGCTGCATTAAGGGATGTATTCAACCGGCACCGGCTGAATGTGCAGTATGCCCGGGATTATCAGCCTGCGATGGATCTGCGGATTCTGCTGCAGAATTTACGCCGGCTTGGCGCCTGATTACTCCACAAATATTTTTTCTCCAGCTTTGACTGCAAAGTCGAGTGTGTTCCCTCTTGGTGGCACGGGACAGGCATAGCCATCGTTGTATACGCAGTAGGGGTTGTAAGCCAGATTAAAATCCACAGTGAGCTGATCATTATTGATTTGGCCCATGCGCAAGTCGAGGTAGCGCCCTCCGCCGTAGGTAGTCTGCCCGTTGGTTGGATCGCGGAAGGGTAAAAACAGCACATCGCGACTCAGCGGACTGCGGATATGCGATAGCTTGCGGTAAATGGTGAGCTTCTGCTGCTGTTCCTGCCAGGTGAAGGTAAAGGTACCGTAGATTACGTATTCTTCCGGGGTTCCGGTAATGGCGGGCATCTTGAAGGGCTCGACATTCTCGGCCCGGGTAAAGGAGCCGCTGATGCGAAAGCTGGAATCCGGGTGGAAATACTGCAATCCGTTCAGACGATCGGGAGATAGCGGAGCCGGATTGCCCTGCAGTAACTTGATTTTTAGGTTTTTGCGGTGTTCCGCAATTGTCTGCTGATAATCGGACTGACTGAACAGGAAGCCGGGGACGAGGGTCATCAGGACCACTAAATAGATGCGCATAGGAGCGTATTTTCTTGTATAACGCAGCGACCTACCCCTTTAGTTCTATGCCACTAAAGAAGTAGAGCGAGCATCGTTGCCGGTATAATTTAGTTTGCTACAATAGCGATGCGGCTACTGTTGGGGCTGATTACGATCCGGGTGATGTCAGTGATGTTATACCCACGCAGGTCAACTACAGGTTGCCAGGTTTCGTCTGCTCCCGGACGAAAAGAAAATACTTCACTACCCCGTGCCATGAGGATCGTGCCGTTATACATGACGGCAAAGTCTTCGCTGTTAGTCAGGGTAGGGGCAATATCCTTTGTTTTCTCCCTGGAGCGAAAGGAGCGAGCGTTATATTCCATAATCATCCCTTTGTCGCCGTCTTTTTGTACGTAAAGGATGCGTCCGTTCCCCAGATTACGAAAGCAACGCCCAGGATTAATAGCAATCACTTCCGTAGTATTGGAGTAGACGTCTGCTTTGACCAGTTGCGCTGGTGACCCGACCTGGAATAGAAGTAAATCCCGGCTTGTCAGCCATTCGTAATAGCCAATATTGGCAATATCCCGAAAGACCGGTTGACCATTGTTACTGCGGTCAATAGGGAATTGCCAGAGCCGCAGGAAGGTATCCTGCTCGTGAAATTCCATGCGCACCGCCGAGAAACTGTAGTAATCGGGGGTACGGCGTGGCGAATATTCCCCCTCTAAGGTGGCCGTCATCCGCATGCGTTCTCTGGTTTCCAGATTGAAGTGATAGATGTCGGGCTGCTGCTCGTAAGGCAGCTTTATGGAAGCATACAGCTCTTCATTATTGATAAAGTACGGATGATTATTGTAGCTGTTCTCGTTGAAGTTGGTAAGGAACCGGGGCTTGGAAAAGGTCATGGTATCGCCTTCGTACTGTAAGTCAAAGACATAAATATTGGATTTGGGCATTTGCGCGTGCAAAATACCGGCACCTGCTACCAGGAACGAGAGAAGAATTAATTTGATCTTTTTCATAGCTTACATTTTCACCTGCTAAGGTAGCTGATTCGTATGGTAAATGGAAGAAAAGCACGCACCGGGAGCGTAGCGATGTTTTTTTACCTGCTTTTGCAAAAAAATATACGTATCGGGTGTCGTAGTGTAAGGAAATGCCTATTTGTTAAATATATAAATGATTATCAGTACTTTATGGTTGGTTCGCTGGTCAATGAATTCGTGCCGTTGCGGATAATGTACTGTAGGATGTCGGAAAAAAAATGATTTGCTTATTTGTGGCCTTCCTGGAAATATGTATGTTTGAATCAGTACAACACAAAAGGTATGATCACCAATAATCAGGCTTTCTTTTACTTTAGCTATTTCTTTTACGGTCAACCGTAAGGGGCTACGGCTATTGTTCAGAAAGGCTGAATCGTACCAAAGTAGTCCCGCGTTGCGGGACTTTTTTTTTGCCCTGACCAGGCTTAAACCAAATGAATTAATCATGAGCGCGAGAAGGATCGCCCTGTCTTTTTTCTACTACGGTTATTTTTTCTTTTACGGTTCACCGTAAAGGGCTTATGCACGTATGGCGGGTCATCGACCCAAACACACATAAGCCCCAAACCGGGGCTTTTTATTTGCTCCAAACACACAAACACATGTATTCGCAAAAAAACAGTCCGACATCGACCTCCACGCCTGATACTACTCCTCCATTGCGGGTGTGTATACAGGGCTATCAGGGTGCCTTTCACGAGATTGCTGCCCGGCATAGTTTTCAGAAACAGCCCGTCGAAGTCGTACCGGCCGCTACTTTTGAAGAGTTGGTGCAGCGTCTGGAGCAGGAGCAGGAAGTGGATGCCGCAATGATGGCTATTGAAAACACGCTGGCCGGCAGCATTCTTTACAACTATCAATTGCTCAACGATTCAGAATTACACGTGGTTGGCGAAACGTACCTGCGCATCCGGCAAAACCTGATGGCGCTGCCGGGGCAGCGCCTGGAAGACCTCACCGAGGTGCATTCTCATCCCATGGCGATTGCGCAGTGCCGGGAGTTTTTCCGGCAATATCCGGATATTCGACTGGTCGAAACCGAAGATACTGCCCTCAGCGCCCGCATGGTGCGGGAAGATAACCTGCATACGGTTGGCGCCATTGCCAGTACCCTGGCGGCCGAGCTATACGACCTGGCTATTTTGGCGCCAGCCATCGAAACGAATAAAGAAAATTATACGCGCTTCCTGGTACTCAGCCGCGATCAGCCCCAGCAAAAAGCGGAGAAGGTTTCGGTGTGCTTTTCGGCTGATCACGCCGTGGGTAGCCTCTATAAAGTACTGGCAGTACTGGCCGCCTATAACGTCAATCTGAGCAAAATTCAGTCCATGCCGATCATCGGTAAACCGTGGGAATATCTGTTTTTTGTGGATTTTCTCGTGGCGGGAAAGGTAGGCTACGAACAAGCCATTGAAGCCATTCGGCCGCTTACTCATTACCTGCGGGTGCTGGGAGCGTACCCACAGGGACAACATTTTGATTACTAGCAGAAATTACTATCTCATGTCGACATTCGTCAAGACAGCCCAGCGACTGGGCGATGTAAAAGAATATTACTTTGCCACCAAGCTGCGCGAAATCCGCGAGATGCGCCTGCAGGGCAAGGAGGTGCTCAACCTGGGCATCGGCAGTCCCGATCTGCCTCCACCGGCCGATGTGGTGGAAGAATTGGCCGATCAGGCCCGTATGCCCGATCATCACGGCTATCAGTCGTATCAGGGATTGCCCGAGCTGCGGCAGGCTTTTGCCGACTGGTACCGCAACTGGTTTGGGGTAGAGCTCGACGGCGAGCAGGAAGTGTTGCCGCTGATTGGCTCCAAAGAAGGTATCATGCATATCTCTATGACCTTTCTCGAGGCAGGGGACGAGGTGTTGGTGCCCAACCCCGGCTATCCGGCCTACCGCGCCGTGGCTAACCTGACGGGCGCTACCATCCGGGAGTACGAGCTCTCCGCGACCAACGGTTGGTACCCCGACCTTAAGGCGCTGTCGGCCACCGATCTGAGCCGGGTGAAGATCATGTGGCTTAACTATCCGAATATGCCCACAGGGACGCCGGCTTCCCGCGATTTCTTTGCCGAGGTCGTGGCTTTCGCCAAAAAGCATCAGATCCTAATCTGTAATGATAATCCTTATGCCTTCATTTTGAATGAAGAGCCGGTAAGTCTACTCAATATTCCGGGAGCCAAAGACGTGGCCATCGAACTCAATTCGCTAAGTAAAGCCCACAATATGGCGGGCTGGCGCATTGGTATGATGGCGGGCAAAGCCGATCACCTGAAGGCGGTATTACGCTTTAAATCCAATATGGACTCTGGTATGTTCAAGCCTCTGCAAATGGCTGCCGTCAAGGCCTTGCACAACCCACCATCCTGGTATCGGGAGCTTAATGCGGTGTATGCCGAGCGGCGCGAGCGCGTCTTTCGTCTGATGGATACACTGGGCTGCACCTACCGTACCGATCAGGTCGGGATGTTTGTTTGGGCGGAAATTCCGGAACAGTATGCTGATGGCTATGAACTGTCCGATGAGGCGCTGTACAAAGCCCATGTTTTTTTGACGCCCGGGGGAATATTTGGTTCCCAGGGAGATCGCTACATACGAATTTCTCTGTGCAGCGATGGGATGCTGTACGAAGAAGCGATTCGCCGATTACAAAAGTATAAGGTTGGCCTGCAGCCTGCCTCTACCCTGATTACGAACTCAAAATGATCATTCCTACCATGACTGTAGCTATTATTGGAATCGGACTTATTGGGGGGTCATTAGCAATCACGCTGAAAGAAAACGGTTTTGCCGATACCATTCTGGGCGTGGATAAAAGCCAGGATAATCTGGACAAAGCCGTGCGCCGCCGACTGATTGATGATGACTGCTCGCTTGAGGAGGCCATACAGCGTGCGCAGTTGATTGTGGTAGCTACGCCGGTCAGCGCCCTGGTGCAACTATTGCCCGCTGTGCTGGACAAGACCCGGGGCGATCAGGTGGTAATGGATGTAGGCTCTACCAAGCAATTACTGCTGGAACAGCTCAAGCATCATCCTAACCGCAATCGCTTTGTCGCTACCCACCCCATGGCCGGCACCGAATACTCGGGTCCGGAAGCCGCTATCCCTAATTTATTCGACCATAAATATTCGGTACTGGTCGACCCCGAAGATAGTGACGCCGATGCGGTGGCTATGGTGAAGAAGATGTACCAAAGCATCCCCATGCACCTGGTCGAGCTGGATGCCAAAGCGCACGACGTGCACTCGGCTTACGTCTCGCACATTTCACACATCAGTTCCTTTGCCCTGGCCCTGACGGTACTGGCCAAGGAGAAAGATGAGGAACGCATCTTCGAACTGGCTAGTTCGGGCTTCGATTCGACGGTGCGGCTGGCCAAGAGTTCGGCCGATATGTGGACACCTATTTTTGAACAAAATCGCGACAATGTGCTGGATGTACTCGACGAGCACATTCAACAATTGGCGCGTTTTCGCACACTATTGATAAAGAAAGATTTCCAGGCTTTTTACGAGCTGATCCTGGAGTCTAATAACATTCGTAAAATATTGTCTTAACTATACGGAACACCGTTTCCGGAAAAATCATGTTGCCATGGAAATGAATATTCGTCCTGTCATCGAAAAGCCGGCTGATCAACCGGTCGTTATTGCCGGGCCCTGTAGTGCCGAAGGCGAAGAACAAGTAATGCAAACTGCTCGCGACCTGGCTAAGCTGGGCACGGTCGACCTCTTCCGCGCCGGCATTTGGAAACCCCGCACCCGCCCCGGATCTTTTGAAGGCGTCGGTACAGTTGGCCTGAAGTGGCTAAAAAAAGTAAAAGAAGAAACCGGGCTGAGGGTCACCACGGAAGTAGCCAAGACACAGCACGTGTTCGAAGCGCTTAAGCACGACATTGATGTGCTATGGCTAGGGGCTCGTACTACGGTAAACCCTTTTTCTGTGCAAGAGGTGGCCGATGCCATCGAAGGAGTGGATATTCCTGTTTTGGTGAAAAACCCTATCAATCCTGATCTTAAACTGTGGATCGGGGCTATTGAGCGCATTTATAAAGCCGGCGTTACCCGCATTGGTGTGATTCACCGCGGATTTAGCTACCACGGCGATACCAAGTACCGCAACGTACCGCGCTGGCAAATTCCAATTGAATTGAAGCGTCAGTTTCCCGACCTACAGATCATTGTGGATAACAGCCACATTTGCGGCCGCCGGGATACTCTGCAAGATGTAGCACAGAAGGCCCTTGACCTGGATTACGACGGCCTCATGACCGAAGTACACCCCACCCCGGACGACGCCTGGAGTGACGCGGCGCAACAGATTACTCCGGCTACCTTCGGCCAAATGCTGAACGAGCTACAAATCCGTGCGCTCTCCAGTGACGACCCTGATTTTATCGATAGTATTGAGCATCTGCGCCACGAGATCGACGAGATCGACGAGGAACTCCTTAACCTGCTGGGGCGCCGCATGAACCTGGCGGATGATATTGGCCGCTATAAGAAGCGTAAGAACATCGCTATCCTACAATCGGATCGCTGGGCGGAAATACTGGAGCGCGCCGTAGTGAAAGGTAAGCTGAAAGGGTTGAGTAAAGACTTCATTTCTGTCATCTTGAAGGCCATTCACCAGGAATCGATCAACCATCAGGAAGCCATCATGGCCGGCAAGGACGAACGGATGGAAGCGTAGGTACGGTGGGGAGAGGACCGCGATCCTCTGGATCGCGGGAGGCAGTAGGCAAGTGAGCAGTGAGTAGCCTTTGGGGGAGCTCTTTGACCGCCCCTGCCTTTGGTGCCTGTCCCATCCCGCAGCAAGTGCGGGGCTGCGGGATACGGACATGTACAACGCGCCTTGTGCTGATGGCTAGAGTGCTATGCACCAGGTAAAGCAAATTTACCCGCGAGGTTTTACACATATTGCCCCTATCGGGGCAAGCAGGGAAGGGGATGCCCTATGCTGCTACCCATATGTTGCCCCTAACGGGGCAAAGCTCCAAGCGAAATGCAATGGTAGCCCGGCGATCTAAATAATGGTCTCGTTCCGTCTTGTTCCGCTCCACGAGGGGAGCTGCATGCCACCCATCGAATCATTCCCCCTCGACTCTGCTCCCCGAGCGGAGTCGAGGGGAAACACCACACCACCAAAAAAATCCCCTGCCGCAACACGCGACAGGGGATTTCTCTTTTGCCGAAAGGCTAAACTACTTACTTCTTATTGTATAGCTCCTGCCCGGCGTCGTAGTACTTGTCACCGTCGACCCAGGTGGGGCGCTCGGCGTCATTGGCGATCAGGCGGGCCAGAAACGCGTAGGACTGTACATACTTGAGCATGTAGTCGTAGTCGATGCTGTCCGGGTTGTCAGTGACCTGATGGTAGTATTTGTTGATGCGCTCGTCGAAAGAAATCAGTCCCGGGCTAAAGGTCATAGCCGGTACCCCTTTAATGGCAAACGAGACGTTATCGGAGCGGTCAAACAGGTTTTGCTCGGGAGCCGGGTCGGGGAATACCTTTAGTCCAGCGGCGGTCAGGGCAGCCACGACTTTCTCATCGGTACCGGTACGGCCGAAACCGAAGATGGAAACGTGCTCGGTACTGTTGTAGCCGGCACCGTCGGTATTCAGGTTGAAGATAGTTTTCTCGAGCGGAATCAGCGGGCGCTCCGCGTAGTAGCGGCTACCCAGTAGCCCTTTTTCTTCACCCGTGACCCACATCACTACGATGGTGCGTTTGGTGGGCATTTCACCCAGGGCCTTAGCAGCGTTGAGCAGGGCGATAGAGCCCATACCATTGTCGCGAGCGCCGTTGAAGATGCTGTCGTTGGGCATGGTCGCATTGCTGCCGGCAGCGCCTACTCCCACGTGATCGTAGTGGGCGGTGAGCATCACGTATTCGTCTTTCAGTTCAGGATCGGTACCAGGCAGTACACCGATCACGTTTTGCGAGGGCAGAGGCGTTTCGCTGAAGCCGCTGGTCATCAGCGAGGCTTTGGTGCGCTTACCGTCCTGCATGTCTTTCATGACGGAGCTTTCCGTATCGGGCTGCATCCAGCCGTAAGCGAGCGAGCCGTCGCCCCCCATATCATCGCCCATATCAAGGCCCAGGGATTCACGACCGAAATAGCGCAGGAAGAAATTCCAGGGCAGGTTGGGTACATTGTAGATTTCAATTAGGGCCACGGCACCACGCTCTGAAGCCAATTGTTGTTTTCTACTCATAGCCTCGAAAATGGCCTGTGGCGAATTGGCATCGGGTGGGCCACCCTGTACGAAGACAATTTTACCCTCGACGTCGAGGTCGGCGTAGTCGTCATGGCCAGATTCGGTATCAACCCAGCCGTGTCCGGCAAAAACTGCCTGTGCGTTCTTGAAGCGGTTGGCTTTACCGGAGAGGAGGAGGAAGTCTTCTTTGTGTACGTAATCCTTCTTGTTGATGGTTAGGGAAGCCTCCTGCGGTGGAGCCGTTTGCTTGAAATTGACCGGCTGGAAATAGGAGTCCAGCCCCGGAGCGTACTCGTACCCGTAGGCTTTCAGGTGAGCTGCCAGGTATTCAGCGGCAATATTCATTTCCGGCGAACCGGTATCGCGTCCGCGCATAAAGTCGGAGGCAAAGTAGTGGAGCTGTCCTTTCAGCGTGGCAGCGGTAATGTCAAATTCGGGCAATTCGGTTACCGGCATTTGAGCGCGAGCGGTGCTCAGCGTGACGGCCAGGAAGAGAATTACCGATGAAAAACGAATCATCATATTCCAATTTATTTGATTCAGGAAAAAGATTTCAGAAAGTTGAGGGGTACGTCTTGCGTGGTGCCATGTTTTACCCGTACCTTTGCCCCCGTTTTCTAAGGCAGTGGTACGCGTCTGTCGGCCCATGTCTTTAACCACCAAGCCGCACCTCATTTTTGGTGCTGCCAAAAATAGGAAATTAATGGTCACTGTTTCTGATCTGGCACTACAATTCGGCAAACGTACCTTATTTGAGGACGTAGACATCAAATTTACCCGTGGAAATTGCTACGGGGTCATTGGGGCTAATGGAGCCGGGAAGTCAACTTTCCTAAAAATTCTCTCGGGCGACATCGATCCCAACCGGGGGCAGGTATCGATCGAGCCGGGCAACCGCATGGCAGTCTTGCGGCAGGATCACTTTGCTTTTGATGAATATACGGTGCTTGATACGGTACTCATGGGCCACAAAGAGCTCTACGATATCAATCAGGAGAAGAATGCCATCTATATGAATCCGGACGCTACGGACGAGGATGGCCTGCGGGCGGCGGAGCTGGAGAATACCTACGGCGAAATGGGCGGATGGACGGCCGAAAGCGATGCTGCTGAGCTGCTCAGCAACCTGGGTCTGGCCGAGGCCAACCACTACCGGCAAATGAGCGAACTCACCGGTCCGGAAAAAGTAAAAGTTCTTTTGGCGCAAGCCCTCTTCGGTGACCCCGATATCCTGCTGCTCGACGAGCCGACCAACGACCTCGACGCCGAGACGGTTACCTGGCTGGCCGACTTTTTGGCCGACTTTAAAAATACGGTCATTGTGGTCTCGCACGACCGGTATTTCCTGGATATGGTATGCACCCACATTGCCGATATCGACTTTAAGAAAGTGAAGCTTTATACCGGTAATTACTCGTTCTGGTATCAAACCAGTCAATTGCTGGCCCGGCAAATGGCCGATCGCAATAAAAAGGTAGAGCAAAAGCGCAAGGAAATGATGGAATTTATTCAGCGCTTTAGTGCTAACGCTTCCAAGTCGCGGCAGGCCACTTCCCGTAAAAAGGCCCTGGATAAACTTAAGCTGGAAGACCTGACACCTTCCAGCCGGAAATATCCCTACATTCACTTTAAGCCCGAGCGGGAGCCTGGCGACCAAATCCTGAAAGTCGAGCACCTGAGCAAGCGCGATGAGGAAGGCAATGTATTATTCAGCGATATCAGCTTCACTGTAAATCGGGGAGAAAAGATCGCCCTGCTGGGACGCGACTCTAACGCCCTACACATGATGTACAGCATCCTGGTAGGCGATGAACAACCGGACACGGGTACTATCGAATGGGGACAAACCATCACCCGCGAATACCTACCCCACGAGAATGAGGCGTATTTTACGGCCGACCAAACCAACGATTTGATCAATTGGTTGCGGCCCTATTCCACGAATAAGGACGAGCAGTTCATCCGGGGCTTCCTGGGACGGATGCTTTTCAGTGGGGAGGAAGTCAATAAACAATCCAATGTACTTTCGGGAGGAGAGAAAGTGCGCTGCATGCTGGCTAAAATGATGCTGGCCGGACCCAATTTCCTCCTCCTCGATGAGCCGACTAACCACCTCGACCTGGAATCGATCACCGCCCTCAACAACGGCCTCAAAGAATTTACCGGCAACCTCATCATGACCACGCATGACCATCAGTTGATCCAAACGGTATGTAATCGCATTATTGAGATTAGCCCCAACGGGATGGTCGACTCCCTGCTGTCATTCGACGACTATCTGGAGTCGGAAGCGGTGAAAGAAAAGCGCGAGGCCATCTATGCCGGCGTGATGGCGTAAACTACGGCGACCGCAAGAGGCAGGGTTCGAGGAAGTCTGGATCGTGACCCTGACCGGTCTATCAGGAATCGTCTTCCTGTAAGATCCGATGTAGGTTGGCAGGGGAGTAATTCACTGATTTGAGTGTCTTATGGTCGCTTTCGCGAAAAACCAGAAAAACATCTCCTGATTGCTTGATGTAAGAAGCAAAGCCCCGCTCTTCACGGTAGTACTTTTGGGTAGCTTCGGCCTCCTCACGGGTGGCGCAGGATTTGCTCATATTGGAGCGCTGTACTTCGTCGAAGAGGGCAACAAATTTATCCCCCAGGCCAAATTCCAGGACGGCACCGGATAGCACATACTGCAAATCGCATAGAGCATCGGCAACTTCAGTCAGGTCGCGATCGGCGATAGCTTTTTTGAACTCAGCCAGTTCTTCTTCCAGTAGGGCTACCCGCAGGCGGCAGCGATCTTCGGCGGGGATGGTCGGTTTTGGCTCGACGGGGTGGTGAAAGGTTTGGTGAAAGCGGGCTACCTGATTAAGGGCATCAATTTTCTTCATAGCAGGGTTGATTCGGGTTGAACATTTCAGGGCCTAAAGATATAAATAAGCGTGTTTTTACCTGCACGGGGCGATGGGAAAACAAGCCATTGTCAAAAAAGCAGGCTGTTACCTGTTTTTGACAGTGGCTTCTATTTCACGAGATGGTTTTTTACCCTAATTTTGCCCCGCCCAAAAATAGCGCACAAAGTTGGCAATTTGACGGGTACAACAAAAGAGAGCCCTCTGTGCAAAAGATGTGGGCGGTACATCCTCGTAATGTTGTGCATTTTTTTACCCACAAATAACATCAACCGGTGACAAACAGGTACTTCGACTTAATTGACCAGACCTTTTACTTCCCTCAGGAAGGCTTTGATATCGATACCGATGGCAGCCTGATGTTTCACGGGGTGCCCCTCAAGCACCTGATTGAAACCTACGGCACTCCTCTGAAGCTGACGTATCTGCCCAAGATTGGCTATCAGATCAAAAAGGCCCGCAACCTGTTTACCCGGGCGATGAAGGCGATCGGATACCGGGGCCGGTATCATTATTGCTATTGCACCAAGAGCAGTCATTTTAGCTATGTGCTCGACGAAGTGCTGCGCCACAAGGTGCAGCTGGAGACCTCGTCGGCTTACGATATTGATATCGTTCGTCGCCTGGCAGAGCAGGGTAAGGTGACGCGGGATACAATCGTGGTATGCAACGGCTTTAAGCCCGAAAACTATCAGCAAAAGATCGTAGACCTGATCAACGATGGGTACCGCAATGTGATCCCTGTACTGGACAACGTGGAGGAAGCCGCTTTTTATGAAAAACATATTAAAGAAAAGTGTAAAATCGGTATCCGCGTGGCTACTGAGGAAGAGCCCAGCTTTGAATTCTATACCTCCCGCCTGGGTATTCGCAACTCGCAAGTAGCCCCTTTTTTCCGGGAACGGATCAAGGATAACCCTAAATTTGAGCTAAAAATGCTCCACTTTTTTGTGGATACGGGCATTAAAGATTCCCTTTATTATTGGGGTGAGTTGCGCAAAGCCATTAAGCTCTACGGAGAAATCCGCCAGGAATGTGAGACGTTGGATGCTATCAATATTGGCGGGGGTATGCCCATCCGCAACTCGCTGGGTTTTGAGTTCGATTACAAATACATGATCAAGGAGATCGTGAGCAGCATTCAGCAAGCCTGCGAAGAAGATGAGGTGCCCGAGCCCGATCTGTTCACCGAATTCGGTAAGTACACAGTAGGGGAGAGTGGAGCTACTATTTTTAGTGTGCTGGCGCAAAAACAACAGAACGACTCAGAGTTATGGTATATGATCGACAATTCGCTCATGACCACCATTCCCGATGTGTGGGGGATCGGCGAGCGGTTCATTTTGTTGCCCATCAATAAATGGTACAATGAATACCGCCGCGTCAATATCGGAGGGCTGAGTTGTGACAACTCCGACTACTACAACGCAGAGGCCCACGAAGCACAGGTTTACTTACCGATCATCCCCAAAGACGATAAGGAGCCCCTCTACCTTGGGTTTTTCCATACCGGTGCCTATCAGGATTCCATCGCCGGCTACGGAGGGATTAAGCATTGCCTCATCCCATCGCCCAGGCACGTGCTCCTGTACAAAGATAGTAAGGGCAATATCGTCGACAAGCTCTACCAACCCGAGCAGACCTCCGAAGAGATGCTGCGAATTTTGGGATATTAAGGCGGCCGCAGCCCACGGTAGCCAGGTCGTAATGATTAATAATTAATGATTAATGTATAATGGGAGGGAAGCTGCTTTGCTGTCCGCTCATTATTGTTTTGCTATTTGGTCCGGGGTAGGCTTTAAAGGGAGAGATTATTCTTAAAGCGGGCACAGTAATGATGAATTATTTGTAGCAGCGTGTTTCTGGAGCTATCAGTGTGATTGTTGAATTATGAATGGAGATAGCTTCTATCCCGTTCACATGTTGCCCCTAAGGAGGGAATGCCCCTTAGGACCTTCCTTATCTTGCTGCTGACAGATAGCCTGCTCAGACCGTTTCGCTTCTTGACAGGGTACACGAGTTCAGTTTCTGTTTTTCTGGAAAGACGATCCACGAGTACATACCTCTTTATAAAACAGTCAAGAAGCGAAACGCATCCCTCCGGAGCCGGTCATCGAGCGAAGTCGAGATGGTAGTCGAGATGACCATTTTACCCAAGATTACCCAAGACAATGGATTGTTAAGGACTTTTCTCCTGTTAACGTTACTCCAGGCTGTATAAACTTACAGCCTGGTTATTTATATTTATTACCCGGTAAAAAGCAGATGCGCAAACATGATAGAAGTAAAAGGACTACACAAAGCATTTGGCAGCCAAACTATCTTAAATGATGTTGATCTGTGTATTGATGGCAATCAATGTTTTGGACTTATCGGACGGAATGGAGCGGGGAAGACGACGCTGTTCCGTATTCTATCTGGTCTGTTGCAGCAAGACCGCGGTCAGTTTTTTTACCAGGGCGCATCTTTTACCGGAAAACAAACTACTGCCCTAAAGAGGCAAATTGGTCTGGTATTGGACGAAAGTATTCTAATCCCGGAGTTGAGTGGGATGGAGTTCTTGCAGCTTACGGGACAATTATACGGTTTGAGCAGGGAAAAGATTCAGGAGGAAGCTACCGAACTTGTACGAGTATTCTTTGACCGGGAAGACGATGCGGGCAGGCAAATAGCCACTTACTCTGCAGGAATGAAAAAGCGCATCATGCTTTGTGGTGCGCTCATGCATCGCCCTAAATACCTGCTGCTCGATGAGCCTTTTGCTGGTTTAGATGTCGTATCGATAGGAAAAGTAATCGAGTGGATAAAGGACTACGCCCGGAATAACCTGGTTCTACTTTCTTCGCACAACCTTTCCTTCATAGAGCGATGTTGCAGGGAAATCGCCATTCTGGAGAAAGGAGAGATACTTTTCAAGGGTAGTATAGGAGCGTTTATTTCCGGGGGAGAAAAAAAACTGGAAAATCACGTTTACGACATGCTTATGCCCTGACAACTGCTTTGCTGGAAAGCACGATTATGCTAGATAATTTTTATCGGTATGCAGGCACTACGTACTTTAGTCAAATTTAGGTTGCAGAAGCAATTCCGGCGTTCAGAGACAGGGATATGGGCACATATTTGGCGTAAGCTACTCCTCCTGATGTCGGTTTTGTATGGTGTGGGTACCCTATTTGCTCTTGAGTTGCTGTCCCCGCAAATGGATTTGGGTCTCTATGAAACAGCCGTTTACAGTATTCAAATTTTTATCTGGATTTTCATTCTCCTCAAGGACCTTTTACCCGCTCCGACTCCTTTGCAAGAATATTTCAAACTCCATTTGCCCCTAACTCCGATTCAGATAACGACGCTGCATCTTAGTTTTGATTTATGTTCGGTTAGCTCCATCGCCCTTTTCCTTTTCTCGGGGATTTTAGGTTTTAGCCCCTATGTGGCCTTTTATCAGGTTATAAGCCTGTTTCTCATTATTATTCTGGGAAATGTGGCTGTAAGGTTACTTAAAACCATTCTTGCCTATCCTTTCCAAAGTAACCCTGCTAATAGTATAGTATTGTTCGTCGTATTAGTTACTGCACTCCTGTCTGGAATACCCGGTTACGGTATTTCCCCTTACCAACCGTGGGTACTATTGCTGTTAATTATTATAAGCATTGGCCGTTTATCTCAGCTAGAGCGGCAAAAGTCTGAGGTAGTCTTGCGGGAAAAGAACCTTCTTGTGCATTGGGCTGCACCATTACCTCCTCTTTCCGCCTTATTTTGGCGTACGTTTGGGAGGAATAAAATGGTTCGTAACGCGCTTATAATGAGCCTTGTTAACAAACTGACCATCCTGGCGATATATGTATTGTTTTCTTCTTTTCTGCTTCCCAATATGGGTTATACCCTTTTTCTGTTAGGTTTTTCCCCATTTTTCTTAATAGGTAGTGTTTTTTCTAACCTAACCGGTTATCTCCCCGGACTAAGCCGTAAACTGGTTTTATCTGGAAGTAGCTCTGGCCCCGTCATTAGGTTGTTTTTCACCGGGTCGCTCCTTTTACTGATGGCAGATTTTTTCATAGCCCAATTTATTGCTCTAATTATCGTCGACCTATCACTTCCGATCCTATTGCTCTTTTATCTAAGTAGTACCTTGTTCTTACTTTTCACGGGTTTGTTGGGAACGCTCTTTTTCGCAAGACCGGTCAAAAGGCTGGACTGGAGTAAGCTCAATTTTAATACACATCCGGGTATTCTAATTGCGCAAGCGTTATTCCTGGCGATCCTGACGGCCCTGATCGAATACATTCCGTCTATTTCTTTTTTAGGATACCTCACATTGGGGCTGCTTTTGGCCCTGTTGGCCTTACTTTGGTGGCTACCCAGAGCTTCTGATCGGGTTAAGCGCCGGATTATTACGGAGCTTTAGTATTCTGTACAGGCGCCCGGCCTGTCCCGTGGAATCCGTGCGAAGCATGGGGCTAGCCATTCCACAGGGCAAGCTACGATCTCTTAGAGTCGCTTTTGCTAGCGCTTTTGCTGTGGGTTCTTCTTCTCTCCATCCGTGACATTAAGAAACAGGACCGGATCGCGGAAGAACAACGAGTGAATCCTGCGTTGTAAGGATAGCCCTTCCCAGCGCTCTTATCCCATCCGTGCCCACCCTGGTTTTTACATATTGCCCCTAACGGGGCAAGCAGGGGAGGGACTGGTTTAATGCTACCCATATGTTGCTCCTAGCGGGGCAATGCGCTTGGCCTGGTGCAAATGAGGAAGCTACCGTTTCGTCGGCTTTTTGGGCGGGTGATGCAGGTGCTGGGTATTACCGCCGTCTTGCGGCTGCTTCCCACGGCGGTGCTGCTCTTTAAGGATGTGCGGGTGCTGGAAGATGCCCTGTACAGTGATTGGTATTCCTTGCTGGGGGTACTCGGTCGGGATACGGTACCGGAGTGGCTACACGCACCACTGCTGGGCCTGAATCTGTTC
>Ga0102940_1001342_pt1 | contig 15814 bp, 11 predicted proteins | sample SalPonR2_C_D1_MG_FD_78215 | JGI IMG/M metagenome (GOLD analysis project Ga0102940, IMG submission 78215) | Salt pond soil microbial communities from South San Francisco under conditions of wetland restoration - Salt Pond MetaG R2_C_D1_MG | ecosystem: Environmental > Aquatic > Marine > Intertidal...
AATACGCGCTGAGTTTCAGAAGTACCTGGCAAGCCTTGAAGAGGAACCACAGGTTGGCGCTTTGCCCGATCCGGAAGTTGCCTTTGCCTATTTCATCAGCCCGATTGAAACACGCCTGGGTCCACAGCAGGCACGTATTTCATTAACTCAGATGTTTCCATGGTTTGGCAGCTTATCAGGTAAGCGCTCTGTTTCGCAGGCAAAGTCAAAAGCTCAGTACGAGGTATTTCAGGAAACGCGGAACCGGCTCTTTTATCAAACCGAAAAAACCCTTATGGAACTCTATGAGCTTGAGCAAAGCCTGGAAATAGCAAAGGAAAATCTGGACATTCTTAATTCACTGGTAGAGATTAGTCTCCGGCGGTACGAGACAGATCAGGCCTCTCAGGTAGACGTGCTAAGAGCCCAGATTGAGCAAGAAGACCTCAAAACAGAGATCGCGTTGCTTGAAGATAATAAGGAAGTACTCATCCAAAAGATGAATGAACTACTGAACCTTGAAGGTGACGTGGAAATCATCACGCCGGATTCACTACTACCGGTGACCGATACCCGTGATGAATTGGATTTGATGAGTCAACTGGTGGAGCAGAATCCGTCGCTCAACCGCCTTCGGTACCAGGAAGAATCAGCCCGCAATATGAAAACACTGGCCGCTGCCGATGGAAAACCTTCATTTGGAGTTGGACTGGATTACATATTTACCGGCGAGCGAACGGACGTCACCAACCTGAGCGGCAACGGGAATGATGCCGTTATTGCCCGTGCAAGCTTCAAAATCCCAATATTTCGCAGTAAATATAGCGCAAAAGTGCAGCAGGCGGAGCTTAATATCCAATCCGTTCAGTCACAAATTGTAACGGAGGAGAACAGACTGGAAACCGACCTGGAGTCTTCCATCCGCGACTACAATGATGCCCGACGTCGCTATCAACTTTATGATCAAAAGCAGGTTCAGAGGGTCAGCCAGGCACTAAATATAATGACGCAGACATACGCTGCCGACAGCTCAAACTTTGAGGAGATCCTGCGAATGCAGCGCAAGCTTCTCGATTATCAGCTCAGCCGAATTCAGTCTCTTGTGGATATGAGAAGCTCATCGGCATACATCGATTATTTAACCGGAAAATATAATTTAGAGATGAGTCGTGAGCCGTGAGTCGCGAATATATTTTCTAAATACTCAATACTCAATACTCAATACTCAAGACTCAAAACCAGCCATTATGAAAACAATAAACATACTTATTTACGCAGCGCTTATTACCGGCGGATTGCTTCTCGGCTATCTCTTTTTTGGCGGAAGCAGTGACCGGCATTCCATGGATGAACACATTGCCGAAACTCACACTAACGAAGCAGGCGAGATTGTATACACCTGCAGCATGCACCCCCAGGTTCGTGAAAATGAACCCGGCAACTGCCCGATTTGCGGCATGGAGCTTATACCGGCCGGTGACACCCGGAACGTGGCCGCTGAAAATGATTACACTCTCATGATGACAAACGCAGCCGTGAAGCTGGCTGAAATTCAAACCTCACCGGTTGAATACGGTCGCCCTGTTCACACCTTCACACTTCCCGGAAAAGTAGTTGAGAATCAGAACAATGTGTCAAGCGTAACGGCACACTTTCCAGGGCGAATTCGGGATCTATATGTCGATTATGAAGGAACCTTTGTTCAGGAAGGACAAAAACTAGCCTCGGTCTATTCTCCGGAACTGATAGCTGCCCAGCAGGAACTCCTTGAAACCGTTAAATATAAGGATCAGAATCCGCGGCTATACCAGGCTTCGAGACAGAAACTGCGGTTGTGGGAGTTTCCTGAAAGCACAATCAATGACATTGAGGAGAGCGGTGAGATAATGACTGAGCTTGATTTCTTCTCACCGGTACGGGGCTATGTTTCCGAAGTTGCGATTTCACGGGAGCAGCATGTGATGGAAGGCGGACTAATGTACAGGGTTGTCAACCTTTCATCTGTGTGGATAGATTTTCAGGCGTTTGAATCGAATGTTGCGAATATTGAGGTTGGTGATAATGTAAGATTTTCAGTGGAAGCCTACCCGGGCCAGCAATTTGAGTCTGCAGTTATACATGTGGATCCCTTTTTGAATACGGAATCCCGCTCAGTGACCATCCGCGCCCAAATTGAGAACCCGGAATCAAGACTCAAACCCGGAATGCTGGCAAGGGCAAACATTCGATCATCAGTTGCTGACGATGAATCGCTATTAGTTCCCAGGTCTGCGGTGATGTGGACCGGTAAACGCTCGATTGTATATGTGCAGGTTCAGGGAACTGATACGCCAATGTTTGAAGCCAGGGAAGTGGAAATAGGGCAGCGGGCAGGAGAATTTTACGTCGTTGAATCCGGCCTTCAAACCGGAGAACTTGTGGTGACCAATGGCACCTTCAAAGTTGACAGCGCCGCCCAGCTGAATGACAAACTGAGTATGATGAACCGTGAGCCGGGAACCGGGGCTGACCGGGCCGGGCACGATCATGGAAGTATGGATATGGATAATGGAGCAGGAAATACAGATCAATTTCAGCAGGAAAACAGGGAAAGAGCGCCGTCCGATACAACTGATCACTCAGGTCATCAGCACAGCACACACCTGCAAACTCTTGTTAATAGCTATCTTTCAATAAAAAATGCGCTCACCACAGACGATTTTGACCAGGCTAAAGCTTCCCTGAGTGAATTTGCTAATGAAGTAAAGACGAACTCAGAAATGAACAGCCATGACGAGCATGAAGGGCAACATGCCGTTCACCATCAGGCCATGGTTGCAGCTGTAAATGAAGCGGAAAATGCCGGGGATATATCCACATTCCGCTCGGCCTTCAAAAAAATATCTGCAGAACTTATCACTGCTATTGAAAATCAGGGTTTTGACGACACGCTTTACAGGCAGTATTGCCCGATGTATGAGGGAGGAAGTGAATGGATCAGCAGCAGCGAAGACATTGAAAATCCATTTTATGGAACTGCCATGCACAGCTGCGGAGAGACGGTAGAGGAGATAAAGTAATTTCCGACATCTACTAGTTGGTGGGGGTAGATACTTTTGATTTATACCCGCCCGAGAGCACTTAAAAAATCCCTAAGCCAATGTTTAGAAGTAAAAGGGCAAATACCCGAAAGACCCAAAAATTTTACACATTTAGTATGAAGAAGAGTTATGTGTACCATTACACACTTCATTAATTTAAAGATATATACTTAAGGGTGACTCGTTGATAAATGTTACCACACATAAATACTAACATTATGCAGGAGAAACAGATTATGAGATTTACAATCTTTGTACTTTTTACAGTTATAGCAGCTTTAGCTCTGACACAGTGCGACAGTGATACCCGCATGGAGAATCATCAAATGAGTGACCAGCAGATGCAACAGATGATGCAAGACCCCGATATGCGCCGTGGTATGATGCGGCAAATGGCAAATAATCCGGAGATGCGGCGTGAAATGATGAACCAGATGAGGTCCGGAATGGGACAAATGAACCAGGAAGAGATGCTGGACCGCATGCAGGCCATGATGGAAAACCCGGAGCGCAGAGAGCAAATGCTCGCTCATATGCAGAATATGCAGGAGATGCTTGAAAACGAGACGTTCGACAGGGAACAGATGCGGCAAATGATGCAGGATTCTCCCATGATGCGCATGCATATGCAATGTATGCAAATGATGGGAAACATGAACAATGGCGGAATGAGGAATGGCAATATGATGAGACAGGATTCCACACGGCAAAATGGGATGAATCGAAATAACAATCGTTAAATAATATTCTAAACAGGGATAAGGCTGGAGGGTGATCGTTTTGGATTTATTTTCTCATACTAGAGTAGTGTCATTGATGAAGTGTTATTAGTAGCGAAAGCTTTCAGAATGAGCTTTTTGAAAAATCCAGTTGTATTGTATCAACAAATTATTGATGGATGACTTGTTAAGGTAAAAACACCATTGACATGAAATCAGACTTAATGCTGACACTATTAATGATGAATATGCGGAGCGGAAGAACGTGCTATTAACGTGAATGATCTACCTGAGAACTTTAATCATAAGAGTCCTGATTGAACTGTGTCTTAAACCATTATAGCGGAGAGATGAAATGAAGAGAAAGCAGTTTATTAAAATTGCAGGCATGGCAACAGGAGCCTTAGCGCTTCCGGCCTGGCTGAATACGTCGGTTTCTGATAGCTTGGCTAATCCTGGCAGGTTCAAAAATAAACTTCCCATTCCCGGTGAAATCAGAGATTCCTCTTTTGATTTGACGGCATCTCCTGCCGAGATAAACCTGCCTGATGGTCGTCATCTCTCCGGTTTTCGCTTTAATGAGAACATCCCGGGTCCCACTATACGGCAAAAAAGAGGTGACAATGTACATATCAGGTTCAACAACGATATTGGACAGGATAGCATTATTCACTGGCACGGACTTATTGTGCCGTCGGCAATGGACGGGCATCCCAGAGATGTAATATCAAATGGAACATATAATTACGAATTCAGGCATAATCAGCGGGCGGGTACGTATTGGTATCATCCCCATCCTCATCATATAACGGGTGAACAAGTTTACAGAGGGCTGGCCGGTTTCTACTTTATTGAAGATGATGAAGAGAAAGAATTAAATCTGCCTGATGGCCAGTATGAGATACCTCTTATCATCCAGGATCGCAGAGTTAACAATTCAGGTGAAATTGTCTTTAATCCCTCCATGCACGAACGAATGATGACCGGTCTGTTGGGAGATCTGATCTTAGTGAATGGAATGCCTTCTCCCTATCATGAGGTGGAACCGGGGGTGTATCGCTTAAGAATTTTAAATGGTTCTAACGCCCGCATTTACAATCTCGCATTCCAAAATGGGGCACCTTTTACGTTGATTGGATCTGACGGCGGACTGCTTCCCGAACCCCTTGAAATTACCGAGCTCCTGATGGCCCCTGCCGAACGTGCAGATATCCTGGTGGACTTTTCCGAAGGTTTTGATGAAGGAACGGCAGAGCTGATCAGCAAACCATTTGACCTGCCGTCGGGCGGAAGAATGATGGGAATGCGAAACATGATGCGTGGCGGCCCAAAACAGGGGACCGGTTTCTCCCTCATGGAATTCAGAATTGAAGGGGAATCTCATCGCAAGCCGAAGACTCTTCCGGGACAGCTATCTGAACCAAACTTTCCTGTGACTTCATCTGCTGATCGTACCCGCCCCATCAGGCTGGCCATGGAAATGATGACCGGTCATACCATTAACGGCCGCCAATTTGAAATGGAAAGAGTGGATGAACAGGTGAAACAGGGTGATACCGAAATCTGGGAATTTATAAATCGTTCAAATGTGCCTCATCCCATGCACGTACATGCTGTTCAGTTTAAAGTTCTTGAACGCAGCGGGGGCCGGGGTTTACTTCCAACCGAAACCGGCTGGAAGGACACTACGCTGGTAATGCCGGGTGAAACAGTTCGGGTAATCATGACATTTGACAGCCCCAAAGGCCTCTATATTTTTCACTGCCATAACCTGGAACACGAAGATAATGGCATGATGGCCAATTTTGAAATCACTTAGTTAAGTACGTCAACAATCTAAACCCACGGGTATGAACCACGATAATCACAATCACGATTCGGATGATCATCACAATGGTGATAATGGCGGAGGCCACTCTCATCATGAGCACCACAAACAGATGGTGCAGGACTTTAAATTCAGGTTCTGGTGGGTACTGGCTCTGACGATCCCCATCATGGCACTCTCACCGATGATTCAGACATTTATGGGCGTTGAGTGGCGATTTACCGGTGATTCATGGATTCTGGCGGCACTTTCAACGGTCGTTTATTTCTTCGGCGGCTGGCCGTTTCTGTCAGGACTGTATGATGAGCTGAAAAAGAAGCAGCCTGGCATGATGACCCTGATCGGACTTGCGATCTCCATCGCTTACCTATACAGCACAGCTGTGGTCTTTGGATTTGAAGGTGATCTACTCTACTGGGAACTATCCACGCTTGTAGGTATCATGCTGCTGGGACACTGGATCGAAATGCGATCGGTTATGAGTGCATCCTCAGCGCTTGAGGAGCTGGCTGAATTGCTGCCCGGAGAAGCACATCGAGTTAATGAGGACGGCTCCACAGAAGATGTTCCCGTGGATGAGCTTCAGAAGGGTGATAAGGTCCTCATCAAACCGGGTGAGAAAATACCTGCAGATGGAAACGTAGTGAAAGGGGAATCAAGCGTAAACGAGGCGATGCTGACCGGAGAGTCAAAACCGGTGGATAAATCAGAAGGGGACGAAGTGATTGGAGGCTCGGTGAATGAAAAAGGCTCGCTGACTATCGAGATCTCAAAAACCGGGGACGATTCATTCTTGTCACAGGTCATGAACCTTGTGGAAGAGGCGCAGCAGAGCAAATCCAGAACGCAGGATCTTGCAAACAGGGCGGCTTTCTGGCTGACCATCATCGCCATTACGGCAGGGCTCATTACATTTGCGGCCTGGATATTTTTTACCGGCCAAAGTTTTGATTTTGCAATGAACCGTACGGTAGCGGTAATGGTGATAACCTGCCCGCACGCCCTTGGGCTGGCCATTCCGCTCGTTGTGTCGCGGTCGACCAGTATTGCAGCTACAAATGGATTCCTGATCCGTGACCGTCCCGCCTTTGAACAGGCCCGAAACCTGGATGCCGTGATATTTGACAAGACCGGGACTCTGACGGAAGGCACGTTTACTGTCACCGACATTCTGAATTTCAATGACGAATTGTCTGATGACGAGATACTCAAATATGCGGCATCCCTGGAAAGCAATTCCGAGCATCCGCTGGCAAAGGGAATCATGGAAAAAGCAGGCGACACATGGGAACCAGACGACTTTAATTCTATCACCGGGAAGGGAATTGAAGGGACCGTGAATGGAAAATCGGTGAAAGTCGTGAGTCCTGGCTATGTCAAGGATAAAGACTATGACTATCCGGAAGATGATGTTGAAAAAATATCATCACAGGGAAAGACGGTGGTCTTTGTGGTTATAGATGATCAGTTAACAGGGGCTATAGCGCTGGGTGACCAGATTCGGGAATCTTCCAAAAACGCCATCAGTGCGCTGCATGAGATGGGGATTGAGTGCATCATGCTAACCGGTGACAATCGCCAGACAGCTGACTATGTGGCCGGGGAACTGGGCATCGACCAGGTGTTTGCCGAAGTGCTGCCCGATGAAAAAGCCGACAAAGTGAAAGAAGTTCAGGGTCAGGGCAAAAAAGTTGCCATGACAGGTGACGGCGTAAATGACGCCCCCGCACTGGCACAGGCTGATATTGGAATAGCCATCGGGGCCGGGTCGGATGTGGCTGTGGAAACCGGCGATATTGTGTTGGTGAAAGATAATCCCGAAGACGTAACGGCGCTAATCAAACTCTCCAAGGCGACGTACAGCAAAATGGTCCAGAATTTATGGTGGGCCTCCGGGTACAACATTGGGGCGATTCCGCTGGCTGCCGGCGTCCTTTACGCATGGGGAATCATTCTAAGCCCGGCCGTGGGTGCGATTTTGATGTCGCTTAGTACGGTTATTGTAGCTGTGAATGCGCGATTTTTGAAGATGGAAGGCGATTAGGTGGTAACTTGATCGTTAGGTTATTCAGTGTATCAGTGTATAGTGGATTAGGCAATTAGTGAATAACAACAAAGAAATATGAACTAGATTTATATTTAGGTTAATTATTACCGTTGCCTCATGGATTATGGCCTATAGCGTTATGTAAATCATTTTACACTATCGACCATCTACCTTCTAAACTTGCCCCCAAAACCATAAAGATTTATTCACCAGCACGTGCAACGATCAGTGATTAGTACCCGGTTGAACATCGCTTGGTTTATGTCTCTTTTTTCACCACATTTGAACTATAAACATATGTATTAAAACTTTGAATTGATCACGTAAATAAATAGGAAAACTTGTCTATGGAGTACATTATTATAGCGCTGAAATTGATTGTCGGCCTCAGCATCTTGAATGTCTGGCTGGTACGAGGTTCAAAGTCAACCCAGTTTAGGGGCGGAGATGCCGGCAACATCCGGGAGGAGGTTAAAGCCTATGGACTGCCGGTTTGGTTTATGTATGTAATTGGCACGCTCAAGGTGGCACTGGCTATTCTTTTAATGGCGTCAATCTACTATCCTGGAGTTGAACTGGTTGCCGCCTACGGGATCGCCTTTCTTATGCTTGGTGCCGTTTCTATGCACTTGAAAATCAGTGACCCGCTTAAGAAAGCTTTTCCGGCGTTTACCTTTTTGGTACTTTCTCTGGCTATAGCCCTGCTGTAATATAATCGATGGGACGCACCTGCATATAAAATGAATACGAAAGCCAGGCGTTGATTAAAAGAAACAGGAGTGAGGGGGCTGACTGTATAAATCCGTCTCCCACCTTAATTCGGGTTCCAAAGGCAACCAGCATCATCAGGGCCAATCCGCCCGAGGCGAGGCATCCGAGCAGCGGAAAATAAAGGCCAACGGCCAAGCCTATCGATCCAAAAAGCTGCAAAATTCCTGTAAGAATCCGCTGCGAGTCAGGAAGCCCAAACCGCCTGAATTCAGTCACCATCGTTTTCGACACCAGGCACTGAAGCCCATAGAACATGAAAAAAACGGCATTGAGAATGACTAACGGCTGAAAAAATGCGGCCATGTTATGTATTAGCGTGAACCCGGCGACATACAAACCGGAGCCATATGAAGCCAAGGTACATGGGAATCGTTCAGTGGTTTTTGGTTATCCGTTGTCGGTTATTGGTGAACGGTGAACGGTCGTCAACCATATTTAGGCATCTACAATCTACAATCTACAATCTACAACTAAACACTCAACACAAAAAACTCATACCAAGAACTCGTGCCCCATAATCACACATCTCATCAAAAAACATACGGTAAAGCCTTCGCCATTGGAATTGGGCTGAATGTGGCCTACATCGTAGTTGAAGTGGTATACGGACTGATGATCGACTCAAGCGCACTGCTTGCTGATGCCGGGCATAACACCAGCGATGTGCTGAGCCTCATCTTTGCCTGGTTTGCGATGTCGATGGCCAGAAAGCGGCCATCACGAAAATATACCTACGGCCTGAGGCGGAGTACCATTCTGGTATCTATTTTAAATGCGCTGATGCTCTTTGGAGCTGCCGGCCTGATTGGGTGGGAGGCCTGGCACAAGCTCTATAACCCCGTAGAAATTGCGGGCGAGACCGTTATGATTGTTGCGGGCGTGGGAATCGTTATCAATACGGCAACGGCGCTGCTTTTCATGAAAGGGCAGAAAGATGACCTGAATATAAAAGGAGCTTTTCTGCACATGGCCGCTGATGCAGGTGTATCGGTGGGAGTGGTGGTGTCTGGACTGCTCATTTATCAGACAGGCGTGATGTGGATCGACCCGGTTACCAGTTTTATCATCCTGATCGTGATCGTCTACAGCACCTGGAGCCTCTTTACGGATTCCATTGATCTCGCACTCGATGCCGTACCTGATGATATTGATATAGCCGAGGTAGAAAGTTTTTTTGAAGAGAAACCGGAGATAGAATCGTTTCATGATCTCCATATACGGGCGATGAGCACCACCGAAAATGCACTCTCTGTTCACCTCGTACTCAACAGGCAGGCCGATACGGATCAGCTTCTAAAAACCATGAAGCAGGAGCTCCGGGACAAATTTGATATCGGATATTCGACCATTCAGACGGAAGAGGTTGATATGGAGGATAGTCTTGGGTCGTGAGATTTTTTTGCAATAGGCAAGAGTGACAAGGCAGAGGGCAAAAAGGGAAAATAGCTCAAATGGTGTCTTTCAATTCCTGCGTGGTAAATAGATTGAAACTGTAAAACTGATTCAGATTCACAAATCATAGGTTTCTTGACTTAACAACTATCGCCTTTTCACTTTTCCCTCTCAATTATAACATCTCAAGGCATTATTAAATCAAGGCATAACAAGATAGGTTTGTCTTAAATATAGAATGTAACAAATGCCGATATTTATATAATTGAAATATATTTATTGCTTTATTGAGTTATAAAAATCTCAAAATGTCCGATAACAATTATAATTTAAACATACTGCGTTGAGAATCATGTGGCATAAATATTAAATAGGTAGACGTATGGGAAAGCTTGGAAAATATTTTAAGAGTTCAGGTCTTGCTTATACCAACAAAATGAGCAACTGGACTATCGGAAAACGTCTCAATATCTCTTTCTTTAGTCTTGCTGCCATCACATTGATTGTGGCGGCCATCGGGTTTGGCGGAGCCAGAATACTAAACAACTCTATCAAGGAAGTAGGGGATGTCCGAATGCCCGGGGTGAAAAGTCTGCTTGAGTCGAGAGTTCAGGCTGAACAGCTAAATGCTGCTATGTTAAATTTATTGCGGCCCGGTATAACATTTGATGAACGAAGCGACCACTACCGCACCCTGGCAGAAGAACGAGAATCATTTAATCAGACTGTTAGAATCTACGAAGACCTCCCAAAGAGAGAAGAGGAAACAGAGGCGTGGGCTCAATTTGACAATGCCGCAGCAGAGTGGTTCGATGAGATTGATACATTTATAGCATACTCGCAAGAGTTTGATAAGCTGGGTATTGAAGACCCGTCTGATCTGTCTCGAAGAATTGAGAAGTTTACAAAAGATCACTACAAAGTCGTTCAAAATGTGCTTCATATGCTGCATGTTGACAGAAAACTTTTTGAGGGAGCCGAAGATCATACAGCCTGCAATGCGGGGTCATATTTACCCGGGATTGAAAGCAGCAACGAAACGCTTCAAAAAACGATTGAGGAGTTCAACGTCTCGCATCATGCGTTTCATGAAGCAGTAATCTCCATGAAATCAAACGTCAGGTCCGGCGACTATTCAAAAGCGCAAGCTATCTATCGTGATGAATTTATACCGGCGATGGAAGGTGTATTTACAAGCTTTGATGTAATGCTTGATCAATCAGACCGCTCAAATGAGCTTATGCTGACGGCCAGGGATCAATTCGAAACGGCATATATGAATGCCAAAGACGCCCGGGCCGGTGTTATGAGAGATGCAACGGTAAATAATGACAGAATCGCTTCTGAGGAAGTAGATGCGGCCAATTCCAATGCCTCTCTTATACAGAATATCAGCATTTTCAGCATTTTTGCAGGTGTGGGAATAGCTATACTGCTTGGTTTTGTTATCAAAAAATCGATCACCGGTTCGTTAAGTTCAGTAAACCAACGTCTGAGCAGCGGTGCAGAACAGGTTAATGTATCTGCAAATCAGCTGTCGGGATCGTCGCAAAGTCTGGCTGAAAGCTCTAGCGAACAGGCCGCAAGTTTAGAGGAAACAAGCTCATCACTTGAAGAGATATCATCACAGGCAAAACAGAACGCGGCTAATGCTTCACGTGCCGAGCAGGCGATGCAGGAAGCCGAGCCTAATGTTGCAGGAGGTGTTGAGGCAATGAAACGTATGGAGCGTGCCATGAGCGAAATTAAACAAGCTTCTCTCGAGACATCAAAAATTATCAAGACGATTGATGATATTGCATTCCAGACAAATCTGCTCGCTCTTAACGCAGCAGTGGAAGCAGCTCGAGCCGGTGAGTCCGGAAAAGGGTTTGCGGTTGTGGCTGAGGAAGTACGTAACCTGGCTCAGAGAAGCGCTGAGGCTGCAAGAAACACCTCAGAGCTGATTGAAACGTCACAGAGCAGTGCTGACAGAGGAGCATCTGTTGCTGACGATGTATCTGAAAATCTAAGGCAAATCGAAAATAGCGTAAGCAGCGTCAGTACCCTGGTCCACGAGATAGCGGCTGCTGCCAAAGAACAGCAGATGGGTATACAGGAGATGAGTTCTGTAATGCATGAAATGGATAAAACGGTTCAGAGCAACGCCTCAAACTCTGAGGAGTCAGCAAGTGCAGCAGAAGAGTTGTCTTCTCAGGCCAAAGAGATGAACAATATTGTAGAAATACTTAACAGCCTGGTTGGATCCGGCACTTCAAAAAGGGGACACGCAATAAGCCGAATAGATAAGATGTTTGAATCATCTGGTGCAAGCGACCCGATTTATAGTGTGAGAAGGTCACATTCGGCCACCCATACGAACGGAAATTCCGACACCTTCAAAAAAGAGCGATCACCGAAAATGGTGCCTTTGGGCGACGATGACTTTAGTGATTTTTGATTATGAAAGCAGAGGGGAAAAGACAGAATGAAAAGTGAAACGAAAGATTTTTATTTAAGACTGGTGACTTAAATTATAAAATCATGAAAATCAATGATTTCTAAATCGGAATCCGCGTTCTTAATTTCAATCTTTTTAATACTCAGATACTGATTGAAATATCTGAGCTTTTCCTTCTGCCGTTTCACGTTTCAATTTTCACCTTTACCAGAACACCACTCAAATCTCACGCCTTACTGCCCCTGACCCAGTGAGTAGCCGCGCTCGCCATCAAAATCATAGAGATTTTCAGTTTTGATGACGTCCACATCGTGCTCGATGGCCTTTGCCAGAAGTTTGGGTATCTCAGCGTTGTCCAGCGGCTGGCCGTTTTTTGCTTCGTAACGGCATCGCCAGTGGTCGGTGCAGAAGGTTTCATCAAACCCGTTCGGCCAAACTTTTACCCCGCGGTTTGTAATCATGGAGAGTTTGGCACTGCTGTTCAGCTTTTGTAGAATTGTACCAAGCTCATCGGGATCGCTGCCGCTCCAGTCTACAAATACATCCACGCCTTTAAGCGTCTTAACCGACTCTTTTCGCTTGTAGGCGTGCATTTTCATCACGTGATTTTCCATGAAGTCAGCTATGTCAAGAACTTTGGGTTCGAGTCCAAGACGGCCGATAACCGCCTGCGTAAACTCCCTGGTTCCTGCTTTCTCTGAACTGAGCTCTGCGTTGTACATATCCGGTGTGTGAATGCCATCCTCAATTGTTCGTGCCCAGGCATTCATCACTTTGCTCGCGGTTAGCCGCATACCCAGATGGTTCAGAAGCATCACCGACGCCCTGATGAGTCCCGACGGATTCGCGATATTCTGGCCTGCGATATCAGGGGCTGATCCATGAATGGCTTCAAACATGGCCACGCTGTCACCAATATTAGCGGTTCCGGCCGTTCCAATCGAGGAGGAAATCTGGGCCGTGATGTCAGAGATAATGTCCCCGTAGAGGTTTGGCATCACAATCACGTCAAATATCTCAGGAGTGTCTGCTACCCGTGCCGCACCGATATCCACAATCCAGCTTTCTGATTCAATATCAGGATATTCAGCAGCAATCTCCTTGAACACCTTGTTGAAGAGCCCGTCGGTATGCTTCATGATGTTGTCTTTCACAAAACAGCTCACTTTTTTTCTTTTATATACAGTTGCGTACTCAAAAGCATATCGGATGATGCGCTCACAGCCCGGCCGGGTAATCAGTTTGAGACACTGTACCACTTCCTGAGTCTGCTGGTGCTCAATGCCGGCGTACAGATCCTCTTCATTCTCCCTGATAATCACAACGTCCATTTCCGGATGTTTGGTTTTTACGAACGGGTGCAGGCTTTTGCAGGGTCGAACGTTGGCATAGAGGCCAAGAGTTTTTCTAAGCGTTACGTTCAGGCTTTTAAATCCGCCGCCCTGGGGTGTCATGATGGGTGCTTTCAGGAAAACACGGTTTGATCTGATAGATGCCCATGCGTCATCTGTAATTCCTGCACTGTGACCGGCCAGATAGGCTTTCTCCCCGATCTCTACCTTTTCAAATTCAAGATTGGCCCCGGCAGCTGTGAGAATGTCGAGAGTTGACTGCATAATTTCTGGACCGATACCGTCTCCGTAAGCAACAGATATTTTTTTCATGGGTGCATATGAGATTAAAAATTCGAACAAACATAGCCAATTATGATTATATAGTTATATTTATACTGGATATAATAGTCATAAATAAATTTAATGCTAATGAACTACACACTCCATCAGCTTCAGATATTTACAGAGGTCGTGCGGCAGCGCAGCGTTACCCGCGCAGCTGAGAAAATGAACATCAGTCAGCCGGCCCTCTCCATTCAGCTCAAAAACTTCCAGGAACAGTTCGATCAGCCTTTAACAGAAATTCATTCCCGTAAGCTTCAGGTAACTGATTTCGGCTATGCCATTGCAGAAATAGCGGACGGCGTTCTTCGTGAGGCAGAGGCGATCCGCTACAAGACAAAAGAGTATGATGGTTTGATGGCGGGCAAGCTTAAAATATCATCTGCCTCGACAGCCAAATATGTGATGCCTTATTTTCTGACCGGGTTTCATGAAGAGAACCCCGGGGTGGATCTTGAACTCGACGTGACCAATAAAACCAAGGTGGTGGAAGATCTCAAGGCGAACCTGGTTGATTTTGCCTGGGTATCGATTGTACCCGAGGGTATAGATGTCCACGAGGAGATAATGATGGAAAACAGGCTCTACCTGGTCGGAAGTAGTCCGGAATTTGATGAGGATGGATCTCTCATATATCGCGAGGAGGGGTCGGCAACACGCGCAGCAATGGATGCTTATTTCAAAAATAAAAAGACAGAGAGAAAACGAATCGAGCTCACTTCGAATGAGGCCGTTAAGCAGGCGGTGGTTGCCGGTCTGGGATATTCGGTGGTTCCGCTTATTGGTATAAAAAATGAGATCAATATAGGGCAGCTCCACATCATTCCAAGGAAATCCCTGCCCATAATAACAGAATGGCGGCTGGTGTGGCTCAAAAAACGGAAGTTGTCGCGCGTGGCTGAAGCGTATCTCGACTATGTGCGATCTCACAAGAAGGGGATTATCAGCGACCAGTTTAGCTGGTATACACGGAAGGCAGAAGAACTAAAGTGAAGGGCCGGGTCGTAAGGTCATAAAATAAAATTATGATGATTATAACATTTATAAATTTTTATCTATGACTTAATTGCGAGATGTTTGATTCGGTATGCAACAATCCGAAGTCAGTAATCACCCTCTTCACTGTTTTGGTAAAATATAGCAGGAGTCGAATTAAAAATATGAATGCGACACAATATAACCAGATGACCCCAGCTGACAAATCTATTAAGCTTTCAAGCCTGAATATTGAGTTCACGCCGGACGAAGCAAAAAAGGCACTTGTTGCTCTCATCGACGAAAAAATCAATCAGTACAAAATTAACTACTGGAAAGCCTGGGAACGGGACCACTCAGTATGCCGAAAAGTGACCGACGCCAAAATTAATGCTCTTACCAAACAGAAAGAAGCTCTGCTATCTCTCGATCCGAACCAGAAAGAACTAATTCTCAAATTAGAAGGCTCCATCATGATGGAGTCTGCCGTCTGACGCTCGTCTTTGTTTCACAGATCAGTATCTTTCTTCTAATACCTTTTTCCACAAACATACTACATGGATTTACAACTACTGCTGGACAATCTCACCAATCCGGCACTCCTCTTCTTTTTTCTCGGACTCTTTGCTGTTCAGATAAAAAGTGACCTCGAGATTCCGGATAGCTCATCAAAATTCATCTCTTTTTACCTGCTTTTTGCCATCGGTTTTAAAGGAGGGCAGGAACTATCGCACAGCGTCTTTGATCTTGAAATCCTGTGGTCGATGCTGCTTGGGATAGGTCTCGCCATCGTCGTGCCCATTTACACCTATTTTATTCTGAGGCGGAAAATGAACGTTCAAAACTCCGGTGCCATTGCGGCTGCTTATGGATCTATCAGTGCCGTTACGTTTGTGACGGCTGTCTC
>Ga0102940_1001343_pt1 | contig 15790 bp, 10 predicted proteins | sample SalPonR2_C_D1_MG_FD_78215 | JGI IMG/M metagenome (GOLD analysis project Ga0102940, IMG submission 78215) | Salt pond soil microbial communities from South San Francisco under conditions of wetland restoration - Salt Pond MetaG R2_C_D1_MG | ecosystem: Environmental > Aquatic > Marine > Intertidal...
GCCTGACCGTCGGCATCTTCCACAATCACGCGTACATCATATACTCCCGGTAAAGTATCGGCTACCCAGTTTACTTGTTCTTGCCCTTCACTCAGGGTGCCTCCGGTGGCCATCCACTGGTAGATCAGCGGGGCACTTTGTGGGTGTTGTGCTTTCGCAAAAACCGGTGTCGTGTCGCCTTCCTCTACTTCAGCTTGTGGCGTAGCCAGGGCCTGTATGCGCGGTGGGTAGTTAACCGTCTGAGTGGATTGCTGATAGTCGATCACCACGCCATCGACGAGGCGGCGATTCCGGTCGTAGGTGACCGTGCCACCGGCCGGAGTGAGCACCACGAGAATGGCTTCTCCGGCAGGAATAGTGAGGCTTACCGACCCCGTCACGTCGCGATGTGGAAAGGTTTCGGTAAGGGCTTCGTAGATATCAACTGCCTGTCCTCCTGTTTCCAGGGATACCGTTTGTTCTTGTTCGTAAGGGTTGTAGTAGAGATAGGTGGGATAAGCCTCATCGTGGAAAAAGTCGGTTGCTAACAGATCGATTTGCAGGATTTGTTCTACTTCCGTGGGTTCGATCAGGGCCCCCAGGTAGCCAATAGCGGAGGTGCTATAGAGCGATAAATTAGTCTCTGCCCAGCCACCCCGAATGGCGTCACCGGTGGAAAAAGGCGATTTTCCTTCCCATACCTCCCGCAGGGCTTCATAGCCCACTACCCGGTCGGGGTCGTATTGGTCAGACCAACTATCGGAGTCTTGCAGAAAGCCCGGTAAGAAACCGGGAAAAAATAAGCGGGTAGCATTAGCCAGGTTGAGCACCCACTTGCCGATGGCCTGAGCAAAACGCTTATCGTAGCGTACGGCCGGCACCAGAGCTGCAGCCTGTTGTACGCCATTCAGCTGAAAGGCGTAATCATTTCCATTGTCGTTGGCCTCCCCAACCAGGCCCGACACGTCGAAGCCATTCCAGCGACCGACGATTGTTCCCCAGCCCCGCAGTGCTCCCCGGTCGAAAGACCAGTTCATCATTTTTTCCACATCGTAATTGGTCCCTAGTTCGGCGTTCATGCGGGCCGCCGTGTAGGTACCGTAGGGCAGTTGTAGCTCATAAGACGGATTGGTAGGCCATTGGTCGAGGAACTCCATACTCCACTCGGCCGCCTTCAGGTATTCCGGGTTTTCGTTTTGCCGGAAGGCATGGTATAATACCCAGGCATAGGCCCCGGCAGCTTCCGGTTCGGACACCCCATTAGGGTTGGGTTGCTGCGTCTGAAAATTAAAAGCCCGGTAATCGAAGTTTGCCGCTGACCAGGGCGCATCATTGCCCCCCAATGATCGTACTGCTTGCGCAAAACGGTCGGCAACGCGGGTAAATTGAGCGTCGGCATCGCCTACCTCCGGGTACAAATCGTACAGTTGATAAAAGAACACATTAGGCATAAGGTCGTACCACCAGTCGCCACCACTTCCCGCACTGGGAGCATTGAGGTAGATATCCTCTCCGTTATTGCGGTTGAAGAAATCCTGACTCATGAGTACCCAATTTTGGCCATACTGACTGGTCTTGTCAATCCCCACCAAAGAAGCCCCCACCAGAGAAGGCAACACATTGATGGCTTCATTGCTGGCCGTACGATTGATTCCCACGTACGTCACCAACTCGAAAGCCGGATTACCCGGGTAGTTAACGCCCTGATCTTTAAGCGTCACCAGGGGCAGGTACTGCCCCGATTGATCGAGGTCGTAGACCAGCGAGTCGTACTGCTGCGCTACCACTTTCCAATCCCGCACATTGTAGGGCGTAGGCTGATTCGGCATCTGATCGATGCGCGGAATAGCCACCTGCCCGGGCTGGGCCGGCAAGGTCGCCAGGCAGCCCAGCAGAGCCAGCGCGAAAGAGCACGTACGAAACAGGAAAGATGAAAGCATATTGTTTACTTGTTTTTTAAATGATTTAATAACCCGCGTTTTGGGTTAAATTGCCGTTCAGGTCGAGTTCAATTTGTGGAATGGGGAAAACTTCGTTTTTTCCATTCTGAAAGCCTTCCAACCTTTCCCCGGCCAGTCCCCAGCGCACCAGATCAAAAAAGCGGTGCATTTCCAGCGCCAGCTCCACGCGGCGTTCGTGGCGAATGGCTGCCATAAGTTCAGTGGTCTCAGTGGTCGTGACCGGAGGCAGCATATTATCCGGATCGTCGGACATAGCGCGAGCACGGGCACGCACTTGTTCCAGCGGCTCCAGCGCTTCGACTGTGCGCCCCAATTCCACCAGGGCTTCGGCCTTCCACAGCAGCACCTCGGCATAGCGGATAGCGGTATAATTGATGTCACCATCAGCCTTTTGAGTGACCACTGAATCGGATTGTACATACTTGCGCGGGCTATAGCGGGTCGACGAAAAGGATGGTTTGTAAATCAGCTCGAAATAGGGATCGTTATTCATCGCCAGCGTAACGGGCCGGCGGGGATCGCCTTCTTCAAATTCGTCCACCAGGTCCTGGGTGACTTCGGCAAAACCGTAGCCCTCTCCATATTTATTGGACGCCCACCATTGATTGAGGAAATTCCCCAGCCCCAACTCCAGGTTGGTATGCTGTATTTCCCACACGGATTCCGAGTTATTTTGAGTGCCTTTGCGGAAATTATCTTCGTAATCGGGTACCAGCGCATAGATACCCAGGCTTTCCAGGCGGTCGATGTATTCGAGTACGCCGGTCCAGTTTTCGCGGTACAGATTGGCTTTGGCTGCCAGCCCCAGGGCAGCTCCCCGGGTAGCACGCCCGGCTGCCCCCTCACCATATACGTCGGGTAGCCCTGCAGCTGCCTGCTCGCAGTCGGCTACAATTTGCTGTAGCACCTCATCCACCGGGGAACGGAAAACCTTTAGTTCATCGGGGGGTAATACGTCCAGGATGAGTGGTACATCGCCAAAGACCTGGGTCAGCCAAAAGTAGTAGAATGAACGCAGAAAGAGGGCTTCCGCCAAAATGCGCTCCTGCAGGGCAGCATCCATTGCGATATCGGGCACTTCGGCCAATACCGTATTACACTGCGTGATTCCGTTGTAGCAAAGCACCCAAAAATCATTAAACTCCTGGGTACGGGACGTGTAGGTAAAGAAGTCCATCTCCACAATACCCGGTCGGGAGCCATCGCCACCAGCCACGGCATTATCAGAGGTTACGACGCCCATGGCCCAGTAGAAGTTGTTATTGGCGTTATTGAACATCAGCGGCTCGTAGGCCGCATTAATGGCGGATACCGCATCGTCGCTGGTTTGAAAGAACGACCCTGCGTCCAACCGGCCAAGAGGTTCCCTATCCAGCAAATCATTGCAGCCAGACAAGGCAAAGAGGCTCAAGAATAAGATTATCAATCGATTCATACCTGTTTTTTTGCGTAAGCTGGATTAAAATTCGACCCGTACTCCCGCCGTAAAAATACGCGGAGCGGGCACCGTCCCCCAATCAATACCCACCGCCAGATCAGAGGATACATTGAATCCATCCGTATCGTTAGCGTTGGCCTGTATCTCGGGATCCAAACCAGGATAACTGGTGAACGTAAAGGCGTTTTGCACCTGCAAATACAAGCGCAGGTTTTGCATGAACTCTGACTGGATTAGATCAGTGAAATTATACCCCAGCGTGATGTTCCGGATGCGCAGGTAGGAGCCATCTTCGAGGAACCGGGTGGAGATGCGCCGGTTGCCGTTGCGGTCGTCAGTACTCACTTTGGGGATGTTGGTATTGCGGTTGTTAGGGGTCCACCGGTTGAGGATATCCCGGTACGAGTTGAATCCACGGGCCTGAGCCTCGTAGGCAAAATTGCCATAGAGAAAATATACATCATTGCCCTGTACCCCCTGCGCCAAAATGGACAGATCGAAATTTTTATAATTAACATTCAAATTGAGTCCGTACGTAAAATCCGGAAAGGGATTCCCCAGGTGGGCCCGGTCATTACCGTCGATGATGCCGTCGCTATTGAGGTCGGCAAAGCGAACGTCTCCCGGACGCGTATCGGGACTCTGGAAAGCACTGGCATCAATCTCCTCCTGCGTCTGGAAAAGCCCCAACGACTGGTAGAGGAAAAACGAGCCAATGGGGAAGCCCGGCTCCGTCTTGGTAATGGGCCCGTCGGAAAGGCCAAAGCCGCCCAGGATGGGTTCACTATCTGCCAAAGATAGCACTTCGTTGCGCACGGTCGCGATATTGCCAGAGACGGAATACGATAACTCACCGATCCGATTTTGGTACGTAATCGCTACTTCAAGCCCCCGGTTTTCTACTTCTCCGGCGTTGACGAAGGGTGGGCTTTGTGCCCCGCCTGCTTGCGGTACGGGGACGCGCACCAGAATATCAGAACTCAGCTTGCGGTAATAGTCAGCGGCCACCGAGATGCGATCGTTGAAGAGACTAAACTCCAGACCAAAGTTGGTTTGTGTAGTTGTTTCCCACCTGATATTTTGGTTGCCAATTTCGACCAGGCGGGCGCCGGTGGCTACCTGATCGCCAAAGCTATATACCCGACGACCGGTTTCTACCAGGGAGGCAAAGGGGTATACCCCAATATTTTGGTTACCCAGCTGCCCCCAACTAGCCCGTAGTTTGAGCCCCGAGATCAGATCAATATCACGGAAGAAGGGCTCATTGGAAATATTCCAGGCGGCTGATACTGACGGGAAAACACCGTAGCGATTCTGTTCGCCAAAACGGGAGGAGCCATCGCGGCGTACCGACAGATTAAGTACATAGCGGTTATCGAACGAATACCCTACTTGCCCAAAGAAAGACATCAATGCCCATTCGGTTTCGATGCCGGATACCCCGACGTTGCTGATCTCCTCGGTAATGCTGTTGTCGAGGTAGCGGAATAAGGGGTCGGTACGAAAGAAATTATTGGCACTGGCCCCCATAAAATTGGTGGTATTCTTGATGGCTTCCATCCCCAATAGGCCGGATACCCGGTGGACACCAAAGGTGCGGTTGAAATTAAGCAGGTTGTTCCAGATGAGGTTTTGGTCGAAGACGCGACTCTCCGTCAACGAGGAAGGGTCATAGATGGCCGCCGATAGACGCTCTTTGAATAGTTTTTCGTTTTGAAAGAGGAGGTCTCCCCCCAGGTTGGTTTGAAAGTTGAGTCCCTCAACGATATCCCACGCCAGGTAGACGTTACCAAAAATACGGTAGCGCTGCTGATTCCAATTGGTGGCATCGACAAAGGCCAGGGGGTTAGCATTCCCATCACCGAAAAGCAGCGGATCGGCCAATTCGGTGGAGGTATTGATATAATCCCCATTATCATAGCGAATTGGATACACCGGTGCTGCGATCAATGCGTAGCGGATACCGCTAAGCTCGTTGCCGGCTCCGGCCCCATCGCCCGAGCTGCCGATGATATCGCGATCGGTATAGGAAATGGAGATATTATTCCCGATGCGTACGCGCTTGCTACCGCCAATCTCTCCGTTGAAGCGCAACAGGTATTTCTCGAACCCCTGACCGCGAAAAACACCATCCTGATTGAGGTATTCACCCATGACGTAATAGTTGCCACTCTCTCCCCCTCCGGTAGCACTCAAGGTGTAGCGTTGTATCGGCGCCGGATTAAAGACTTCATCGAGCCAATCCACATCGGGCAGGGTATCAAGGATCGCCGGGTCGTATGTATCGAGCTGCCGGCGCTCATCGCGCAGCATATTGGCATTGGTAATAGCTTCGTTGCGGATGCTCAGGTATTCTTCGGCATTGAGCAGCTCGGGCAGATTGACGGTCTCCTGCCAGCCGGTGTACGCATCAAAGGTAATGGTGGGCTTCCCTGATTTACCTTTTTTAGTCGTAATCACCACCACCCCGTTGGCGGCGCGAGCACCGTAAATGGAGGCTGCCGCCGCATCCTTTAGTACTTGAATAGATTCAATATCGTTGGTGGAAAACATATTAATATTTCCCGTGGTCGGCACCCCATCGATTATGAAGAGCGGATTATTATTACCGATGGTACCGGCACCGCGGATACGCACGGCAATATCATCCCCCGGCGCTCCGGTAGCCTGCGTAATCTGCACCCCGGCCACTTGTCCCTGCAGCGCCTGATCGATACCCAGGACGGGCAGGTTCTCAATATCTTTAGCTTCGATAGACGCGATGGCCGCCGACATATCGCTTTTAATTTCACGGCGGTACCCGGTCACCACCACATCATCCAACAAATTGGCACTCTGAGTAAGCGTAACATCAATGGAAGTACGCCCCTCGACGGGTACGGTCAGGGTTTCGTAGCCTACATAGCTAAATTCAAGTGTACCATCCGCTGGCAAAGCCAGGGAGTACGAACCATCAATATCGGAGATCGTCCCGTTAGAGGCATTATTCTGCTCGATGACATTTACTCCAATTAATGTCATATCATCTTCTGCCGAAGTGACCACTCCGCTTACCGTAATGGTTTGTCCGGAAAGCCAGAGGCTGGTACTCAACACAATTCCTACGGCCAGAATCAGCCGGGAGAGCAGCTGCTGGCAGCAGCTGTCAGATGGCCCGTTATTCATTATCTTTGATTTTATCCGGTTAAGCATCGTTTGTTCAGGCAAAAGATTCCGTCACTATACAAGAACCTTATAAAAGAACCTTTTGCAAACAACTATGGAAACAAAACTATGCCTTTTAATGGGTCCGAATTAGTACTTTCCTGCAAAAGAATAGTACTTTTATGAAAAGTTAGTATACAAAGCAAAACCCGGGAGTATCCCGGAATACAAAATCGTCTTAACCATGCAGGTCTATCGTGAAATCACCCCACTGAACAGCTCCGATGTTTTTGTACTATTGGACTCGGTAAGTAATGGATTTGACTATCCTATCCACAACCACCCGGAATATGAGCTGAACCTGGTGCTAAATATTTCGGGTACGCGCATTGTCGGCGATAATACCGAGCGGTACTACCAATACGATTTGGTCTTGTTGGGCCCCTACCTTTACCACAAATGGGATGGCGATGAAGAGCAGCAAGAGGAAGGCGAGGACTACCGGGTGATCACCATTCAATTTGCCCCCGACCTGTTTGATGCCCAGCTGTTGCAAAAAAAGCCTTTTTACAAGATTCGTAAGTTATTGGAGCAAAGTTCCCGTGGTATCTGCTTTCGCGGAAAAACGCTGGAAAAGGCCATATACAAGATGGTACAGTTATCTGATATGGAAGGCTTTGCCCGGGTCGTGGCGTTTTTGGATTTACTGGCCATTTTATCGGATTCCACCGAAATCAATTATCTGGCAAGTGAAGGCTTCGATTCTGCCTCGCTCCTGAAATCTGATTCCACGCGGCTACAGACGGCTTATAGCTACATCTTGCGCAATTTTACCGACAGCTCCATCAAGCTGCGACAGGTAGCGCAGCTCTTACACATGAGCGATTCGGCCTTCAGCCATTTTTTCCGCAAGTATACCAATAAGAGTTTCACCCAATTCCTAATCGATATGCGAATTGGTTACGCTTGTAAATTACTGTTGGACACCGACGACCCGGTCAGTCAGATTGCCTTTCTGTCGGGCTTCAATAATCTGACCAATTTCAATCGCCTGTTTAAAAAATACCGGGAATGTACGCCCATGGCCTACCGGCGACGCTTCAAGGAGAAAAATGCCTTCGACTGGAAGCACCAAACCACTCCTTTCCAGTTTATCCCCTCCGACTCAAAAGTCGATCAGATTATCCGCCCCCGGGATTATAAGACCAAACTGCAGCATTCGTGACTGGCTAGTTGCCAGCAAAACCTACAGGAGTCCTCTCCGTTTCTTGTTGCTGAGGAAGGACGTTCCAGGCGTTACATCAATCCACCAGCAACAAGAAACGGAGAGCGGTTTGCTCCCGGCGGCGGGGCCCTGTACGTTAGGTCAATGTCCTGCCCCGGGTTGCTTCCTCTTGCCTGCGGCGCCTTCCTTTTCCAGTCGATGAAAAGGAAGCAAAAATCTTCCGCTATAGACGACCCTTCTCTACGTCATTGACGTAAGATGGAGACGCAATAAATCGCGTCTCTACATCCCTTCGTCGGTCGCTTCTGTTGGAGACGTGGCAATGCCCCGTCTGTACGGCTGTCCCTCCGTCCTCCGTCTCTCCATCTCTTCGTCTCTCCGTCCCTTCGTCTGTCGTCCTTTTGGCGGAAGCCTGCTAAAATCACCGACTGCAGGTGAGCAAAATCAGTGTACCCCTCATAGGAAAGCCATAGGTTGCTAATCGATCCAACCTATGCCTATGCGAACGACCACACACCGCCCCGACCGACGCGAGCTACTCAACGATCTGTGGGCAATACAACTGGAGCATCGACACATCAGCGAGCGAAGCATCATGCAGTTGGCCCGCCAATACGATCTATCGTGGGTCGAGGTGGAAGGCGTTGCCTCCTTTTACCATTTTTTCCACCGCGAGCCGGCCGGGCGCTATACTATTTACCTCAACAACAGTATTACGGCCGAACACAGCGGCATGGCCGACGTAAAAGCAGCTTTTGAAGAAGCTACCGGCGCCCGCCTGGGGCAGACCGACCCCACCGGTACTTTTGGCCTGTACGAAACCGCCTGTATTGGCCTCAGTGACCTGGAGCCGGCGGCGCTGATCAACTTTCAGCCCTTCACTCAACTCACCCCACAAAAAGTTAAGGCCCTGGTCTGGCAGCTGCGGCGGGGGGTTCCGCCAGAGTTGCTGGCCGATGAGATACCCCAACACATTCAGCACTCTCTGCCGCCTGAGCAAGCCGTATTATTGCGGCCGTTCGAGCCCGGACAAAGCCTGGAACCCCTGCTACAACTCAGCCCTACCGAAGCCCTGGAACAAATCGAAGCCTCCGGCCTGCGCGGTATGGGGGGTGCCTTTTTTCCGGTAGGAACCAAATGGCGACTCTGCCGGGAACAGCCCGGCGACGAAAAGTACATCCTGTGTAATGCCGATGAGGGCGAGCCCGGCACCTTCAAAGACCGCATGCTGCTGCAGTACCTGCCCGAGCTGGTCATCGAAGGGATGATCCACGCGGCTTACACCACGGGGGCGCAGGAAGGCTGGATTTACCTGCGCGGCGAATACCGCTGGCTATTGCCCGGGCTGAAAGCCGCCCTCGCCCATTACTACGCATCTGGCTGGCTGGGAGCAGAGATTCCGGCACAGGAACCGTTCCGGTTTGACATTCATATTCAACTGGGGGCTGGAGCTTACGTCTGTGGTGAAGAAACAGCCATGATGAATTCGCTGGAAGGACTACGCGGCGAACCCCGTGTACGTACCTATTTCCCGGTAGAGCGAGGCTTTCGCCAAAAACCGACCGTCATTAATAACGTGGAAACCTTCGCGGCCGCCGCCCGGGTTATTGAGCTGGGTGGCGACCACTTTGCTTCCCTGGGCACCTCACAGCTGAAAGGAACCCGCCTGCTCAGTGTTGCCGGCGATTGTACGCATCCCGGCATCTACGAAATCGAATGGGGTACCCCCCTGGCCGATGTCCTGGACTGGGCCGGTGCGGAATCCTCCATGGCCGTCCAAATCAGTGGCCCCTCCGGTGAATGTGTCAACGCCAGCTACAGTCACCGCCGCTTCGACTGGGATGACCTGCGCTGTGGCGGGGCGGTCACCATCTTTAATGAGGAGCGAGATCTATTGCGCATCCTGCACAACTTTGCCCGCTTTTTCACCAACGAATCCTGTGGCGTATGCACACCCTGCCGCGCCGGCAATTTTATTTTTAGCCGTAAGCTGGACAAACTGTCGAAAGGGCTCGGACGGGCAGACGACTACGTCGAGATACAGAATTGGAGCAACATTATGCGGCAAACCAGCCGCTGTGGGCTGGGGCGTGCCGCCACCAATGCCCTACTGAGCGCTATCGAGAACTTCCCCGGGTATTTCGCCGGCTACTTCGGCAAACAGGACAATAAGCTGAAGCATCCCTTTGCACTCGACGAGGCATTACAGGACTACCGGAACGCAGTAGGTCGAACCTTAGGAAACGAATAAAACAATTGCCATGGCCAACACCATCCCTATAATAATTAACGGCAAGACCGTACAGGCGCAAGCAGGCCAAAACCTGGTCGATGCCATACGCGACGCCGGCACCTTTATTCCTTCACTTTGCTATTACGAGCACATACAACCACCCCTGGGCACCTGCCGGGTATGCACGGTTCTGGTAAATGGCAAACCGACTGCGGCCTGTACCGCTAAAGTCAGGCCCGGCCAGAAAATCGTCACCCACACACAGGAGTTGGAAGACGTGCGTAAAGGCATGGTAGAGATGCTCTTTGCCGAGGGTAACCACTTTTGCCCCGCCTGCGAAAAGAGCGGCGACTGTGATTTACAGGGCCTCGGCTACCGCCTGGGGATGGAAGCCTCCCGCTTTCCCCGCTTGTTTGTCAACCGCCTAATCGACTACCGGCCCGAGCGTATGGTCATCGATCACAACCGCTGCATCCGCTGCCGACGCTGCGTGGAAGAGGTAGTTACCGAAGACGGAAAGGCCGTCTTCTCCTTTGTCAACCGCGGCAAGGATACCCGGGTCGACATTGACTACGACGAAGAGCCCAAACTAACGGAAACAGAGGCCATGCGTGCTATGCACATCTGTCCGGTCGGTGCTATTCTGGTGCGCGGCAAGAGTATGGCCCGCCCGGTTGGGGAACGCAAATACGATCAGCCCGCACAGGGCTGGGAAAAAGCAGAAGGCCCGATCGAGGTACCTAAGCCCCGGCCCGGTGCCCCGAAAAAAGTCGTAGCAACCACCTCGTTGGCGGGTTGCTTTGGCTGCCACATGTCGCTGCTCGATATCGACGAGGAAATACTGGATGCCATTGAGTTGGTAGAGTTTAACCGCTCACCACTGACCGACATCAAGCAGTTCGACCGGCGCTGTGATGTGGCGATCATCGAAGGGGGCTGTTGTAACAGCGAAAACGTAGAGGTACTGCGCGCCTTTCGCGAAAACTGCGATATACTCATTGCTGTCGGCGAATGTGCCATCTGGGGCGGCCTGCCCGCTATGCGCAATGTCATCCCCATCGAAGAGTGCTTGTTGGAATCCTACGGCCGCACCATGAATCTGGAAGACGGTCAGGTGGTGATTCCTCATCACGAAGATTTGCCCGAATTACTGGATCAGGTTTATGGCTGCCAGGAGATTGTCCGCATCGATCACTTTATTCCTGGATGCCCGCCCGACGCCCGGCACATTTGGAAGATCCTCAAGCACGTACTATTTGGCGAAGCTTATGTCCTAACGCACGAAGAATTCAAATACGACTAGCCATGCCTGAACAAAAGACCACCAAGATCACCATCGACCCCGTCACCCGCGTGGAGGGCCACGGCCGGGTTACGCTCCATTTAAACGAGCAGGGCGAGGTATCTGACGCGCGCTTTCACATTGTAGAATTCCGGGGTTTCGAGCGCTTCATTCAGGGGCACCCCTACTGGGAAGTGCCGGTGCTGGTACAGCGACTCTGCGGCATCTGTCCCGTAAGCCATCATTTGGCGGCAGCCAAAGCCATTGATCAATTGCACGGTCTATCGCCTGATGACCTCTCCCCCACCGCCACCAAGCTGCGGCGTTTGCTACACTACGGGCAGATATTTCAGTCGCACGCCCTGCACTTCTTTTATCTGGCGTCTCCCGACTTACTACTGAAGGGCGACACTCCCGCCAGCCAACGCAACATTACCGGCGTGATCCTGGCTAATAAAGATCTGGCTAAACGCGGTATTCTGATGCGCAAATTTGGGCAGGAGATCATCAAAGCCATTGCCGGGAAGCGTATCCACGGCGTAGCAGCGGTGCCAGGTGGCAATTACAAAACTTTCACTCCGGAGGAGCGGCTCTATTTCCTTGACGGGAAAGCCATTCCCAACGTCGACACCATGATCGCCTGGACCCAGGAAACCCTGGAGACGATACATCAGTACCATCACGATCATCGCGCCTGGCTGGATAGTTTTGCGCACTACCCTTCCGGTCATCTTGGGCTGGTCGACGCTGCGGGTGGGCTGGAGCTCTACGACGGCCGCTTGCGGGCCACCGATGCGCAAGGGCAACCGACGCTCGAAGACATTCCGGCCGATCACTACCACCATTATTTCGGAGAAGCGGTCGAGCCCTGGACCTACCTCAAATTCCCTTACCTTAAACACCTGGGGCGCGATCGGGGCTGGAACCGCGTGGGGCCGCTGGCCCGCCTCAACGTCTGCGACCACATCCCTACCCCGCTGGCCGAGGAAGAGCGACAGCGCTTCTTTGCTTTTGCGGGCAACCGCCCCGTCAACCGCACCCTCTATTACCACTGGGCCCGGTTGATCGAAATGCTGCACTGTGCCGAGACCGCCCGTGATCTGCTGCACGACCCGGAAATCCTCAGTGATGATCTGGTGCGCACCGGCCACCGGCAGGGTGAAGGTATCGGCGTGGTGGAAGCGCCGCGTGGCACCCTCATCCACCATTACCGTGCCGACGAAAAGGGTAAGGTAACCTGGTGTAACCTCATCGTCTCCACCACCCATAATAATGAACCCATGAACCGCGCCGTACGCGAAGTGGCCCGGCGTGAGCTCAGCGGTCAACAGGAGATCACCGAGCCCATGCTCAATCAGGTAGAGGTGGCCATCCGGGCCTACGACCCCTGCCTGAGCTGCGCGACCCACGCCATTGGTGACATGCCTCTGCGCATCGAGCTCTACGATCATCAGGAGCAACTGCTCGCCGAGCGCACCAAGGATAGCTGTGATCATCCCTTATTTTAAGAGCTTACGCAAAAAATCATCTATGCCTCGCCCCAATTTTCTCGCTCCGGCACTTCTCCTCGCTATCGGCAACGACGGTCGACAAGACGACGGGCTGGGTTGGGCCTTCGGTCAGGCCACGGAGGCGAATAAGGATTTTCAGGGTGAGGTAGTGTATCGCTATCAGCTACAGATAGAAGATGCCTTATTGCTGGCCGAATACCCCACGGTGATCTTCGTAGATGCCAGTCGGGAAGATTTGCCGGCGGGCTTCGAATTAGCGCCCCTGCAACCCTCTGCCCATTTTGGGGTCACCACGCATCAGCTATCCCCCGCAACCGTACTGGCGCTGGCGGAGCGGTTGTATGAGGCCAGGCCACAGAGCTTTCTGCTGCAGATTGCAGGAGTGGAATGGGAGCTGCAACGAGGGCTATCGGAAAGAGGCAGGCAGCACTTAAAAAAGGCGTTAGCTGAATTCGATCGCTTTCATTTACACACCAACCGGTGAAGGCTGCACTTACGTCCAGGAATTACACCATACGATAACGACTGATCGTGCAACAGGGCCATCGTCAGCACACCACAGTTTAGGCTAGATAGGCTGAGGTCGTTGCTAAAGACGCTTTACTGGGCCGTGCTGAGGAATCCTTTTTATTCCTTGAGTACTCCACAAAGGCATCGACGAGTTTGATGCGGTTTGGTGCAGAAAGACGCTTGATCCTTTTTACGACAATGGGAACCAGCTATGGGAAGATTTTGCCGACTAGCCGAAGATTATGATTGCTTACGCAAAAAATGGCTTATCAGATGCTGATCGAGATGGATCAGGTAGGCCCTACCGTAAGCCTCATTTTCCAGTTGGTCATACATCCACTGGGGGAGATTAGCGACCACTTCCGTGGAAAAAGCGGTCATACCCAGGGCAATAGCCGCCACCGTATCCACGTCGCCGGTGAAGGCGATACAGTCTTTTAAAAGATCTGCCTGGTTACTATTACGCTGGATGGCGGTCAGGGCAGCCAGCACGCAATCGGCACCTTTACTTCTGACGGGTAGCGTCCATTCCTGATGCCAGTTGCCACCAATAAAGGATTCGATGTATTCTATCACTTTACGCTTGGGTCCCTGCTCGTAGGCAAAATAGTGTGCCCCGAGGGCTACGGCTTGCGAAGACAGTACTGCTGAGGTCGTGTCGTGGGTGACTTTTGCCTGGATAGCGGCTTTTTCCAGCAGCTCCGGTACCGATGGTAACAGCCCTATCACGGCCGAACGCATAGCCGCGCCACTACCTTCGCTGTTATTATCGATCCGTTTGATGAAGTCAAGACCATCCTCACTGTCAGATAGCGCCTGGTACATTCGCGAACTGTAGCCTGGTCGTACATCCCGCTGGAATACTTATACAAATTTTCCGGCAATATTTTCTGGCGTCCAATTAGCGCCTTCCAACATTAATTCCGCCAGGGCGAGCGATAGTTGGGTGTCATCGGAATATTTCCGGTACAAGTCGGTGTACCGCTCGTGCGGAAAATACTTCAAGACTGTTCATTTAATCTTCTCAAATGATTTTATTTTGCTAAAGTCTACTTATATGGAATAGCTTTCTATACCTGAAAATGGAAATCTTTTAAACCACCTCTTTTTTTTATTTGAGAAATAGCAATCTTGATATTCTGTAACTTACTCAAGTCATTTTGCTGAATTAAATTGGTTATTTCTTTCTCAAAGAAAGCATTAATCTCATATTCGATGGCAATAAGTGAAATTTTGGTGTCAATTTTATTGTTATCTATCATATAGTAGAAAACATACAAATGATATAATACCTTTATCACCCTTTCGTACTTATCCCCAGCCTCTTTGTATATTAATTCGAGAAATAACTTTATAAGATATGATTGAGCAATGTCAAGATCTAATGAATTAATTAGTGGGATAATATGTTTTTGCCAAGCTCCCAAAACCCAGTGTTCATCATACTGAATATCCCTAATGAAATATTCACCCAATCCCATTCCAAATTCTAATAACTCTGATTTAAATAATGCCTTTTCAAATAGATTTTCCATTACTATTGATTAATTGAGCTACTGCAGCTTTTCCCAACTGTTAAATTGGTTTAGTAACTCATTGATATTTTTATTGTGGATTATTTTTTTCTGAACCAATTAGAACTGCTTCTCTTGTTCCATTTTTTGTGAATCCACCAGGCACCCATTCACCATCAATTGCCCCCCCCTTCGTTACCTGTTGGGACTTCATAAGAAAAACGAGCATCTCCTGGAGTTATTCTGATATAATATATTTCTTCACCACTCAAATCAGTTGATGATCCCAAGTTGAGCTCATCTCTTAAAACACTCCAATCATTACCCTTCGATCTATACAAATCAATTATTTTATCCATTTCAGACCGTAAACCAACAAATTTTCTGGGGGGAAGTGAAATATAGATAGGGTTGCCTCCTTCTGTCCACGATTTCACGGCAATAAATGCAGCTCCTTCAGTATTGAATAAATTTCTATGAAAATTAATAAAATCTACTGTAAGGTACTGAGAAGGAGGATCTGGTCTACTTCCCTTTGGTATAGTCGTAATGCTTTCCTTAAAGTACCCCTGTTTAAACCCAAAAAACCATTCTAACTCATTAATGAGTTGTTCCTTTACACTGTTATTACCTGCTGAAAATTTGAGTTTGAAATCATCTAATTTGTCAGGGTTTAAATTAATTTGGGCCACAATTTCCTCAAGAACGTTACGATCCGTTGAGAAGTTAGACCCTACAACTGCCTCCCACGCTCTAACCAACTCCCGATTACCAGAAAACGCATCCACCAGCTGCTGCCCATCCGGCAGGTTGGAGTCATAGCTGGCCAGCATATCCTCGAACCAGGCTAGCTTGAGATCATTGTCAGGTAGGGCGCGGGCGGCTTGCCCCAGGTCGCTCGTGAGGGCGTTGGGCAGAACGGTTTCCCCATCAGCCTTCTCCCTTTTTCAGTCAATGAACAGGAAGCAAAAATCGTCCGCTTGCCAAGCGTCA
>Ga0102940_1001347_pt1 | contig 15771 bp, 12 predicted proteins | sample SalPonR2_C_D1_MG_FD_78215 | JGI IMG/M metagenome (GOLD analysis project Ga0102940, IMG submission 78215) | Salt pond soil microbial communities from South San Francisco under conditions of wetland restoration - Salt Pond MetaG R2_C_D1_MG | ecosystem: Environmental > Aquatic > Marine > Intertidal...
TTCGGTTCTATGCAGCTCAGCCCGGATATGACAACCTCCCTTAATACCATACGGTGGCGATCCGTTGACGCGGAGGAACAGATGGCCACCTTTTCCCACGATATCTTCTCCCTAATTCTTTCGGGATCCGGCGAATGGGCATTGACGACGGAGCTACAGGTTCGATTCTTTTCTTTTGAACGGGGGACATTGCGCCTGCAATCTTTCCCCGTGTCTTCCGAAAACTTTGGCGCCTTCACCGACGGTCAAAAAATCCTCGATTTTGGCGGCAGTCGCTGGACTTTCCGGGGCGATCAACGCCTTAACGGTAGTCGCTGGTATCATCAGCCGCAGTGCAATCTGACCGTAGAAGGCATCCCGGGCATCATTGAAGCTACTGGTGCCGAGCCCATATTTGATCTGTTTTCGCCCCTCTCAGGCAAGACCGATCTTCTTTTTTCCAATCCCGAAGGCGTGAGCCTGATTAATCAAAGTAATGAGGTAGTATCCCGCCTGGGTAAGGTCACTTTCCGTAACGACGGAATTTTCAATGGTTTTGAGACCTACATGGACACCCTCATCCTTTCGGCCGGAAAAGCATACCAACTGCAGGCCAACGGAATTTTTTACATCCAGGATTACCTGCAAATGATCGGCAATAATTGCACCCCCATTCAGTTGTCCTCCACGGCGCAGGGCACACCGGCCGAAATTCGCATGGAAAATGCATTTATTAAATCCGACTTTGTACAGATGCGCGATCAGCGGGGAGCTGGTGTCAATACCGACTTTTTTGCCGGAAGGCACTCCACCAATATTGGCAACAGCAATATCGGGTGGCTTTTCCAATCGCGGAGGGAGTTTCAGAACGAAGGGTTTCTGGGCAGTGATGTCGTGCTCTGCGAAGCCCAAACCGTTACCCTAAATGCCAACAACTTCAATCCTGGAGAGCAATACCGCTGGCAGGACGGTAGCAATGATTCCCTTTTCGTCACTGATCAGGCCGGCATCTACTGGGCCGAGGTAACATTTTCTAATAATTGTACCATTCGCGATAGTGTGCAACTGCTGGAGCCGGAACAATTTGCCCCCGACCTTCCCAATGACACTCTGCTCTGCCAGGGTGAATCTTTGCTGCTAGCCCCCAGCCCGGAATATTCGGGGCTCTTATTTGCGTGGCAGGACGGTAGCGAAGAACCCACCTTCCTCGTCGACGAGGAAGGAGAATTCAAAGTGACGCTAACGCTTAATAATTGCAGTCAATCGGATTCGGTCGTCGTTAATTTCCAGGCACCTCCGACCGTTGATCTGGGTACTCCGCAAACGCTCTGCCCCGGCGATTCCCTGCAATTGGATGCCGGGCCCGAAGGTAATTTCTACGAGTGGCAGGACAATACTACTGGCCCGACATTTATGGTCCGTCAGGCGGGCACCTATTCCGTTCGCGTCGTTCGGGAAGCGTGCACGGTATTCGACTCGGTCGCCATTGATTATTTTGCACCCATTCCACTGGACTTAGGTCCGGCCGACACGTCCGTATGCGCGCAAGAGGTTGTCTTATTGGATGCCTCCGTGGCCAATGCCACCTACCAATGGCAGGATGGGAGTACTAATGCGGCTCTGGGAGCATTGAATGAGGGGCAGTATCAAGTGACGGTCACTACCCCTAATGGATGCCATGCCACCGATTCTATTGACATCATACACATTCCATTGCCGCGCTTTGACCTCGGCCCCGATACGGCCATCTGTGCTGACGAAACCATGGTCTTTGACGGGCAGGTCGACATGAATACTACCTATCTGTGGAATACCGGAGCTACCACCTCTGCTATCAATATTGATCAGGAGGGCCTGTATGCGCTCACTGCTACCCGCGACGGCTGCTCCTTTGCTGACGAAGTCAACCTCACGGTCAAGCCTCTGCCGGTGGTCGATCTAGGTCCCGACCAAACAGCTTGTGAGGGCGAAACCATCGCGCTTGACGCTTCTTTTCAGGGGGCAGCGTACTGGTGGCAGGACGGAACTAGCGCTCCCACCTACACGGCTTCCGAGACGGGTACCTACCGCGTCATCCTCGACCTTGATGGGTGTGGCGCGCGCGACAGCGTGGAGTTATCCTTCACTCCGCTGCCCGATTTCGAGCTGGGAAGCGATACGTTGTTGTGTCTTGGAGAGACCTTACCCCTTGATGCAACCGTGCCGGGGGGCGCCTATTCCTGGCAAGATGGAAGCACTAATAATACGTTACTGGCCAATCAGGATGCTGTGTACTGGGTTGATGTCACCGCTGACGGCTGTACATATCGCGATAGTATTCAGGTCGACTATCCGGGATTCCCGGACGATCTCCTGCCCGAAGATCAAATTCTGTGCGAAGGAGATGTCTTCAACATCAGCCTAACCATTCCCCGGGCGACCTACGAATGGCAAGATGGGCAGACCGGACCTTTTTATGAAATTAGCGCGGATGGTACTTATGCCGTCGAGGCCAGGGTCGGTCGCTGTACTCAACAAGACCAGCTTACGGCAGTATTCAACCCGGTACCAATTTTCGATCTTGGTCGGGATACTATTCTTTGCGAAGACCAGTCGCTTACGCTAAATATCGATATCCTGGCCGATACCTACACCTGGAATACCGGTGCCTCCGGCCCACAAATTGAGGTGAATACCAGTGGGCAAATTGTCGCCACTACTCAGCTCGATAATTGCTCTTTCAGCGACCAACTCTTTGTCGACATACAACAAAAAAGCAATCTAAACCTTGGTGTGGATACCACGTTCTGCGAAGATCAGGGCTACCGGCTACAGGTCAACGTAGGGGGCGATGAAATTATCTGGCAGGATGGCTCCACCGGTCCGGCCTATCAGGTTCGTACACCGGGCACTTATAGCGTACAGGTACTCGACCGGCAATGCACCATGACCGATACTGTAATCCTGCAAAGTCGGGAATGTTTCCGTTTTCAGAGTTACATACCAACCGCATTTTCTCCCGACGGGCAGGAGCCCAACAATTCTTTTCGGCCCTTCTTTCCCTCTACACTGCAGATTGAATCGTACCAAATCGACATTATGGATCGTTGGGGCAACCTGGTTTTCAGCAGTGAAAACCCTGACCTGGAATGGGACGGCACCCGCAATGGAGAAATTCTTCCTATAGGAGTATATGCCTACATCATTCGCCTTACCTACATCGATGACTACCGAAAAGATGATGAGATCATTATGGGCGATGTGGCCATTATACGATAGACGGAAAGTGGAGACGAAGAACCTCATACCTCAACTTTCTGATTTCAAAACCTCTGTTTTTTTATATCTTGCTGCAAACAAATATGGACCATCATGAGCGTGTACAAAGATTCGGTTTGCATTATTACGGGGGCTTCTTCGGGGATTGGTCGCGAATTAGCGATGCTGATGGCCGCCGATGGGGCCAGGGTAATTTTAGCTGCTCGTAATGCAGAACGCTTAAAAACCATCGCGGAAGCCTGTCGCAAACTGGGTGGAGAGGCACACGTGGTACCAACCGATGTAGCAGACAAAGCTGCCTGTCAGCGATTGATTGAAGAGACGGTAGAAACCTACGGCGGTATCGACATGCTGGTTAATAACGCCGGCATCAGCATGTGGGCTCGCCTGGATGAGGTGAAAGACCTCGATTACCTCGAAAAAATCATGCAGATTAACTTTTTTGGCAGCATGTACTGTACGTACTACGCTCTGCCCCATCTGAAAAAGAGCCGGGGCCGTATTGTAGCTATCTCTAGCCTGACTGGCAAAACTGGCGTACCCACCCGTACGGTTTACGCGGCCAGTAAGCACGCTATGGCCGGCTTTTTTGATTCGCTGCGCATTGAGTTGATGGACAACGAAGTAAGCGTTACAACGATCTATCCCGGCTTCGTCAGTACGGAAGTGCGGCAACGCGCGTTGGGTGCCGACGGTAACCCTTTGGGCGAAGATCCGGTAGAAAAGGGTAACGCAATGACCGCAGAAGAATGCGCACAAATTATTAAGGAAGCGGCGGCCAACCGCACACGCGAGGTCGTCATGACAATGAAGGCTAAAGCTGGCTTGTGGCTCAAGCTGATTGCCCCGGGGATCGTCGATAAAATTGCGAAAAAGACCATTGAGGAAGGGAAATAATTGGGGGCTGCATGGGGAAGTCCCACACAGACCCAAAACTTCTTCTAAAATGGAAATCGGACTCCTGCCATGATCACCAGCTGATCTAAATTACTGATCACATATTTCACTTCGGCAAAAGGAATAACCGTGTCTAATGGCAATTCTGCACCCCCTCCGACATTGAGTCCCACTTCAGTGGATGATTCGGAAAAATTCCCGAAGATCCCCGTGGGGTCTTCAAATTTAACCCGGACTGTTGCCAGGTTAAGACCCGCCAGAGCGTACACCCCAAACTCATCTTCGTCGATAAGCTTGTAGTGACCATCGAGGTTAATGGTCCAAACGTTAGTGCTGGCGATACCTTCTACGCTTTCGCCAAAAAAGAAATTGACGGTGGCATTACCACGGATTTCATCCGTAATATCATAGGCACCACGGGCAAAAAGACCAAGCTTCTCCACTGCCGTGCCAAAGCTAACACCACCGGCCGCACTAAACTGAGCAAACAACCCGGTGCTGTTAAAGGCAAACGCCAACACGATAAAGATTTTACATACTGATTTCATAAAAAAGGTTTTGGTTTTTGAAGATAATTAATGCTAACATATACAATCTGTCTACACATCCGTCAGTCCTGGTTTTTGCAACCCCCTATTTCGGTCATAAACGTGGCAATAAATTGCTTACCTGTTTGGATATCGGCTAATGCAAAGGTGACCTGGTTTTCAAATTCTGTTTCATTCTCTTCGTCATACAGGGTAATTACCCGCTCTTTATAATTAGAATAGACATGAATATATACCTCAGTGCCTTTGGTTTCCAATTCAAAAGATTTTTCATTTAGATCAGACAGATTGAATTCGTAGCGCTCAATATCCTCGCCCCGACGCCCTTCTTCGGTGACCTGATAGGTCCAGTTACAAGCATCTTCCCCTTCTGTCTGTGTCAGGAAAGCTGATTTTTCCGGATCTTTAACCCCACTTTCAACCGCTTCGCTCATCCAGGTAAAATCCCGGATCGGCAGTTCATTCTTGCAGGTAGCAATAGCTCGTGTCAGGCCGTGGCGCAAGCGCTTAGCCGTAGGGATATCGGGGGCGGCAATGGGTAATTTATCAGAGTAGTTTTCCTGTTCCCCATCTTCAAACACCATAACAAAATCGTCTCCATCGCGTACTTCAGCCACCACTCGGATACCATCCGAGCTAATATCCAATTCGATGCCGGTGGGCGCCAGATCACTCATATCAACCAGGTAGCGTTCGGCTTCCGTATCATCATCCTCGGAAGTGGTTATCTCCATCTCAAACAAGCAACTGATTTCCGCTTCCTGATCAATTTGCAGCTCATTAAATGAAAACGATTCGATCTGCTCCTCCAGATAGGACAGGGCCGCTTCGTTAGTGGTCAAGTCGGGTAATTTATCCTGAAATTGTTCTTTACTCATTTTGGCGAAAGCCTGCAAAGCGGCCAAAAGAATTCGTGCCTCTTCATAACCATTCGCATAGACATCAATCTGATCGGTAAACCCCGTTTCACCCTCTTCTTCCTCGGCAATGTAATCGTTGCTGTCGAAGCAGGGTACTTCCAGATAGATCTCCTCACGCTTCACTTCAATATTGATACCATTGGGATTGATATCGCTAAAATCGAGGGCATACAGAATAGATTTCTGTTCCCCTTTATCGTCAATCAACCGTTGATTAAAGGTAAACCGACTGCGCGAGCCTTCTTCCGGTTGCATCGTCTGTACGTATGATTCATCCCCGAGAATAACCTCTTCCGAAAGGCGCTCGATAAGAAAAGCCTCCAGGGCATCATATTCTACAGGAATAGTACCTTCTTTTTCCCACAGTTTGCGAGCCGCTTCCACAGCTTCCGCCAAAAGGCTTTCTAGTTGCCGGGCCTGATTGATGTCCACACAAAGAATCGAAAAGTCATCCTCGTACCCATCCAACTCGCCGTCTTCAAATACCTTGATCAATTCGTCGGATGCATTAATATCTACCCGCATTTCTTTGCGGCTACTTTCCTGACTAATCATCCGTTTTTCCAGAAAGGCAAGATTCATGTGGAATTCCTTCGTCTCACTCCCCCGTTTGTCCGATTCTATACGCTTTAGAATAATCCGGTAGGGTTTATCGGCCTCATACGTGAGTTCCTGACGAATCGTTGATTTATCATCGGCTATTTCCTCTAAGGCCTCATTAATAGAGGAAAGCACTTCGGGCAAAGAACTGTCTTGTGCCGATACGGGAACCACAAAAATCAGCAATAAAAAAATAGCATACATGGATTTCATAGATATAGTTTTCAGTGATTATTAGAGCGTGTTTATAGGTGTATACGCGCCCTGCTTTAGGTATACAAAATAAAAAGTCCGTCTGGCTTTTCAAACCAGACGGACGTTCTGCACGTATGGTGCACAAAATTTACTGGGAAAGAATATACCGTACACCCAAGCTACCGTAACCGGCACCAAAAGAGTTGATATTCAAATCCCCGATAAAAAAGGTCGGTATCCAGTCGAGCGTTAGATTAAGGGGAATATCGTCGAACGCATAATCCAGTCCGAGATATCCCTGAAGACCAAATGATGTAGAGGAGAATCCACTATCCGCAAAAACGTTATCGTAATTCCAGAAGAATACAGAGACGCCTCCTCCATAATACCACTGTAAACCGTCGATATCATTGATTGGATTGTGTACCTGATACGCTCCACTCACGTTAAACCAGCTACCAAACCCATAAGAACGCAGGCCGGCATAAGCCTCAATCGCCGCTTTGTCACTGATGAATGTCTTGTAACTGGCAGAAATTGGAGACCCCAGGCGGGCACCCACGGCTGATTTGTAATATTCCTGAGCCGATAAGCTACCAATCATGAAAAACGCAGCACAAAATGCTATCAATTTGAGTTTCATACGTAATTTTTTTTTTAATCGTAAAGCAATTGTATTCACATAACAAATTACTTTTAGGTGCTTTTTCTGCAACAAAATAACATATTTTTTTTAATCCTACCCCCATTTGAAGGGAAACTCTGTACGGGGCTTTTCCTCATCTTTTGGTTCTATTATTGTCCGGGAAGGTGAAAACACCTATCTTAGTGTAAATTTTACATTAATATAGCCTACCTGGTTTTCTCAGCATGCTGTTCACCAAACTTAATGCACAGCAGCACGTTGCAATTTAAGGAAATTTGGTACGCTATACAGGGAAGTCATACCATAATGCACGTCCCTCATTTCACCGGTCTAAGGTAGACCGGTGAGCTAATTATATACTTATGATCGTGGAGCAACTGAAAGATAATAGCATTAAGCTAAAGCGCGTTTTTGTCGAACCCAAACTGCCCGGGGAACTCATGCCCCTGCAGCATATTGCCAATAACCTTTGGTGGTCGTGGAATAAAGAAGCAACCTCATTATTCCAGCAAATCGATCCGGAACGCTGGACCGGGCACTTCAACTATAATCCACTGGCTCTGCTCGACGCACTGACCCTGGATCGTGCGCGTGAATTGATGGCCGACAAAGAGTTCATGGCTCTCATGCACCGGGTCAAAGAGTCCTTTGATGCATACATGGCCGAGCAGCCCGTTGATAAACCATCGGTAGCCTATTTTAGTATGGAGTACGGGCTGCAGATTTCGGTTCGCCTGTACTCAGGTGGCCTGGGTATTCTAGCCGGCGATTACCTTAAAGAGGCCAGCGATCAGCGTTATCCGCTGGTTGCCGTAGGTCTGATGTATCGCTATGGCTACTTTCAGCAGTCTATCTCCATGCATGGGGATCAGATCAACAACTATCCACCCCAGGAATATACCAAGCTGCCCATGCAGCCGGTACGGGATGAAAATGGAGAATGGAAACGCATCTCCATCAACCTGCCCGGCAGAACAGTACTGGCCAAAATCTGGAAACTAAAGGTGGGGCGTGTTTCCCTCTATCTGCTGGATACTGATATTAATGAAAACAGCTGGGAAGATCGCACCCTCACCCATCAGCTTTACGGTGGCGACAATGAGCACCGCCTCAAGCAGGAAATCCTGCTGGGTATCGGGGGGATCCGACTTCTGGAAACCATCGGCTATCAGGCCGATATTTACCACTGCAATGAAGGCCACGCTGCTTTCATGGGCATGGAGCGCCTGCGCCTACTGCGGGAAAAGCAACGCCTCGGTTTCAGCGAAGCGCTGGAGGTCGTGCAAGGCACTTCCCTCTTTACGACGCATACTCCGGTTCCCGCCGGACACGATTATTTCCCGGAAGACTTGCTGCGCAATTACATGTATAACTATATAGAAGAGATGGGCGCCGACTGGGAACGATTTGTCAGTATGGGTAAAATTGACCGGCACAATCATCACGAGCTATTTTCTATGAGCCATCTGGCTATGCGCCTGTGTCAGGAAGTTAACGGCGTAAGTGAGCTACACGGTAAAGTGTCGCAGCGTATGTTCAAGGCTCTTTACCCTGGTTACAGTCATGCAGAGATTCACATTGGCCATGTCACCAACGGGGTGCACTACCCTAGCTGGATTGCTCACGACTGGCATAAGATTCTGCAGCAGCACGACTCTAATCACTTTGTAGCGCATCAATCGGAACCCGAAGTTTGGGAAGTCATTAATAATCTACCCGACGAAGAAGTCCGGGCCATTCGGCAGCGTCTGAAAGTACGCTTGCTCGATTACATCCGTGAATCGCTAAAAGAAGACCTGACCCGCCGCGGTGAGAGCCCGGCTGTCATTTTCAACATGCTCAATGGCATTGACAATCAAGCATTAGTTGTCGGATTTGCGCGTCGTTTTGCAACCTACAAGCGGGCACACCTTCTTTTCCGCAACCTGGAGCGCCTCGCCAAATTGGTGAATGACCCGGAGCATCCCGTAGTATTTGTTTTTGCCGGTAAGGCGCACCCCGCTGATGAGCCTGGTCAACAGCTGATTAAAGACATTGTCCACGTCAGTAAGCGACCCGAATTTGCCGGTAAAATCATTTTTCTGGAAGGCTACAATATGGAAATGGCCAAATTCCTGGTACAGGGGGTCGACGTATGGCTCAATACCCCTACCCGTCCGAAAGAAGCCTCGGGTACCTCGGGCATGAAAGCTGCTATGAACGGCGTGGTCAACTTTTCCGTACTCGATGGTTGGTGGGCAGAAGGCTACCGCTCCGATTCGGGGTGGGCATTACCGCTGGAGCGCACCTACGAAGATCAGGAGCTACAGAACGAACTGGATGCAGAAACTATCTACAATACATTTGAGTCGGAAATTGTCCCCACTTATTTTGGTAAAGGCTCCACCGGCAATGCACCAGAATGGATCACTTACGTGAAAAACATCATGACTAAAGTAGCGCCGCAGTTTACCATGAAGCGCATGCTCGACGATTACACCGAGCGCTACTACAACAAACTCAAAAGCACAGGTGATGTGATGAAAAGTGATCATTTCCGGAACGCCAACGAACTTGCCAAATGGAAACGTCAACTGCGGTTGCGCTGGAAGGCTATTCACGTGCTGGATAAGGACGTGTTTGATACCGAAAATTTCTCTCTGACCCTGGGTGATGAATTCCATCTCCGCTTTAAGATTTACCTCGACGATATCGCTGCCGAAGATGTACAACTGGAGGCTCTCTTTTTCAACCGCAAAAATGAGGATGAGTTGGAGTTGCGCCATAAGTACCCCATCCCACTGGTGCACGCCGAGGGCCACGAAGCGACCTTCGAGACCACCATCCCGCTGGAGATGTCGGGGGTATTTGAGTACGGTTTCCGGCTTACGCCAAAACACGAGCTTCTCGGCCATCGCCAAAGCATAGACCTGGTAAAGTGGTTGTAGCCGACAGGCAAAAGGAAGCAGCCCGGAGCCGGGGCAGGGAAATGTCCAACGCGCATGACCCTGTAGCCCGGGGGAGGATTCACTTCTCCTCTTGACCATCAATAAAAGAACCAGTATTATCGTTGAGTATGTGTCAAGAGGAGAAGCAGAAAATGTCTACACTTCTCAACTCCTCCAGTTCTCCACTTAAGCTGCGGTAGCTTCCCCCCCAGGCCCAGAGCACTGCTCCGTTAGGCGCAATTTGTAAAAAACAGGGTGGGCACCTCAAAGCAACCCATACCCACCTACAGCGCAAGGTGAATATCACTACTTCGTGAGCGGGATAGCCAAACCCAGGCATCCTTTTTATGTGGATGGCCCTCCTTTTGTAGGCGAATCATGATTAGCCATGTTTTCCTCAAAAATCATAAGTAAGGCTATAAAAAGAATAGATTTAATGAAATAGCTCCAAAAAGATATTCCTGCCGTTCGGAGCCGGCCTCCACGCCGTAATACGCATAGCCCACCAAGCTGACAATGCCCAGGATGGCGGCAGAGAAAATCGTCTCGATATACTCATTTTTCATAGCCAGGTAACTTTTATCAACGTTCTTCCATACAGACAGCGACTAGCAGCCCGGTGAGTAGGGTAGCAATGCCCGCCGATAGCTCTTCCCGGGGTGGTTGTAGCCATAAAATATACCCCAAAGCCCCCAGCACTACAGAAAGGGCGCAGGCACATAGCATACGTCGGTGTACCCTATTCATAAGCCGTTAAGTTAGGGGCTGTCCGGTAAGAGGTAAGTGGGACGATTGCTGCCCTCCCACAGGCGGAATCATTGGTGGAGGACCCAGCACCGCATAAATCTGTTGCTGCTCCGCCACCGTCAACAGGCGACGTGGGAGTTTAACATCGTGGGCTTGCAACCAATTGTAGAGTGTCTTGCGAGAAATGCCGTACTCATCGGCGAGCTGCTTGCGGGTCTTCGGCCCGGGAGATACAGGTCGTTTGGGTATATGCATAGCAATAGTGTTTTCGCCGAGCTAACCTCGGTCGGGGATTAATATTCAGGTCAAGGGGGTATAGTATACCCGATAGAGCGAATCTTGATGTCTTAAGGTGTTCCCTTTAAAAATAAATAAGGCTGGTGAAAAATGCAAGTATGGATACCGTATTTTCATACCCAAGACGAAACAAAAAGGCTATTTCCGCTCCTGCCCGGTTGCACAAAAATCATGATCAGGAATTAGCCGGATTGCTCTTTAAAAACCTCGGAGATGAGTAGAAGCCATCTAAAAAAAAATTTGAGATGGCTTCTAGCCTAATTCCTATTATTCTTTCTTCACCGCAGAGCCGTTATCTATTTGCGCTCTATGATATATCGCTATTGGGGCTCATCCAGCCCGCACACCGACCAGGTCGTGCCAGGCCCGGGCGTAGAGGTTATCGGCATGCACCAGCTGCTGATGGTCACCCGCAGCGGTCAGGCGACCATTTTCCAGCACATAGATGCGGTCGGCAGCCCGCGCAGTAGACAGGCGGTGGGTAAGCACAATGATGCCTACATCTTCCCGCAATTGCCGCAGCAGATTCAGTACCCGCTGCTCCGTATCCCGGTCGAGGGCCGCTGTAGGCTCGTCGAGCAGGAGCAGTTGGGGTTTTTGCCATAAGGCCCTTGCTAAAGCGACCATTTGCTGTTGCCCGCCCGACAGATTGACGCCTTCTTCTCCTACGATGGTCGCGTAGCCGTTGGGGAACCCCCGGAAATAGGCGTCCATCCCGTAGCTTTGCAGGAGACGCTCCAGCTCCGTCAGATCGTCGGGTACGACCCCCAGTAGGATATTATCGAGCAATGTTCCATTAAATAATTTCACCTGCTGCGGCACTACGCCCAACCGCGCACGCCAGGCCTCATAGCCCAGCAGGTCGAAATCGACGCCATTGACTTTGAGCTGACCAGCCTCCGGAGCGTAAAATTTCTGTAGTATTTGCAACAGCGTACTTTTACCACTGCCGCTTTCGCCCATGATGGTGATCCACTCGCCCCGTCGCACCCGGAATGAGACATTCTCCAGCAAGGCCCTGCGCCCGGGAAAGCGAAACCGCAATCCTTCTACACGCAACTCCTCAAATTGCTGAACGACGGCCTGCGGTTGCTCGGCCTCCCGGTCGTATTCGCTCTCGATAGAAGTGAATTCGTACATGCGATCAAACGCCACGCGTGCCTCCTGCAATTGGATATTGGCCTGCGCCAGTCCGGCCGCCGAGGTCATAAGAATGCCTACGAGCTGTAGAATGGCGATCAACGCACCACTACTCAGTTGGCCCCCCAGCACGTACCAGGCACTCCATAGTATCAGGCCGCTGATGAATACCGCTGAGGCGATTTCAGTCCAAAACTGATAACCCAGTCCAATCTTGCCGAGCGACAGAATCGCCTCTTGGAAGAGGCTATAAATGGAGCGTGTGAGGCGGCCAAAGACCGACTGCCGGTTCTGCACCTTGATCACCCCGATGCCCTGTATGGTATCCACATAGTTGCTCTCGTTGTTGGCATAGGCGGCCATTACCTGCCGTTGTCCCTGCAGGATACGCGGATGAAAACGGTACACAATCCAGCCAAATACGGGCAGCCAACTCAGGCTGACCAGCCCCAGGCGCCAGTCGTACCAGATAATAGCACCGGAAGCGACCAGCACCAGCAGCAGGTCGATCATTAGCCCGGAGGCGACGTAGGCCACCGTACGCTGAATGCGCTGTGTATCGTTCATACGGGCAATGAGGTCGCCCGTCTTGCGGTTGTCGAAGAAGGATTTGGGCAAATGCAACAGTCGCCCGTAGAAGGCATCGACGATGCGCAGATTGAAGTCGCGGCTTTGCCGCAGGAGGAACAGTCCCCGCAGATAGCTCAGGCCGCCCCGGGCCAGGAGCAGCACCAACAGTAGCCCCGCCCCCGTAAACAGACGCATCTGATCGCCCGAGGGGAGGATATTATCGAGTAATTGTTGGGAAAAGATGGCGGTGGCCAGCCCCAAAACAGCTACGGCAATGCCTAGTGCTAACGCCAGCCCGAGCAGTTGCGTGTCTTCACGCACCAACTCCCCTACCCACTGCCATTGTTTTTTGCGGGTGGTGGTGCCCAGGTGCAGCTTATCGGTAGGCTGAAGCAGAAGCAGAGCCTTGGACTGCCAGACTGCCTCCAGCTGTTCCAGCGACCAATGCTCAATCTGTGGTTCGGCCGGGTCGCCGATACGCACGGTTTGTGTGGATGCATCGTAACCGTAATACACCACGTAATGTTGTAGCTTACCGTCTTTCAGAATATGCAGAATACACAGATCGGTACATTCCAGAAGTTGTGCGGTGGTAGCCTCGTAGCCCTGTGCATCTATACCAAGTTCCTGCGCAGCCTGTAGCAGGCCCAGCATGGTGGTGCCCTGCCGGGAGGTGCCACTCAGTTCGCGCAGCCGCTCGAAGGAGACGGCCCGGGCGCCGAAATGTTTGAGGACCGACTGCAGGCACGCCACCCCACAGTCGGATTGATCTTGTTGGCGAGTATGTGTTTTCATGTCAATAGGGTTTTATGTATGTTTCTGCGTGGTGGTGCGAGGTGGTGCGTGGTCGGACCACTTCGCACCACGCAGCCCGTTTATTCCATAGCTGTTGCTTGCGCAAAAAGCCCGTACAGATAGGCCGGTTTAGCCTCCCCTTCCACCTTAGTGAGCAGGCTACCGTCAGCCTCATAGAGAAACATGGTGGGGAAAGAGCGCACGCCCAGTTGGTTGCTCACCTGCCAGGCGGAATCATGCGCAAAGTAGACATCCGGCACCTCCACCCACGGCGCAGCCAGGGCACGCAGGCTATCCGCCGGTGCGCCGCTGAGAAAGACGATCTGTATATCTGACGGCCGCTCCACGTCGCTACACAGCGCCTCCACCTCATAGCGGCAGTGGTCGCAGCCGGGGTTGATGAAGGATAGAAGTGCCCGTTTCCCAGACAGAGCTTCCGCGAGGGATAATTGGCTGCCGTCCAGGGCTGTCAGCGCAGCGTTCGGTAGACTGTCCTTCATCGCTACCTGCTCACTTTGTCGGTGTAGGGCGGTGGTGATGAGGTAGAGGAGGGTTGCAGCTATGATAGCTATGAATACCGATAGTATATATCTTGCCTTTATCACGACGCTGTTGTTTTCATTTTAAGAGAAAAATATAATTCAGGCTTTATTTTTCCTTGATCTCATAGATACCCAACCCAATAATAGGTGTAGAAATAAGTATAGATAAGACTCGAGTATTCAATTTTTGAAATGATAAAAAAGGAAGAAATGGCTCTATACCTATTAGCAGCAACAAAGTTCCTAACAGCAAATACGCTGTCCCTTTTATCTTTTTATTATTCATTTATGAATGCTTTAGGTTAAACTTCTATCAAGTAGATTTACAATGATAAAATAGACTTTACAGCAAAATATTTTTAAGTGGATTGGCGATCGCCAATCCACTTTTTTTCTTTCCAATGTTAGTCGGAGTCAACATCTTTCAGGCTTGTTTTTCCATTCTTGTTATTCAGGATAATTAAAGCAATTATGAAGACTAGTGATAAAGGATAGTTGATGGAAAATGGAATCCAAGGGTCATCTATTAGATAATTTACTGCGCAAAAGAATATTCCAATTGTAGCTATTACCATCAAGTAAATTTGCAGCCTCATGATTTGCTTTCTTGATTTCTTAACCGGCACTACTGAGTTCTAATATTTAATCATTTAGCGATCAAATTAACCCCGACAAGTTTTAACATACCCAAAATTCAGTTATGCCTTTCCCTACATTTCAAGCTCCACACGAATAAATAGGCTGCTGCACCACCTAGGAATATTCGCAGAATGACTTTTAAAGTTTCTTGAAGAAAGTCGTAGCTGCTGTCAAATACTTCTATAAAAACTAGAATTAGGATAATGAGACTAATGATCCGCACTTTTTTCATTTCCATTACCATTAATTATTGTCGCCTTGATTAATTCAAGGCGACAAGTGAAAAACTTAAGATGATTCATCATGTACTCTATACCAGCATTCAACAACTGCTTTTGCATTGGCTTTTCCAAATGGGGTAAGAGTAAAAATCGATGTATTAACATAAAGGCCGATCATAAAGTGATAAACACATTTACCACCACCGCTAATTTTACAGAGACTGTTTCTATTCAGCTTTTTCATGCTTCTTTTTTTACAATTTAAAAACAATTCATACTAGCACCAGTCAATATTGCAGCTGCAAGAACGCCAGCACCAGCAGGTGTTACTGAAAAAGGTAGGCTTATTCCAATAACCAAGCCGACAATACCACAATTACGTTGATCACCATCACCTGCAAAGATGTTTTCTAACATAGACTTTTCAACTTTTTTCATTTTACTTGAAATTTTTATGTGTGTTATCCCCCCCCTCTCATCTTTACCGAGCCGTCAGGGGTTCAGCTCCAGTTGCGCAACATATCGTCAGAGCAGCCGTAGCTGCCTGTTTTTCTTATACCGTAGCCCCATTCACCTGCAGGAACACCAGTACCAGCCACCACAAAAGGATACCGCTGCCGTAGGTAGCCAGCACGAAGCGCAGGGTACGCCCCCAGCGCCAGGTGGTATTCGAATCCTGCCGCAGCAGCCACACGGCCAGCGTCAGCAACAGGACGAAGATCAGGTGGAACAGATTCAGGCCCAGCAGTGGTGCGTGTAGCCACTCCGGTACCGTATCCCGACCGAGTACCCCCAGCAAGGAATACCAATCACTGTACAGGGCATCTTCCAGCACCCGCACATCCTTAAA
>Ga0102940_1001349_pt1 | contig 15761 bp, 15 predicted proteins | sample SalPonR2_C_D1_MG_FD_78215 | JGI IMG/M metagenome (GOLD analysis project Ga0102940, IMG submission 78215) | Salt pond soil microbial communities from South San Francisco under conditions of wetland restoration - Salt Pond MetaG R2_C_D1_MG | ecosystem: Environmental > Aquatic > Marine > Intertidal...
AGGCAGCCAATCGCGGGGCCCACGATGTCGGTGCCAAGAGCATCGGCATGAATATCGTTCTGCCCTTTGAGCAGGCCCCGAACCCGTACGTGACCCCGGAACTCAGTTTCCAGTTTCACTATTTTGCCATTCGCAAGATGCATCTGCTCATGCGGGCCAAGAGCCTGGTGGCCTTTCCCGGGGGATTCGGGACCCTGGATGAGCTGTTCGAGGCCCTGACCCTGATTCAGACCACCAAGGTCAAGCCGATTCCGGTGCTTCTTTTCGGCAGGGATTTCTGGAAACGACTCATCAACTTCGATCTCCTGGTGGAGGAAGGAACCATCGCGGCCAGGGATCTCGAGCTGTTCAAGTATGTGGAGACGGCCGAGGAGGCCTGGAAGGTTATTGCCGAATGCAACGGTATTGACTGAGAAAGGTGATGGCAAATGATCTCGAAAAAAAACTCTGCCCGATATCGATTCGGGCAGAGTTTTTTTGATTCAGAAGGATGCGGCTTCCTGCATGACGGATTCCCGTCGGAGCGAGAGCGGAAACGGCTCCCCGGCGGTTGCCAGCCTGTTCAGCCTGGGATCCGGGGGAAAGATCGTTTTTCCTTCCCGGTGCCGGCGTTGGAGTCGTTTGCTGCGGTGCAGGTGTTTGACTCTGGTCAGATTGGTGCTGCCGATGGGGTCCAGGTGCAGGACAGGAGAGCTTTCGGGGCGACTGAGAAAGTCGATGACGGCCCGCAGGCTGAGGGTCAGCATCCTGTCCAGGTCATCTTCCCGGTCCGCGTTGGTCAGGTTGCGTTCTACAAGGCCGAGGGAGTCCTGAAACTTTTTTTGCTGCAGCAGGAACAGACTGCCCCGGAACAGCTGTTTTTTGATGTTGAAGGGGGTTCTGCGTCGGTCCATGGTTTCCAGCAGCGAAGTGTCCGCGGCCCGGGAGGCGCCCCGCCATTTGAACATATGCCTGGTCTGCTTCCGGGACCAGGCCACCCTGCGGTCGGCCTGCATCTCGACATAGGTGTGCATGAGTTTGGAGCCGTTTCCGGCCAGCCCCATGGCATTTGGAACATAGTAGTTGTGGGCCACGGTGTCCGCAGCCAGGTGGGTCAGGTAGCCGTAGGCGTAGGATTTCAGATTGTCGTCCCGCACCGACCGAAGCAGTCTGGTGCCCACGGCCCAGTTATGGCTGTGGGTGGGGGTGAAGCTGGATCCCTTGCCGATGAAGATGTCCGCGCTTAGGCATCCGTAGAGAAACATGTTCGGATGGCGGGCGATAAGATCTGCCACGGCCGGCAGGATCTGCGCTCCGCCGGCCAGAACATGGTTGCCCAGGGCCAGATGGACTCCGGGCCCCCAGGCCAGGGCATTGTCCGCCCCGCCAAGGATCAGGGAGATGGTCGCGATGAGAAGAAAAAAAATCATGATCCGTTTGGGGTATTCCGTCGGGAGAGGTTGATGGAAGAGCCTCAGAAACTATATCCTTTTTCCGCTTTGTCCAGCCGGTTTTTCCGCCGAGAAAAAAATCTGGAAATCCGGTGGATAAGGAGATCGTTTTCCGGTCATGTTTCCTGCACCGTCCCTGGAGGGGCCTGCTGCCCCGTTACAGGTTTTCCCTGGTTGTGGAAAAGGTGATGTCCGGGCACTGCTCCACGGTATAATCCAGTCGCCAGCCGGAGTCGGCCAGATAGGTCAGGTTGCCCTCTGCATCCTCTGCAATGTCGTTGTGGTAGTCCCGTTTGAACTTTTCCAGGGCCCTGTTGTCTTCCGCCGAGACCCAGCGGGCCGTGTGCAGGGAGACCGGCAGGTACTGGGCTTCCACGCCGTACTCATCCTTGAGGCGGGACATGATCACGTCAAACTGCAGAACCCCGACGGCTCCGAGAATGTAGTCGTTGTTTTTCAGGGGCCGAAAGACCTGAACCGCGCCTTCTTCGGCCAGCTGGACCAGCCCCTTCTGGAGCTGTTTGGCCTTGAGGGGCGTTCTGAGAATGACCCGTCGGAAATGTTCCGGGGCGAAATTCGGGATGCCCGTGAACTTGAGCTCTTCCCTGTCGGTAAAGGTGTCCCCGATCTTGATCGTGCCGTGGTTGTGCACTCCGATGATGTCGCCGGGATAGGCCTCTTCGACCCCGGAACGGTCCTGAGCGATGAAGATGGTGGCGTTTGAAATCTGAATGTCCTTGCCGATACGGTGATGGCGGACCTTCATGCCCCGGGTGAATTTGCCGGAGCAGATGCGCATGAACGCGATGCGGTCCCGGTGGGCCTTGTCCATATTGGCCTGGATTTTGAAAACGACCCCTGAAAAATCGGTCTCATACGGGGAGACTTCGCGGGTGGTTGTGGATCGGGAGCGTGGTACCGGGGCCAGCTCCACAAAGGTGTCCAGCAATTCCTGAACCCCGAAGTTGTTGATGGCGCTGCCGAAAAAGACCGGGGTCTGCTTTCCGGCCAGGTAGCGGTCGATGTCGAACGGGTAGCCCGCACCTTCCAGAAGCTCCAGTTCCTCGCGCAGCTGAACGGCCTGATCGCCCAGAAGTTCGTCGAGTTTGGGGTCGTCCAGGTTTTCAATGACTTCCCCTTTTTGAATCTTTCCTCCGTGGGTGGCGGAGAAAAGATGCAGTTTTCGTTTGAAGATATTGTATGTGCCTTTGAAATCCCTGCCCATGCCGACGGGCCAGGACATGGGGGTGCATTCGATCTTCAGCTTTTCCTCGATATCGGTCAGAATATCCAGCGGATCCAGGCCTTCCCGGTCCAGTTTGTTGATGAAGGTCATGATCGGGGTGTCCCGCATACGGCAGACGTCCATGAGTTTTTCGGTCTGCCGTTCCACACCCTTGGCGCTGTCGATGACCATCAGGGCCGAGTCCACGGCCGTGAGCACCCGGTAGGTGTCCTCGGAGAAGTCCTCATGCCCGGGAGTGTCCAGGAGATTGATTTCGTAATCCTGGTAGTCGAACTTCATCACCGAGGAGGTGATGGAGATGCCGCGCTGCTGTTCCATGGCCATCCAGTCCGAGGTGGCGTGCCGGGAGGATTTTCTGGCCTTGACGGTGCCGGCCATCTGGATGGCGCCTCCGAACAGAAGCAGCTTTTCGGTCAGGGTGGTTTTCCCGGCATCGGGATGACTGATGATGCCGAAGGTGCGACGTTTGTCGACCTCGCGCTTGATCTCTTTTTCTGAAATACTCATGGGGTGATCCGTGGTGGGTTCGATGAACAAAAAAAGGGCTCAATGGCCCCGGGGGGTCTTTCTTATTCATGATCAGGCAAAGGTCAAGTCCGGGAGTGAGGATGCCGTCCGGACCAAAGGGGGGATTGAGGGCATGAAATGAGGGTGCACGGAAGCCTGCTTGAGGGAGGAGTCACCATCCTCAAGCAGGCTTCCGTGCACCTTGATATTCTGTCCAATGTTTTCTTGTACCCCGGCTCCCTGTTTCGCTCCCTGGGATCCTTTTCTTCAGGACCAGACCTCCTCGTCTTCCTCGATGAGCTCGAACGTGGTCACAAAAAGGTGGTCCCGACCATCTTTTCGGTGTATGAACCCTCGGACTTCCACATATTCATCGAGACAGTCGGACAGCTCAAGCCCCTCAGCCCGAGGGTCGATGATGTAATCCAGCCCGTCTTCCCCGGCGACAAGCACGTTGACCACGGAATCGTCCTCGACACAGTCGCTGACCTCCACTGTTCCCCTCACCGTCTTTTCCCATTCCATGTATGCGCTTCTCATGGCATGCCTCCTTGCTGCGAAGACTCATGACTTTTCCCCAGGAGCGACTGCAGATCCGGTTGCCGGGAATCCGGGCTGAACCCGATAGACAGTGATTCCTGTGCGGATGTCCCGACTCCGAGTCACAGAATCGGAGCCGGTTGCATTATTGTCATCCTACATGGAGGTCCTCACAGATAGCTTACCGAACATGAGAAAACAGGTCTTGTGCAACAGAAGGGAGGTCCAGTGACTGAAAAATCAGAGCCCCTTTCTTTCGAATGTCGTGAACAGAATCAGAACGATGATGGCAAACCCGGCAATGACCGGCCAGTGCCCGATGCCGAGGATCTGCGGGAGGGTGATTTTGCCGAAAACACCCCAGGACAGAAAGGTCGCCTTCATGATCGGGTAGGCCTCGGCGTACAGGGCCGCGCCCACAAGCATGCCCAGGACACCCCAGAGGGCGTCCCATCGCCCTTCGCCCAGGGCACCGGCCGCGGTGCCGGGGCAGTAGCCCAGCAGAGCCCATCCGCAACCGAACAGAACGCCCCCGACGATATTGGCGCCGAGAATGGTCGATTTCAGCTGCAGGGCGATTACTCCCAGGTCAAGGAGCAGGTAGACGCCGATCATGGCGGTCAGGATGGTGGAGAGCATGAACTTGAGGATGGTCATGTCCTGGAAGCGCAGCGCTCCGAGTTGTTTGTCATAGCGGATGACTTCTCCCTTCTGGAGCAGAAATCCGAACAGGATACCGGTAATCAGACCGTATACAAGGCTCATTGTCTTCCTCCGCGGTAAAGCTTGCGGGCCACCAGGACCCCGATGCCGAAAAACAGGGTCAGGGCGACCAGGCCGCTGACCGAAAGCTGGGAGACGCCGCTCAGTCCGTGTCCACTGGGGCAGCCTCCGGCCAGTCGGACACCGAACATGCCGATGAGTCCTCCGGCAAAGGCGACTCCGGCCCGTTTGAGAATGCTCCCGCCGAAGGCGGATCGCCACATGGGCGGCAGGGCCTGGAGCCGGAAGGTTCCGCCCAGTCTGGAGGAGAGCAGGGACCCCAGAAAGATGCCCAGGACAAACATCCACTGCCAGTCGATTTTTGGGGTTTTCTGGGCAAAATATTCCAGTTGCCGGACATGCTCGGGTGCGAAAATGGTTTCAAGCATTCCTGCCGAACGAACAAAGCTGGTGGATGCGCCGAAGAATTTGTCCGCAACCAGCACGGAAAGAATCAGGAGCACTCCGCTTACCGCTCCGGCCAGGTAGGGGTTCCAGGTCTGAGCCCGGAGAAAACGTTGGATCATGATGCCTCCATCAACTTGAAGTGAAACGGGACACCATGGATAACAGCAAGGCCGGGGCACGGGCAAGGAGGAATTCCGAGCCCTTGTCCTGCTAATGCGGCGTGGCGGGGCCTCAGATTGCTTTTTCGGGGAAAATCTCTAGGGTGGCCGGGTGAGTCGGGAACGGGACTGGTCGGCGGGCGGAGAGGCTCTCGACGGAAGAAGCACAGGGAAGGAGTACTGATGACGCTGCGACATTTCTGGGAGAGATATTCAATGAAGAACAAAAATCTTTACTACAAACTGAATATTATCTTTGCCCTGTTTTTTCTTTTCCCGGTGATGGGATTTTTGTTTTTTGCGGTCAAGTACAACGCCCTGGATGACGAATATCTTCCGCATTTTTTTCTCGGGGTGCTCGTTTTTTCCTTGCTCGGGTTATACCTGTTGCGCAAGCTTTTCGATGAGATTTCTCTCTTTTCCAAGTCTGTGGCTGAAAAAGCCGGAGAATTTTCCGGTGGGGATATCGGGCACGGAGCCAATGAAATCCAGAACCTGGTGGATTCGTTCTCCGCCATCGAGGGGCAGTTCAGCACGGTTTTCAAGCGGCTGGAAAAAAAGAGCTCGGAGGTCTCCATTCTCAAGGAGCTTTCTGAGCTGTGCTATGTGACCTTTGATCCCGAAGAGATTATGCATGTGACCCTGGAGCGGTCCATGATGCTGGCCGGGGCCGATATCGGTTCGGTGTTGCTGTTGCTGCCGCATTCCGAGCCCAGAAAGTTCGAAGTCAAGGCCACCATCGGTCTGGGGGATCGACTCCAGATCGGAGACACCGTGGATTTTGAGTCCAGCGTGGCCAAGTATGCGGTGATCAACAAATCTCCTCTGGTCGTTGAGGATGTGGAAAGGGACCGCCGTTTCGGGCGGATCAACCGGGCCCATTACGGGACCAAATCATTTATCTGCATGCCCATCAAGACCAGCAAGGACATTGTCGGCGTGTTGACCCTTTCCCGCAGGAATCAGGACAGCGCATCGTTCTGCGCCGAGGATGTGGAGGCTCTGGCTCCTCTGCTCAGCAATGCCGCCTTTACCTTTGAAAACATGCGTCTGATCCGGCAGAACGAGCAGAACAAACAGGTTACCGCTTCCGTCGACCGTATCTTCAAGATCATCAATTCCAGCTTTCAGGAGAAAGAGCTGGTGCACGCCGTGCTCGGCGAGATCAAGAGCATTATCCCGTACTCCTTTGCCGTTGTCCTGATGCGCGATGAAAAACGTCCCGGTCAGGTGGTGCTTATGGACCTGTACGCCAACGGTCCGGTGAACCTGGCCAAGGGGACCCAGTACGTGGTCAGCGAGGGGTGTATCGTGGATCAGGTCTGCAGGCAGGAGAGTTCAATGGTGCTCGAAGACACCTCTGTCCTGACCCATGAGTTTGAGCGCAGGCTGTTCGTGAACCGGTGGAGCAGGTCCTGCGTGTTCGCCCCGCTGAAGATCAGGGGGGCGGTACGCGGCGTACTGGCCCTGGCCGGAAAGGAAAAGGATGTCGAGGAGTTCTACAGAGCTCAGAGTTTTATCGACTGGATGGCCGGCGGGCTCTCCCTGGCCATCGAACGGAACAATCTGTCGTCCATGGTGTTGCGCCGCAACCAGGAACTGGACACCATCCGTCAGATCGGAAGCGCTCTGGCCTCCTCCACCTTTGATCTGAACCAGGTCCTCAAGTACACCATGGATATGATCCGGATGGTCATGAATGTGGATGCCGGATCCCTGTATCTGCTTGAAGAGGATGAGCTCAGGTTCGCCGTGTCCTTTAATATCGCAGTGGAAGCCCTGCAGCGGGTGAGTCTCAAACTCGGGCAGGGTATTGCCGGATATGTTGCGGCCCGGGGAGAATCGTTGATCGTCAACGATACCACTTCGTCCAGGCATTTTTATCCCGAAGTGGACAAGAATACCGGGTTTAAGACCCGGTCGGCGCTTTGCGTGCCCATGATTTCCCAGGGTCGGGTCATCGGGGTCATCGAGGTTCTGAACAAGCTGAACGGGGATTTCACCAGCAAGGACGAGGATCTGTTGCAGTCCATTGCCGCCTCGGTCAGTATTGCCATCGAAAATTCCCGGCTGTACCGGGAGACGGTGTCCATGGCCGAGAACGAGCGCGGTATCCGGCGGGTCTTTCAGAAGTTTGTGCCCAGAGAGATTCTGGACAAGATCCTGTACGGAGACGATGCGGACAAGACCGTGCTCGAGGAATTCAAGACGCTGACCCTGCTCAATATCGATATTCGCGGGTTTTCCTCCTTTTCCAAGCGGATCGGTCCGCAAAAGACAGTGGCCCAGCTCAACGAGTTTTTTTCCGCCATGGGGTCTATCGTGGTTCGGTACGGGGGGATTGTGGACAAGTATCTGGGGGACGGATTTCTGGCCCTGTTCGGGGCGCCGGTATCCGGGACCCGGGATGCGGAGAATGCCGTGGATGCGGCGCTGGAGATGCAGGAAAAGGTGATCGAGTTTGCTGATTTCTGGGGGGAGGATTTCGGTCATCCTCTGGAAATCGGGATATCCATTCACACCGGGGAGGTCGTGGTCGGAAATATCGGCTTTGACCGTAAGATGGATTATACGGTTATCGGGGATGCAGTGAACGAGGTTTTTCGTCTGCAGCGCATGGCCAAGATCCGTCCCAATGCCGTGGTCCTCAGTGAGTCGACCAGGCGGGCGGCCCGGTCCCGGTTGGAAGTCGAGCAAATGGAGATTCCCGAAGATCTGCGTACCACCTTCGGAGATATGCCGATTTACGAACTGCAGGGAAAGGTGGGGGAGTAGGGGGCCCAGGAACGCTGCATGGGCGGGATAAGAAAATGAGGGATTATAGGGAATAAGAGGATTACAGGATTACGGGCAGAGGCCGGATAATCCTGTAATCCTGCGACGAAGGAGCGTAATCCCCGTAATCCCGAGGCAGAGACCTGATTTGATTCGGGGACACCATGTCCATTCGGTGTTATTACAGCGGCGATGTTCATGCATCGCCGTTTTTTTCAGTCCTTTTTTCCGGCGATGTCGGCGATCCGCTTGACCTGCCGGCAGACGCCCATGAGCAGGTTGTACTCGTTCAGGCGCAGCTTCATGCGGTTCAGAAACCGTTTGGCCGGGAGCATGAAGTAGTCCGGGTTGTCCGGATGCAGATAGTCGATGGTCAGCATGGTTTCCTGCAGGGTCGAAAAAAGCACTTCCCGCTCCTGGTGGGAGATGAGCCGGCTTTTTTCGTTTCCGCCGGGCCGGAACGGGGTGGTCCGGCCGGCCTTGAAGCATTCGTACAGGACCACCAGCACGGCCTGACTCAGGTTCAGGGAGGTCAGGGACTCGGAGGTGGGAATGGTCAGCAGGTGGTGGCAGAGGTCGGTTTCGGCATTGGTCAGGCCGCGGTCCTCGGGACCGAACACGATGGCCACGTCGCCGCCGTGCTGCTGCTCCTCGGCCATCTCTGCAGCGGCCTGCTCCGGAGTCCGGATTCCCTTGCGCCAGCCGCCGGTGCGGGCCGTGGTGCCGTAGACCATGGAAAAATCGGCCACGGCCGTGGCCAGATCGGGTTCGATGCGCATGGATTCCAGCAGGGGCCGGGCGTGGACCGTGGCCAGGGGCAGGGCTTTTTCCATGTCCCACATCTGCGGATCAACCATGACAATGTCCGAGCACCCCATGTTCATGCATGCCCGGGCCACGGACCCGACGTTTTCAGGATACTTGGGACGAAAGAGGATGACGGTGATGTTCATAATTTTTTTTTCAGGCGAAAGGCTTTAGGCCAGAGGCCAGAGGCGATGGGCGATGGGCGATAGGTAAGAAGGCAATAGGCAAGGGGAGGGACGTTCTTCCCTAGAGCCTATTGCCCATAGCCTATCGCCTTCTTCTATACATTAAAAAGGAAATGCATCACGTCGCCGTCCTTGACCACGTACTCTTTGCCTTCCACGCGCAGGACCCCGGCGGCCCGACACTTGGCTTCGGTGCCGTGGGTCACGTAGTCGTCGTAGGCGATGACCTCGGCCCGGATAAAGCCCCGTTCGAAGTCGGTATGGATGACCGAAGCGGCTTTGGGCGCTTTCCACCCCACGTGGATGGTCCAGGCCCGGACCTCCTTGACTCCGGCCGTGAAGTAGCTGATCAGGCCGAGGATTTCAAAACCGGTCCGGATGACCTGATCCAGACCGCCTTCGGTCACGCCGTAGGAGTCCAGAAATTCCTGACGTTCGTCATCTTCAAGGCCGACCAGTTCTTCTTCCATTTTTGCGGAGATTTTGACCGCTCTGGCCCCGCGTTCTTCGGCCAGTTCCCTGACCCGGGTCACGTATTCGTTGTCTTCCACCAGGCCGTCTTCGTCCACGTTCATGCCGTAGATGATCTTTTTGGCCGTGATGGGATTCAGTTCCTGGAACAGCTCCTGGCCAAGGTCCGTGTCCCGGTCCTCGAACGTGGCTGCGGGAAGTCCCTTATTGAGGTGATCCAGAAGGGCCTGGGCCAGATCCAGCTTGACCTTGATTTTCTTGTCCGCCTTGATCTGTTTGGCGAGTCGCTCGATGCGGTTTTCAACAATCTGGGCGTCGGCCAGGATCAGTTCGGTCTCGATGATTTCGATATCCCGGATCGGATCCACGGATCCGTCCACATGGACCACGTCGTCATTGTCGAAACACCTTACCACGTGCAGGATGGCATCGGATTCCCTGATGTTGGCCAGGAATTTGTTTCCAAGTCCCTCACCCTGGCTGGCTCCTTTGACCAGCCCGGCGATGTCGATGAAGTCCACGGTCGAACTCAGGACGCGCTGCGGGTTGACCAGGTCGGCCAGTACGTCCAGCCGCGAATCCGGAACAGGGACCACGGCCTTGTTGGGCTCGATGGTGCAGAAAGGGTAGTTGGCGCTTTCTGCGTTCTGGGCTTTGGTCAGGGCGTTGAAGAGTGTGGACTTGCCGACATTGGGCAGGCCGACAATACCGATACTCATTCCCATGGGCGGATACTCCTTGATGCGCGGCCGGCCTTTATCCGAAAAGAAAGGCCGGTAACGATACGGCTGCGATTATTCGTGAAAAAACCGCCCCGGGGGGGCGGTGAGATTTGACAAAGGAAAAACTGCGGAAGATTTCGGGTTATGTCGGATCGACCTGAACTTTGTCGGCCATGTTCCGGCACAGGCACATCCTGGCACCCCGGACCACCACGACCAGGGGACCGTCCCCGGAACTGGACAGAACCTCCACGTCCACGCCCGGAGTGATGCCCATGGCCGCGAGCCTTCCGGCCATGCGGCTCCGTGAACATACGGAGACCACTTTCCCTTTCTGTCCGGACTTCATGGTGGCCAGGGAGTTGCGCTCCGAAAGCTTTTTTCTCAGGCACCAGCAATTTTTTTTCATAGGCTATCGAATGAGGTTCCCGATCTGATAGACGGCCACAGCCAGAACAAAGCCCACCATGGTGTTGAAGACCACGCTGAAGGCGGCCCATTTCCATGAGGCCTCCCGGGCAATGGCTACCACGGTAACGAAGCAGGGGGCATAGGTCAGAACGAAGACCATCAGGCTCAGGGCCCGGATCGGGTTCCAGGCCGGGTCTGCGGCCAATCGTCTGGAAAAGGAACCGGAGTCTTCAGCAGCCACCTCACCCAGGGAGTAGACCGTTCCCAGAGTGGAAACAATAACCTCCTTGGCTGCGACGCCCCCCAATAAGGCAATGTTGGTCCTCCAGTCAAATCCGGCCAGGCCGGAAATTGTTTCCAGGCCCGTGCCCAGGCGACCGGCTACGGAATGCAGCAGACCGTCCCGGACCTCCCGGTTGTCGAGGGCGGTCAGACGGTCCGCCAGGGCGGCTCGGGCAGCATCGGTGGTCGTGTTTTCCTGAAGGACAAGAAGCTCCTGACGCTCGGTTTCAAAATGCTCCACCTGATCATGAGGGAGCCTCGGAAAGGTCATCAGGGCCCAGATAAGAATGGAGATGGCCAGGATGACCGTCCCCGCCTTTTTTATGTACTGCCACCCCCGCTCCCAGGTATGAAGCATGACACCGAGCAGAGTGGGCATGCGGTACGGGGGCAGTTCCATGACGAACGGGGTCGATTTTCCCCGGATTACGGTGGAGCGCAGGATTTTGGCCACGCACAGGGCGATGCCCCAGGCGGACAGGGTGAGCAGGAACATGACCAGGGCCGCGCTGTTCGGGAAGAATGCGGCCGTGAGCAGGATGAAGACCGGAACTTTGGCTCCGCAGGCCATGTACGGGGCGGTCAGCAGGGTGGCCAGTTTTTCCTTGGGGCTGCGCAGGGTTCTGGCTGCCAGTACACCGGGCACGGCACATCCGCCGGGGATGCCGCCGGAGACGATGAACGGGACCACGGAGCTGCCGTGCAGACCGAAGATGCGAAAGACCCGGTCCAGCATGTAGGCCATCCGGGCCATGTATCCCGAATCTTCCAGAAAGGTGATTCCCAGAAACATGACCAGGATCAGGGGAACGAAGCCGAGTACGCCGCCCACGCCGCCGATGATCCCGTCCACGATCAGGGAACGGAACAGGCCGTCGGGCAGCAGGGACGCCGTGGTTCCGGCCAGCCAGGCGAAAAATGATTCCACCCAGCCCATGGGGACTTCGCCCACGGCAAAGGTGAAATGGAATAAGGCGTAGAGAATGAAGACCATGATGCTCGGACCGAAGACTCTGTGCGTCAGAACCTGGTCGAGTTTGTCGGAGAAATCGACCCGATCCCGTATGTCCGTGGTGGTGGAGATCACTCCCTGTTTGAGAATGGAGGCGATATATCCGTAGCGATAATCGGCTATGATGGCTTCCGGGTGCATGTTCAGGGTCTTTTGGCAGTGCTCGGAGACCCTGGAAGAGGCCTTGTAGAGTCCGGCATTCAGTGCCGGATTTTCGGCACAGAGCTGAAATATTTCTTCATCCTCTTCCAGATACTTGAGGGCGATCCAGCGAGGAGCGTACTTGTCGCTCAGAAAGTCGGCCTTTTCGATGTCGGCGGCCATCTGATCCAGCACCGGGTCCAGGTCCGGACCATACGAAAGACGAAGAGGTTCCCAGCGCCCCTGCCGCTCGGCGGCCTGGTTCACGACCGCCTCGAGCAGCTTTTCCTTGCCGATGCCCCGTCTGCCCACGGTCTCCACCACGGGAAGGCGCATCAGGGAGGACAACCGGCCAGAATCAATGGAGATCCCTTTTCCTGGCAGGGAGTCGACCATATTCAGGGCCAGAACCAGGGGAATTCCCATCTCCAGAAACTGCACGGCCAGGTACAGGTTGCGTTCCAGACATGTGGCGTCCAGCACGTCCACGACAACCTCGGGGCGCTCCTCAGCCAGATAGTTTCTGGCCACCAGTTCTTCCTGGGAGTAGGCGGTCAGGGAGTAGGTGCCGGGCAGGTCCATCACGTGCACCTCCGTGTCGAGAGTGCAGATGACTCCTTCCCGTTTTTCCACGGTGATCCCCGGGTAGTTCCCCACGTGCTGGCGGGCTCCGGTCAGGGCATTGAACAGGGTCGTTTTTCCGGCGTTGGGGTTGCCGGCCAGGGCGATGGTCAGATTTTTGGGCATGATCTTATCTTTGGAGCGGTGTTGAGAGAGTGACGGGTTAGGAGTCCACTTCCACGGTGATGAAATCGGCTTCGCTGTTGCGCAGGGTGAGGGTGAAGCCCCGCAGACGCAGAGCAACAGGGTCCTTGAGCGGGGCCTTGCCCACGATTTCTATTTCAGTGTTGGGGACCAGGCCCATGTCCCGGATGCGTCGGCCGAGTTCCCCGCCCGCGGCAATGGAGATGATGGTGCCTTTCTGGTGGATATGCATCTGGCGAAGGCTGATCTGTTTGGTCATGAAAGACTCGCTCTGCTGGAGATAAGTGAAGGGCTAGAGGGATCGTTTGATTTCGGAACGGCATCCGGGTGCTGAGGGGCACTCTTTTTCGGGGTCGGCCCCGTCTCTGGCGGCACACCCGCCAGAACAGCCGGAGCAGCCCGAGTCTTTGCGAACGATCAGTTTTTTAAAGACGTACCAGGCCGCGACGACAATGATAGCAAGGACAGCCAGGGTGTCCAGCAATGGAAAGCTCATCTGCATTCTCCGTGGATAAAGTTTGCTTGAGCTAACTTTTAAGGTCCACGGGGACAGTGTCAAGCGTTTTGCTCATCTCTGCGCTGCGGGTCCGGGCGCGGGGATGGAGATGTTACGGCATTGTCCCAGAGGGGATGTCTCCCGGGTTCCTTTGCGAATGAAATGTTCGGGGTGCGAGGAAGAGGAGATCATCCCACCCCGCTCCGGTCGCTGGGGTGGGAAATATCGATGTGAAAAGTTCTCGTCAACTAATAAATTTCAACGGAAATTCTCAGACCGTTGAACACGGGTCGTCCGGGTCCGCGCCACCCATGGGCGCAACCTGTGTGGGGTTGCCTTCATCGTCAAGAGCCACGAAAATGAAACAGGCGTCACACGCCATGAACCGGTCCACGGCGTCCATGGCCTCTACCCAGAGTTCTGTGGCAATGGTCATGGAGGTGGTGCCGGTTTTGACCACCCTGGCCACCACCTCGACAATGGATCCTTCGGGTACGGAATGCTTGAAATTGAACTCGGTTGCGTGCACGGTAACTACTTTGCGATGACACCACCGTGTTGCGGCGATGTAGGCTGCCTGGTCCATCCAGCCCATGGTCGTGCCCCCGAACAGGGTGTGATAATGATTGGTGTCGCCGGGGAAGACCAGGTGGATCATCCGGGTTTCCCTGGGGATGGCTTCTCTTTTGAGCATGGGAGGTCCCTCTGTTTTTGTTTTTCAATCTGAATTCAGTCAAGGTTGTTACAATACTATGCATGAACTCAAATCCGTAATCAATCCCAATTGTTGCGATCTGACCTCCTTTATCGTCATGGATATTCTGGAGCGGGCCGTGGAACTCGAGCAGCAGGGCAGGGACATTATCCATCTTCAGATCGGGGAGCCGGACTTCGATACTCCTGAGTGCATCAAGAAAGCGGCCTGCAGGGCGATCATGGACGGCAGGACGCATTATACCCACAGTCTGGGGCTGCCGGAACTGCGCGAGGCCATCTGTGCTCATTACAACAGCCGGTACGGCGTATCGGTCACCCCCAACCGGGTGGTGGTCACCTCCGGTACTTCTCCGGCCCTGATGCTCGCTTTTTCCATGGTGCTGGGACAGGGAGACGAGGTGCTCATGTCCGACCCGCATTATGCCTGTTATCCCAATTTCGTTCGGTTTGCGGGCGGCGTGCCGGTGTGCGTACCCGTGGAAGAGCGGGAAGGGTTTCAGTTCCGGCCCGAGCGTCTCAGCCGGGCAGTTACGGACCGGACCAGAGGTGTCATCGTGAATACCCCGGCCAACCCTGCCGGGACCATGCCCTCGCGGGAGCAGTTGGAAGCGGTCTGCAATCTCGGGGTGACGGTTTTTTCCGACGAGATCTACCATCAGCTGGTGTATGAAGGCGAAGAGCATTCGGCCCTGGAGTTCACCGACGACTGTTTCGTGTTCAATGGATTTTCCAAGGCCTACGCTATGACCGGATGGCGTCTCGGGTATGTGATCGTGCCTGAGCAGTATCTGCCGGTCATCCAGAAGATGCAGCAGAATTTCTTTATCTGCGCCGGGTCCGTGGCCCAATGGGCGGGTCTGGCCGCACTCAAGGAAGCAGGCGAAGACGTGGCCCGGATGCGAAAGGTGTACGACACCCGGCGCAAGGTGCTTATTGCCGGACTCAGGAAACTCGGGTTCGGCATCGAGGTAGAGCCCACCGGGGCCTTTTACGTCCTGGCCAACGCCAAACGATTCACCGACGATTCCCTGGCTTTTGCCATGGATATCCTGGAAAAGGCGGGCGTGGGCGTGACCCCGGGCATCGATTTCGGAAAAAATGCCGAAGGATACATCCGGTTCTCTTATGCAAATTCGGTAGAGAATATCGAGCGGGCTTTGGAAAGGATCGGGAAGTATCTGGAAAGGGTAACAGGTTAAGTTTTAAGGGTTAAGGGGTAAGGAAGGCAGGGCGTGGGGCGATAGGCAAAGGCCCATGGGGCTCGGTCTCTTTTGTCCACTCAGTCCACTGCGTCCACCTGGCCCTCTTCGTCCACTTCGTCATCAACGCTGCAAACAGGAGCCTCCATTGACCACATCAAATGAAACTCTGGTGGCCGTGTCCATAGACCCGGTCTGCTGCTCGGGTTGTGAAGCCTGCGTGGAGATGGTTCCCGAAGTGTTCGGCTTCGACAGAACCGCAAACATAGCCGTCATTAAAACCTCGGCATGCATCCTGGCACAGGCTGAAGAAGCAGCCCGCTACTGCCCCGACGACTGCATCGAATGGGAAGAGTGCGACAGCTGGGATGAAGATCAATAACTGATGTAACGCACCGTCTCTCCCTTCGCGTTTCTTCGCGGTGAAAAAATCTTACCGCGAAGGACGCGAACAAAGAGGGAATGGGTCATATAGGTCTCATAGGTCCCATTGCTTTTGGAAAAGTCAAGAAGTGTGTACCAGCAATCAATAAAGGAGAGATATCATGATAACAAGAGATAACGCCTTTACCATGCTCGAAAACAGCACCCCCGGAGAGTCCCTGATCCAGCATGGTCTGGCCACCGAGGCGGTCATGCGCGGGCTGGCCAAGGAACTGGGCAAAGATGAAGAACTCTGGGGCATCACCGGCCTGCTGCACGATCTGGATTATCCCGAAACCAAAGA
>Ga0102940_1001355_pt1 | contig 15729 bp, 13 predicted proteins | sample SalPonR2_C_D1_MG_FD_78215 | JGI IMG/M metagenome (GOLD analysis project Ga0102940, IMG submission 78215) | Salt pond soil microbial communities from South San Francisco under conditions of wetland restoration - Salt Pond MetaG R2_C_D1_MG | ecosystem: Environmental > Aquatic > Marine > Intertidal...
GAAAATATACAATTGTGAGGAAACCGACCGTAGGGAGCTCACGAACACAATTGAAAATATACAATTGTGAGGAAACCGACCGTAGGGAGCTCACGAACACAATTGAAAATATACAATTGTGAGTAAAATGAAGTTTTCTTGCAGCCACTAATTATGGGATATAGAACGGATTAAACAAAAGGTATAAAGTGAAATAGGTCATGAGGATTAATCATACAACAAAGGTAGAATCGCTCTCGATTATGCTAATGGGAATAATAGAAAGACTCGTTCATAAGAAAAAAGAGGGTGTTATGATAAGTGCCAGTGAATTTGACACTTTTGATGAATATATTTGTGCTGAATCAGCATTTAAGATTTCTGAGCTAATGTATGCACAACCATCTGAATTTAAGCATATTATGGGTATTAAAAGAGGATTTGATAATAAGAATGTTGAAATCTCAGCTGATATAATAATTGCTGTTTCAGAAATTTCAAAGCCACCTTTAAATGCAAAATTGGTTGATAAAGCATTGCAGATGTATAAATTCCTGAAAAGGAATTCTCGAAACTCAGCAGAAAAATATGCCATGAAAATCCAAAACCTCGACGACATATTAAATACATTAACTATCCCGTCAGCCTAAATATAATTTCAATATTGTAGAATTTTTAACATTGTTTTGGTAATGAGGTTTATTAAGTTTTATGCTGCTGCCCTGATTATTTCCGTCACATTCATTTCATGCGAAGAAGATCCGGTTACCGAAGATCCAATTATTGAAGATCCGGTAGTAAATGACACTTCCGAAGTAGATATTCTCAATGAATGGATATGGACAGAGATGAATACATATTATTTTTGGGAAGATGAGATCGATTCTAACCTCTACCCTACTGAAAACGAACCTGAAGATTTTTTTTATAGTCTGCTTAGCACAAATGACCGATTTTCTTGGATTGTAGATGATTATCAGGCACTAATAAATAGTTTCAACAATATTGAGTTGTCTACTGGTATGTCTCCATATTTTATCAACATTGGAAATGGTAATGAAGTAATCGTAATTATTGAATATGTGTCAGAGGGATCACCTGCTGATAGTGCTGGTATTTTAAGAGGAGATATTATTACCGAAATAAATGGAGAGACCCTAAACATAAATAACTATGCTGATCTTTTTTATTCAGATAATGTGACACTTGGTTTTGGTGAATTGAAAGACAATACGATTGTTCCGATCAATAGAGAAATAAAGCTTGAAGCCAGGGTGATTGAACAAAATCCAATTGTCCACTATGAAATAATTGATTATCAAGATCAAAAAACTGGATATCTTGTATATACCGGCTTCAGCGCCGGAGATAATGATAAATGGGTGGATTCGCTGGATCAAGTACTCACAGATTTTCAGGATTCTGGAATTTCAGAATTGGTAGTAGACTTGCGATATAATCCTGGTGGACGGGTCAATGTAGCAAACCATTTGGCCGCGTCAGTAGCACCTTCTGATATATCGGCTAATAAATCTGTATTTGTGAAATATCAATGGAATACGCTTCTTAACAATTATTTCTTGCAGGAAGATGGAGAAAACTCCTCAAATCTGGTTTTACTTTTTGAAGATTCACCCACTGTTAATTTGAACCTGCAAAACATCTATTTCCTGACATCCCCCCACTCTGCATCGGCTTCTGAATTAATAATTATTGGACTTGAACCATATATGAATGTTATGCATATTGGTGAGAACACATATGGTAAACCGTTTGGATCAATTACCATTAAAGATACTGAAGATCCACCCAGGCATTCATGGGCTATGCAACCAATTGTTTTTCAATACACTAATGCTGAAGGGTTTACAGATTTCATAGATGGTTTGGAACCAGATTATTACATTGATGATGATCTGTTTTTTGCCAAGCCTTTTGGGGATATTACAGACCCACTACTGGCAAAAGCACTGGAAGAAATTACAGGAATTAACCCTGCATTAAAGAAAACCTACCATGACAGACTCGACTTCAAATATGATTTACTTAAAGATCCTGTACGAGAAATAAAAAACAACGCTGTTGCTGATATTAATTAGTGTCTGTCCATAAAGTCCGATAACTGCATTGCTGCAAAAATTCTAAATCCTCGAATACCTTAGTATACTGCGGTTTATAATTTTTTGCGCGCCTTGCCCGCCGTACTTAGGTACTAAGGCAGGCGAGGCTTTGCCCGCCGTACTTATGTACTAAGGCAGGCGACGCCTTGCCCGCCGTACTTAGGTACTAAGGCAGGCGAGGCCTTATTCTCGAACTCTATGATCCAGCCACACCGACTGTATTGACGCACACTAATTAGTGACTGTAAGAAAACTGCCTATTTTCGAGTCTCTGATAAGAACCGAGCTTGCGAGCTCCGTGAAACGAAAGCGTCAAATACAAGGATTATTCCCTGCGGTCATGAGCTCAAAACTTGCAGTTTTTCGGTTGCGAAATTTTTGAAACAAAGGAGTTTACTGTTGGATTATCTGCTTTGAGCTCGCTTGATAATAGCCTTATTTATTTTTCGGATAAACCCAGGACCGTTATAGATAAAACCTGTATAAATCTGGATCAATGTAGCTCCATTATCAAGCATATTTAAAGCGTCCTGAACAGTCATAATACCCCCAACTCCTATAATAGGAAGTTTGCCATCAGTTTTATCATGTATGTATTTTACTACATCCAGACTCTTCTGTGTAATAGGCCTGCCACTTAAACCTCCTTCTCCAATTGACTTGACTTTTTTAGAAGATGTAATAAGAGAATCCCTGCTTACTGTTGTATTAGTTGCAACAACACCATCAATGTTGTACTTTGAAACTATTGATAAAGAAGTATCAATCTGATTGTTATTTAAATCGGGAGAAATCTTTAGTAATATGGGTATATAATTATCTTTGTCAGACCTTAAAGCTGATAATGAACCTAAAATATTCTCAAGCCCTTCCTGATCCTGTAATTCACTAAGATTTGTAATATTAGGACAGCTCACATTGACTACAAAATAATCAACCTTGTCATACAACTCCTTAAAACAATATTCATAATCTTTTACTGCATCTTTGTTATCAGTAAGGGTGTTTTTCCCAATATTTCCACCCAGAACCAATCCTTTTGGTCGTCTGGTTTCAATTCGTTTTACAAGTGATTTAACTCCATGATTATTAAAACCCATTCTGTTAATTAATGCTTTGTCAGATGGTAATCTAAAGCTCCGGGGTTTAGGATTTCCAGGTTGTTCTTTTGGTGTAACTGTGCCCAATTCAATATGGGAAAATCCGAAAGTAGCAAATTCATTAAATATTTCTCCATTTTTGTCAAAACCAGCCGATAATCCAACAGGATTGCTGAATTCTAAACCTAGGAAATGCCTTTTAAGACTCGGGTGAGATATGAAATAATATTTGCGTACCAGAACCCTCATTCCTGGTATAGCAAAAACAATTCTTAAAACAATGCATAATACTGAATGAATGCGCTCCGGTTGGAGAAGAAACAATATCCGACGAATAAAAACTTTATACATTTATATTTTTGCATAAAGATATATAAATCAATCCGACCTGGTATATGATTGAAATGTATTATCGTGATAAAATATCACTATCTTATCAATTACTTTTTCTCCTTCAACTTTCTCGATAACTTTACTTCCTTCAGATTGAATTTTTCTCTTACTGCTATCAATCATTTCAGAATTATTTGATTCTCGTGGGGATAAATTCCTACCAACTCCATCTTTAGTATTATCAGAATATTTAGATTTATCAGTATTTTCATTGATATCAATTTCAGTATTATTCTGATTTTCAATGATCTTAGAAGGTTGGTCAAATAAATTACCAACTGACATGTTCTGTTCACCCTTATACATGGATCCTTTACCCAATATTAACCAATCAGCACTGATCATTGGAAAAGCCTCTAATGTTTTCTGTAAGAAAATATAGCTGGGTTTATTCCGTCCGGATAACACATGTGAAACACTCGAACGCTGAACTCCTATAATATCAGCAAATTTTGAAGACGATAATTGTTCTACATCCATTAATTTAACTAATCGATCATTCATAAAACTATAAATTAGTGTTTGAACTATTCATATAAATGTATAATAAAACTAGTTACAAGTGTTACCATGATATCATCCTGGCTTGATACATATGTGACAAATGTAATAAATTTATACTTTACATTTGTAACTTTATAATTGTTACTTTTGTATACTTACATGTTACTAATGTATACTATGGTTAATATCATAATAATAGTTCTAAATATCAGTCTTTAAGTGTCTATAATCTATTTACCATATTTTATGTTTATATAGTCATTATATATATATCATATTATGTTGTATATTAATATTTTAGTTGCTTAAATATATAATTATATATAAATATATGTGTAGTCCAGTATTACTTTATATAAATTCTTTAATATATTGATATATAGTATATTATGTGTTTTTAGTTATGATTTTATACCCATATTTCATGCTGTAGGTGAAATATAATTAATTTAATACTTTATATATAAATTGTAATATATTGATTATGAATTTATTATATAATATATATAACAAATAATAAGCGGTGTAATTACTATGTTTACATATGTAACGTATGCGAAATTAGATATCTCCTGCCTGGTGGTTACATATGTACCATTTATACTTATTACAACTATGAATTGTGCTTTATGAATATAAATAATTGTGAATTGTGAATTGTGAATTTTCATACCCTTCCCATCTTTCTTTATCTGAATGGTAAGGAGAATAATACTCCTCTTCATTGATGTTTATCAAATGTTTTTTTGAGTCTCTAATTTTGATTGTGCAAAAGGTAAAACCAATATGCTTTCCCCGTGAAATGAGAATAATTTGCTACCACAGATACATACAATAAAGAATATTAAAATCTAAAAGGGATAAAATCGGCTTAATTTAAGATTATATAGCTGATTTATTGTTATTTATAATGTTTTCAGACTGAATTATGAATTACTAAACCAGGAAAATCAAGACGGATCATAGGATAATTCGCCTTCTGACTTTGCTACAATTGATGAAACAGTTGAATCTCCTGTTATATTCACCACAGTTCTGAGCATATCAATTGGCCGGTCTACGCCAAGTATAAGTGCTAAACCTTCTATTGGGATTCCGACTGTAGACAATACAACAATAAGCATAACAATACTTCCTCCTGGAACACCTGGCGAACCTATCGATGCAAGTGTCGCCAGAAGAACGATCGATAGTTGTTGACTTATTGAAAGGTCCATACCAAAAACCTGAGCTATAAAAACTGCAGCAACGGCCTGATAACAACTTGTACCGTCCATATTAATGGTAACTCCTACCGGTAATACAAAATTTCCAATTGTTTTTGAGACTTTAAATTTTTCCGTGACCTGCTTTAAAGTGACAGGTAAGGTAGCGGCGCTGGAACTTGTTGAAAATGCTACCAGTTGAGCTGGAAGAATACCCTTATAAAAGTCTTTCGCTCTGATTCCTGCAAATATTCGTATTATTAGAGGATAGAAAACAACAATAAGAAGCATCAATCCAATCATCGCTGTTAACATATACATCCCTAGTGCGCTAAAGAGTTCCGAATCACCGCTAAAATCAACAATAAGTCCTGCCATGAGCGCCAGTACACCAACCGGAGCAAAGCGCATTATCAAATCGATAATTTTCAGTACGATATCATTTAGACCAGTCAGAAAATCTTTTACTGGTTTAACTTTTTCTGCTGGTAAAAGGACCATGGAAATTGAAAAGAGTATTGCGAAGAAAATAATCTGAAGCATTTTAGAATTATCGCTAGCTGCCATGAAAATATTCTCAGGAATCATGTCTTCAATAAAATGCAATGGCGTTTGTTGTTGCATTTCATCAGCAAATAATTGCTTTGCTGAAATATCTTCCATGAATTCCTGCCTGTATGCTTCCTGGCTCTCCTCTGGAAAAACATTGCCTGGTTTAATAAGGTTAACTAAACCAAGTCCTGCACTTGTCGCAATCAAAGTAGTAATAAGGTATATTGCGATGGTTTTCAAACCTATCGTTGACAACTTAGAGATATTCGTCAAACTGGAGATTCCTTTTACAAGAGAAAGAAAAATGAGCGGAACTGCAATCAACTTTAACAGTTTTAAAAACATATTACCCCAGGGTTTTATCCAATCGATAACGATTTGTTCCAGGGATAACCATACTCCAAAAAGACCAAGCAATATACCCAGTCCCATACCAATAAATATTTTACCCCAAAGAGGAATTCTTTTCAACATAATGGTTCGATTATCATGTTATAAATTAATTGTGGTTAATGATGATTTAGTGCTTCGTACATCACTTCTACAGGATGCATAGCTTCTCTTTCAGTGCCATCTCTTATCTGATGCCTGCAACTGGTGCCGGAAGCCACAATTACCGTCTCCCTGCTTGTATTTCTGATCTCTGGAAATAATACAAGTTCTCCTACTTTCATAGAAAGTGCATAGTGTTCTTTTTCATATCCAAAGGAACCTGCCATACCGCAACAACCTGAAGGTATCTCTGATACTTCATAATTTGTAGGAATGGCCAGCATTTCCAGTGTAGGTTTCGTACCTGTCAATGCTTTTTGCTGACAATGTCCATGTACTTTAATCTTCAGTGCTTTATGAGTAAATGCAGATTGATCGATCTTCCCTATTTTCCATGCAGCTAAAATATATTCCTCAAGCATGTATGCATTTTGAGCTATCTCTTTGGCTTCATTAATTAAGTCCTTTCCGGCAATATCGGGATACTCATCCCTGAAACTTAAAATTGCAGACGGTTCTGTGCCAATAAGCGGTCGCTCATCATGCACGAGGCAGCTCAACGCTTTAATGTTTTTATTCGCTATTTTTCTGGCAGTCCTCAATAATCCTTTTGAAAAATAAGTTCGTCCTGATTGTCCTGATTGATAAACAAATACGCGAATTCCAAGTCCATTAAGAAGTTTTATTGTTTTAATCCCAATGCTGGCATCATTATAATTTGTAAACTCATCAACAAAATAGGTTACCTCAGGCGCAGTTGCCGGAAGTTTATTATTTAAATGGTTTAAATTATTTCTTACCCATTTACTTACGGTTAGTGATTGGAGTACCGGAACACTTCTATCAGACGCAAAACCTATCATTTTCTTAAACAGACCAGAAAACAGCTTATTTGTCGCGAAAAAATTAAATATGTGCGGAGCAGCAGCACCGATAGCATTAAAAGTAGTGACATTTGCAATAATTCTTGTTCTCAAAGGTATTCCGTGAACATCATACCAATGCTGCAAGAACTCTGCTTTTAGCTTAGCCATATCTACACTGGAAGGACATTCCGATTTGCATGCCTTGCATGAAAGACAAAGATCGAGTATATCATATACCTCTTTATGATTGAATGCATTATTATTCCCTTTCCCGATATACTCTCTTAAAAGATTAGCCCTTGCCCTGGTAGTGGCAGATTCTTGCCTGGTAGCCATATAACTGGGGCACATCGTTCCTCCCGTAAGCTCTGTTTTTCGACAATCGCCTGATCCATTACATTGCTCTATATGTCGTATAATGCCACCTTCTGATGAAAAGTCAAATATAGTATCTGGTCCATGAACCATTTTAACTGTTGAATGACGTAAATACGCATTCATCGGCGGAGAGTCTATTATTTTACCCTTATTAAAAAGTCCATTAGGATCCCAAACAGATTTCAATTCACGAAATAATCCATATACTTTATCCCCAAACATTAGTGGAATAAATTCACTCCTTAATCGACCATCTCCATGTTCGCCACTCAACGATCCCCTGTATTTTTTCACCAAAACGGCAGTTTTCCTGGCTATGGTCTGAAATAATGCAACATCCCGCTCATCTTTTAAATTTAAAACTGGACGTAAGTGAAGTTCCCCAACCGATATGTGCGCATGATAAACACATTCAAGATCGAACTCTTCAAGTAATGCATTAAATTCATGTATGTATGACATTAAATTATAAGGCGTTACACTTGTATCCTCTATTACTGAAACAGGTTTTGCATCTCCTTTCATTTTAGATAAAACCCCTAACCCTGCTTTTCTTAGCGCCCATACACGGGGAATATCATCTCCTATGATAATTGGGAAATGACTCCCGATGCCATTCTCAATAAAATCCGATTTCATTAAAGATGTCCGCTTGTGAATATTATCGACTTCATCATCCTGAAATTCCACTATCAATATTGCCCCGGGATCGCCTTTAAGAAAAAAACGATTTCTGTTTTGACTAATGTTATCTTTTGTAAGGTCCAGGATTTTTTTATCCATCAATTCTACAGCTGCAGGATTATGTTTAAGTGCGATGACATTCCCTTTTATCGCCTCCATAACACTGTCTACGTGTACTGGAATTAGTGCTTTCACTGGAGGAGGCAATGGGTCAAGGTTCAAAGTTGCTTCTGTAATTACTCCCAGAGTTCCTTCTGATCCGGCAATCAATCTACTAAAATTAAATGTCTCGTGTTTGCCATGATTTTTATCAAAAAATTGAGTATTGGCAAGCTCATCCAATGCGTAACCTGTATTTCTTCTTACTACATCAGGATCGGGAAACTGATTGAGGATTTCCTCTCTGTTATCCTCTTGCTGCAACAAATCACGTATATGCCGGTAAAGCTTTCCTTCAAAATTTTTAAGCTTACATTTTGCTTCAAATCCCGCTTTAGTAAGGGGACCAAATTCTGCAATCGAAGCATCTGATAGCACAATCCTCACTGAATGTAGATGCTCTCGAACTGAGCCATAAACTACTGAATGCAAGCCGCTGCTGTTATTACCGATCATGCCACCGATCATGCAGCGGTTCGATGTTGATGTTTCGGGGCTAAAAAACAGACCTTGTGGTTTTAGTTTCAAGTTAAGTTCATCCAGAATAACCCCGGGTTGCAATATTACCTGCGATAATTCTGGTTTAAATTGAATGACATTGGTGAGATAACGTGATATATCAACAACCAATCCTTTACCAACTACCTGTCCTGCCAATGAAGTACCTGCTGCTCGTGGAATTATTGTAATACCCGAGTGACTGGCAAATTTTACCAGATTAACAATATCATTTTCTTCAGCAGGGTAACAAACTGCCAGTGGAATTTCCCGGTATGCTGAAGCATCTGTTGCATACAACAATCGCGTGGGAAGGTCGTGATAAAGATCTCCTTTAATCTTCTCTCTTAAATGGTCAAGTTCTGAAACAAGATTATCATCTATCTTCCCTATTGTAGTAACCCTATCAGCAGAAAAGTCTTTCATCAATATTTGTAATCTATATAGAACTTGCAAATATAGCAGAAAATGACAAAGTGTGTTTTTGTGATTTAAATCATTGCAATTCCTTATGCCACGTCCCATAATTTAACTATTTTTATTTCCCTTTTTAGTTTTAAAACTTAAATAATTGATAATCAATGGATTTATTACAATCAATCAGAGAGAAGGCAAGTCGGAATTGCCAACGTATTGTATTGCCTGAAGGCGATGAAGAGAGAACTATACTGGCAGCTCACCAGATTATAAGTGAAAGTCTTGCGCATGTAATCTTGTTAGGAAACCCCGAAAAGATTAATGGCCTTGTAGAGAAATATGGCCTGCATAAGATTAGCAATGCCCAGATTATTGATCCAAAAAATCATTCCGATATTGACAGGTATGCTCAGTTACTTCTGGATATCAGAAAGTCTAAAGGAATGACTGAGGAAAAGGCTTTGGAACTTGTTAAAGACCCATTGTACCTTGGAACACTGATGATCAAGGCAGGTGATGCCGAAGGTGAGGTAGCCGGTGCAAGAAATGCCACTGGTGATGTATTAAGACCTGCATTTCAAATTATAAAAACAATGCCTGGTATCAGTGTAGTATCTGGTAGTTTTATTATGATTCTGAAAGACACAGAGTTTGGTGAGAATGGTATCATTGTTTTCTCAGACGGTGCTGTACACCCCGATCCATCAGATAATGAACTTGCAGAAATAGCAGTAGCAACGGCAGGAACAGTCAGAAGTATTTTGGGATTTGAACCAAGAGTTGCAATGTGCAGTTTTTCAACCAAAGGAAGTGCCAGCCATCCGATGGTAGAAAAAGTTGTTAATGCAACCAAGAAAGCAAAAGAGATGGACCCCAGCCTGTCCATTGACGGTGAAATGCAGGTAGATGCAGCATTGATAAAAGAAATTGGTGAAAGTAAAGCACCTGACAGTCCTATCGCAGGAAATGCCAATGTATTGATATTCCCCGACTTAAATGCTGGTAATATTGGTTACAAGCTCGTTCAACGTTTGGCAAATGCTGAAGCAATCGGGCCGGTGCTTCAAGGTTTGGCTGCTCCAATTAATGACCTGTCAAGGGGTTGTTCAGTAAGTGATATTGTAAACCTTGTGGCAATTACTGCGAATCAAGCAATAGGAATGAAAAATAATTAAACCTGAAAATAAAAAAAATGACAATACTCGTATTAAATTGCGGATCATCATCCGTAAAATATCAATTATTCAATATGGCCGAGGAATCCGAGGTCATTGCAAAAGGAATCGTTGAAAAAGTTGGCTTCAATGATGCCATAGTGAAGCATAAACCAACAGGTAAAGCAAAATACTCAGAGGAAACAGCCATCCCTGATCATACCATAGCAATAAATAAAGTGCTTAGCCTGCTAACTGATGAAGAACACGGTGTCATTAAAGATGTTAAAGAAATTAAAGGAGTGGGACATCGTGTTGTTCAGGGCGGAGAAACATATCAGGAAAGTGTGCTAATCACTAAAGAGGTAATTAAAGACATCGAGGCCAATATTGATCTTGCGCCCTTGCACAACCCGGCTAACCTCAAAGGTATCCTCTCTCTGCAAAATCTACTACCCGGGGTTCCTCAGGTTGCAGTCTTCGACACTTCGTTTCATCAAACAATGCCTCCGTACGCATACAATTATGCGATCCCCCGGGAATATTACAAAAAATATAAGATCAGAAAGTACGGATATCATGGTACAAGTCACAAATTTGTTTCTCGTGAAGCCAGCAAAGTAATTGGGAAGGATACAAGGAACATGAAAGTTATTACCTGTCACCTCGGTAATGGGGCATCTATAGATGCTATTGAATATGGTAAATCAGTGGATACATCCATGGGGTTTACACCGGTGGATGGACTTATCATGGGAACCAGAACCGGTGATATTGACCCGGGAGTTCTTTTGTATCTGGCTGATAAAGAACATCTCAGTCTTAAAGGGATCAGCAATGTAATCAATAAGACCAGTGGAATGAAAGGTATTTCAGGAATATCGAGCGATATGCGAGATCTGGAACTGGCTTATTATGAAGGAAACGAAATGGCTGCCCTGGCGCTTACTATGTATGCATACAGGGTGAAAAAGTTCATTGGTGCTTACGCTGCAATAATGAATGGTCTTGATGCCATTCTCTTTACAGGAGGAGTAGGCGAAAATGACTTTAATATCAGAAGGATGATTTGTCAGAATATGGAATATATGGGAATAATATTCGACGAGGTGGCAAATCATGGTATTAAGGGCCAGGACAGAGTAATTACCAAGCCTGAATCAAATGTGATTGGTGCGGTGGTTCGAACAAATGAAGAACTGCTTATTGCCTCTGATGCGTATAAAATTATTGAGAAATGTGTTTAACATCATAGTCCTTGCAATCTGAGGGAATACTGGTTTTCCTTTTATTTGTATTTGCTAAATATTTAAAGCTATGCTTGAAAAACTGGATGACCTGAGACAGCTTCTCCCTCAGAATAGAACCCCAAAGAAACTTGTGCTTGCTGCATCAAATGATGCACACTCAATTGGTGCAGTTGTGCGCGCAGCTGAGGAAGGGATTATTTCTCCACTTTTCGTGGGAAGTAAGGAAAAAACGATGGGACTTGCCGATGTCATGAAACTCGACATGACAAAGTATGAGTTCATTGCCGAGGAAGACCCAGAGAAGGCTGTGGAAATTGCAGTCAAACTTATTCATGACAAAGAAGCTGAAGTTCTTATGAAAGGGAAAATAGGAACATCTGTTTTACTTAAATCAGTATTAAATAAATCTTATGGACTTAGGGCAGGCAACTTGTTGTCACATTTTGCTCTTTTTCAGGTAGAAACTTATCATAAGCTCATTGGAGTTACAGACGTAGCCATGAATATCGCTCCAGATCTTGATGATAAAATTGCGATATTAAATAATGCAGTGAAAATTTTTAATAAGCTCAAAATTCCTGAACCCAAAGTGGCTGTTTTAGGTGCAGTCGAACAAGTTAACACAAGCATGGGTGCTACACTAGATGCCGCATTGTTATCTAAAATGAACCAGCGTGGACAGATCAGACATTGCCTTGTTGATGGCCCGCTGGCATTTGATAATGCTATTAGCCTTGAAAGTGCACGCCACAAAGAAATAAAAAGCGAAGTAGCGGGCGACACAGATCTCCTGCTAATGCCCGACATTGAAGTTGGTAATGTACTTTATAAATCACTTGTATTCTTTGCTAAAGCAAAAGTAGCATCAATGATTGTTGGAGCCTCTGCACCCATTGTGCTTACATCCAGATCTGATTCCGAACAGTCAAAATTCGACTCAATCCTACTTGCTGCTGCATCTGCAATTGGGAAACAACCATAATGATGATGAGATAGTGTGCTTTAAATTATCATAATAGTTATTATAATGGATAAAGGTTATATTTTAGCAATTAACCCGGGTTCTACTTCCACAAAAATTGCTGTATTCAAAGGAAATAATCCTGTTTTTCTTAAAACAATCAGGCACAATTGTGAAGAGCTTGCTCAATTTAAAGAGGTTGTAGATCAATTTGAGTTTAGGAAAAATCTTATTATTCAGGAGATAAAAGAGAATTCTATCCCTCCAGAGGATATAAAGATAGTAATTGGTCGTGGAGGACTAATAAAACCCATTTTATCGGGTGTTTACGAGGTCAACGAGTCAATGAAGAATGATCTTCGAGCAGGCATTCTTGGTAAACACGCCAGTAATCTTGGTGGTTTAATAGCCGCTGATCTTTGTGAAACATTACCCGATGCCAAAGCTTATATTGCAGATCCTGTCGTAGTTGACGAATTACAAGATGTGGCCAGAATAACAGGCCATCCTGAAATAAAAAGAATGTCGATCTTTCATGCGCTAAACCAAAAAGCAACTGCTCGTACTTATGCGCAATCATGTGGGATGAAATATGAGGATCTAAACTTGATCATAGCTCATCTGGGCGGTGGCATATCTATTGGTGCTCACAAAAAAGGTCGTGTAATTGACGTAAACAATGCATTGGATGGCGATGGCCCTTTTAGTCCTGAAAGATCAGGTTCGTTGCCTGTTGGAGCACTTGCTGACTATTGCTTCAACAAAGGACTTAAGTATGAAAATGTAAAAAAAATGATCACGGGAAAGGGTGGATTAACTGCCTATACGGGATCAAACGATGCGCACGAGCTTGAAATTAATGCTCGAAGGGGAGATAAAAAAGCTAAATTGCTGCAGGAAGCAATGGGATATCAAATAAGCAAGGAAATTGGCGCCATGGCAGCCGTTCTTGCTGGTGAAATTCACGCCATAATACTAACTGGTGGAATTGCTAACAATCCTGACCTTACAGGCTACATAAAAGAACATGTTGCATTCATTGCTCCTGTATTCATTTATCCTGGCGAGGACGAGATGCGCGCACTGGCAATGAATGGACTTATGCTTATGAAAGGTATAATAAAAGCTAAAGAATATAAAGAAGAAAACTTTGTTAAAAATATAGGTTTAGACCTTTAGATCATCAATCGGGTTATGTCTTCTTTGTACTGTAACCAACTTATGGTGTGCTGTCAGACACAGGAATTAATTTACCGTTAAATCTTTTATAGCCCTCTTCAACAAACCATTTTATGAATTCTGCCATTTCTTCAGGTGTTGTTCCGGCATCAATGCCGGGAAATGCCTCATTAAACATTTCGGTATCTACAGCACCTATGGCAAGTGCATTAGCTCTAATTCTAAATTCTTTGAATTCTTCCGCTAAGCATTCTGTGAGCGTAACCAATGCTGCTTTACTTGCACTATAAGTTGCCAAACCAGAAAACTTTGATGCCCCCTGCACTGCTCCCATTGTTGCGATATTAATGATAGATGAATGCTTGGATCGCTTAATGAATGAAAATAATGTCCTGGTAAGAAGTGCCGGTGCAAAGTAATTCGTTTGAAACATCGCCATTTCATCTTCTCTGTCGATTTTTAAAAAAGGTTTATTAATTAAGTATCCTGCATTGTTTACCAGCACATCAATTTGATTTGTGATCGCAGAAATCTTATCAATTAATTCATCTTTATTATCTTCGAGTTTAGCCAGATCAAACGTGATAGGATAAACTAAATGATTATTATACAACTCTTTACACTGAGTGGTAACATCATTCAAACGTTCAGTATTCCGAGATAAAAGCAATAGTTTGTGCTTCGACTCTGCTAGTTTTTTTGCTAGTTCTGCTCCAATACCTCTGCTAGCACCAGTAATCAATATATCCATATCTGTTTTTTTTTCAAAAGCTTTCAATGATTCTTAAAACATAGCCTTGTAAATGAACATGCTCGTATATTTGTTTCAAAGTATGTGTTTGTATTCAAAAATAACGTTGTTTTTTCAATTACCCACAAAAAGCTAATGTCTATTGCTAAAAAAGAAATAAAAAAAACTAAAGCCAAAAATAAGATTGTATTTTTAACCGTTAATATGAGAAAAACAACCAAAATAGTATCGGTGAATAAATTTATACTTTTATTATTATCAGCTATTTTATATAATTCAACAGTTTCTGCCCAAAATCAACTCTATGAACCATACAAAATTGAAGATGATAAGAGGAATAATAGCTTTTTTCTTGTACCTGAGACTGCTTTAAGGTTTGGTACTTATACGAATGTAGAAATCGCACCGCAAATAGGTTATTACATAACTGACAGATGGTCTGTAGGTGCCGGACCTCATTATTCTTTTTACCATAATATTGGCCATTCTAGCACCCAGCTATCTTCAACCCATATGTTTGGCATAAAATCATTTACAAGGTTTTCTGTTATAAGAAATGCAGCTGAAGTATTACCCTTTTATCTTTTTGATGAATTGTTTACCCATATTGAATATGAAAAAATCAACCTAAGTAATGAATACTTTAATATTCCATCGGCTTCTAAAGATAGAATATGGGTGGATTATTTTTATATTGGTGTCGGTATAAGCCAGATTATTAATCCACGCTCAAGCTATTTCGTTATGTTGTTGTGGAATCTGGACCAATCATATTTTTATTTATATAATAATCCGACTTATCGTGTAGGCATTAAAATATCTCTCAAATAAATGGCATTTAATCCCAACCCATAATTCTTTATTCGGGTTTTCGATACATCATGCCCGTCAATCTAGTCCCCCGCACAGAAGTTTATAAATAGTGCCAGAAAGAAAACTCTTGTTTTTTAGCCGTGCTTGATAAGAAGGCGGCAAGAGCAAGGCATGCGATGACTGACCCGAGCCTTAACTGTTTGCAAAGGTAACGCAGTTGCTTTTAAGGCGAGCTGCATCTGACCAATAAAAATAAACAATTTGTGAGGAAACC
>Ga0102940_1001358_pt1 | contig 15694 bp, 12 predicted proteins | sample SalPonR2_C_D1_MG_FD_78215 | JGI IMG/M metagenome (GOLD analysis project Ga0102940, IMG submission 78215) | Salt pond soil microbial communities from South San Francisco under conditions of wetland restoration - Salt Pond MetaG R2_C_D1_MG | ecosystem: Environmental > Aquatic > Marine > Intertidal...
AGGCTGAAGCCTTACCGCTCTTGATTCTTACCTAAATCCACGCCATAAATGGCGTGGTAAGTCATCTGTATGTAATTTTATAATATCAGGTTTAAACGAATTAATAGCAATTGACTTGAAAAACCACTTTTTTTCTGGCGAATTCAAAAAAATGTCCCAATAATAATCGGTTATAATTATTGTTGACCTTTTTATTTAAAAAGTTTCGGATGAATGTGTTTCGCCCCCTGCATTCAAACGAGGGTTAAATCTGCTTTTCATATATTCGTAGGAATATTATCTTTAAGGTATAATTTTCAGCTAAAAATTTTTCTATGAATATGCTAGTTCGTGTGAGCAGAAAAAGCTTTTTGGTTTTGGAATTTTTTAATGGACTAAGTGCATTGGCCGGAGGAATTGGGCTTATTTTAAATCCTGATGGCAAAGCGCTGGGTATGAATGTGGAAATGCTATCCGCTACGCCTTTTGAAAGTTTTCTAATCCCAGGAATTGTTCTGTTTGTTGTCAATGGTTTGGGCAACACCACAGGTGCAGTTTTAACCCTAAGAAAACATAATATGAGCGCTTATGTGGCAGCCTTTTTGGGTTTTGTGCTTATGGTCTGGATTGTGAGTCAGGTAGCCTGGATTGGTTATCAGAGTTTTCTGCAGCCATTATATTTTATCACCGGGCTTGCGCAATTAATACTGGCTTATGTCTTTGTGGTAAAGAATACCTCCTCAGAATAACAGAAAACACATAAGCTAATCTAGCTCAAGTTTATAATGTGCTTATGACATGGGCGCGGCTAATACGCCGTGAAAATAGATAATCTGCCCTTTCAGGGCGGCCGTAGCGGTATTGACTTACCCCAGGACGTTGCCCTGAGTTAAAATAAGCTGCCACTTCGTGGCGTTTTAGCGTAGATTTGTTTTTTCTACATAATCAGGAGTAACCCAAATACAACAAAATTGTTAAATATTATTGAAACCCCATTTTTTCAATAAATTCCGCGCTGAAAGCTGATTCATTTTGCTTTTCTTCGGGCTGAAAGCCCAATTTATTCTAACCCATGGCGCCGCCATGGGTGTTTTCCGGAAGGGTGAGGCGCCCTGAAAGGGCAACTCAGAGGACTTTTAATAAATCTTGATAAATTGTGGATATCAATTAGCTTTTTTCATTAAGTGTTTGGTTGAACATTACTACCTTTGAATTTCAACTGAAAAATTACACACCTTGAAAATACTTCACACATCAGACTGGCATTTAGGCAAAAGACTCTATAACCGCGATCGTTTATCGGAGCAGCAACTAATTCTTGATGAAATTCATGAGATTGCCGAACAGCAACAGGTCGATGCCATTGTAGTTGCAGGAGATTTGTTCGATGTGGCTAATCCTTCAAACGAAGCCAGTGAGCTGTTTTACAAAGTTTTGAAAAAGCTGAGCAAAGATGGGAAACGTCCTGTGATTGCCATCGCCGGCAACCATGATTCCCCACAGCGTATTGAAGCGCCCGATCCGTTGGCAAGAGAATGCGGCATAGTGTTTTTGGGATACCCTACGAGCAAAGTGACTGAATTTAAGTTGGATAGCGGCTTTGAAATACTACATGCCGAAGCAGGTTTTTTGGAATTGAAATTGCCCGGACAGGCCGCCCCATTGCGCATTATTGCTACACCGTATGCCAGCGAAATTCGTATGAAACAGTACCTGGGCTTTGAGGAAGATCAGGGGCTCCGTAATGCTTTACAAAAACAATGGCAAACCCTGGCAGAAAAGTATTGCGATAATCGTGGTGTTAATGTGGCCATGGCACACCTGTTTGTGTGGAACCGCGAAACCGAACCTCCTGAAGAGCCCGAAGGCGAAAAACCGGTAAAAGTAGGAAACGCATCGGTTGTTTATGCTGATTTATTTCCTGAGCAAATGCAATATGTGGCACTGGGGCATTTGCATCGTTCGCAGGCCATAAACGGTGGCAAAAGCCCGGTGTTTTACTGTGGCAGTCCGCTGGGCTACAGTTTCAGTGAAGCCAATCAAAAGAAATATGTGCATGTTGTGGATTTAGAGCCCGGAAAAGATGCTGGTGTTGAGAAGGTTGAACTAAACAATGGCCGCGAAATAAAACGCAAAACTTTTGAACAAGTTGATGAAGCAATTAAATGGTTAGTGGAAAACCAGGATGCATTTACCGAAATTACAATGCGCACCGATGATTTCCTGAAAGCTGATGAAAATAAAAGCCTGCGCGATGCCAGTGAGAACCTGGTCAATATAATTCCTGAACCAAAAAACAGGGCTGCATCTGCCCAAAACCAAAAGCAAATTGACATGAATCAATCTGTCAGCGATTTGTTCAAAAAGTATTTTTACCACACACACGGGCAGGAACCGAATAATGAGATGATGGAAATTTTCAATGAAGTACTCAACCAAAAAAGCGATCAATGATTCCCGAAAAACTTAAAATAAAAGGTATTTATTCCTATCGGCACGAGACAATTATTGATTTTGAAAAATTGACTGATGCAGGTTTGTTTGGAATCTTCGGTAAGGTAGGCAGTGGAAAATCAACAGTGCTTGAGGCGATTTCTTTTGCCATGTATGGCGAAACCGAAAGGCTCAATAACCGCGATTCCAAACTCTACAACATGATGAATCTGCGCAGCGATGAGCTGGAGATTGATTTTATATTACGTCATCTCAACGAGCGATATAGGTTTATAGCAACTGCACGCAGAAATAGTAAAAATTTTGAAGATATAACTAAAAGCGAACGCAAAGCATATCATTGGGAAAATGGACAATGGGTTCCGCTGGAAAGTGCTGATGCTACAGAAGTTATTGGTCTCCGATATGAGCATTTTAAGCAAATTGTAATTATACCGCAGGGAAAGTTTAATGAGTTTGTTCAGCTCTCCGCTGCAGATCGCACCAAAATGTTGCGTGAGCTTTTTCCCTTAGAGCGTTTTGATCTGAAAGACCCGGTAAACCGTTTGCATGCCAATACAAAAACTGCTATTACATCATTAGAGGGGCGATTACAGGAACTGGCTGAGTATTCTGAAGAAGTTGAAAAACAGATTGAAACGGAATTGCAGACGCATCAACAAAAGTTGAAAACGAAAAAAGAGGCCCTTACAAAACAGGAACAAGAGCTCAAAAAAGCTGCAGAGCTCAAAAAACTGACAGATTCAATAATAGCAGCACAGGAAGAATTGACTAAACTTCTGCAGCAAAAAGCAGGTTTTGATACACTAAAAAAACAGATCGACACGTATGAGAAAGTTCGATTGAGGTATGAGGCATTGCTGGAAAGGCTCAATGAAATTGAGGAGGAAATGGAGCGTTTGCAAAATCAGAAGAGTGAGCAAGAGCAAGAGTTACATACGGTTCAGCAAAAAATAAAACAATTTCGTATAGCCCAAAAGGAAATACTTGATAGAGATGGCGATGAGGAAAAGCATAAATTGCAAATAACCGGTGTAGAGAAGGCTCTGAATATTAAAAAAAGCCAGCAAGAGCTTGATAGCTTAAATGTAATGATGCAACAAGATGGTGAAAGCCTCAAAAAAGTGCAGAATGAATGGGACATGCGCAAAAAGGAGCGAGACCAACAGCAAGCATCGCTTATAAAGCTACGTGAGCAGTTGCCAGACGAATCAGCGTTGTATGCGTTGCAAAATAGTTTTAAAGATGAGGAGAATCTACGTCAGCGACTTAAAACGGCTCAGGATGAACATGAAAATGTTACCAAACTAGTAAAAGAACTTACTACCCGGCGCATACAAATTGTGGAAAGCATAGCCAATCATTTACAAGTCGATGGAAAACACAGCGAACTGAAACTAAACGAGGCCCGGGTAGCTATTCAGGAGGCGATGGGTGTAAAAAAAGATGCACTCCAAAAGTTGCAAAACCATAAACAAAACTTAGATGTGAAATCTGGATTAGCCGCCCATGCCCAGTCGCTGAAAGCTGGTGAAAAATGTCCTTTGTGTGGCGCTACAGAGCATCCCGAACCCTATTCCGATGAAGCCCTTGCAAAGGAAAAAGACAATGTGCATGAACAAATCAGCGGGCTGGAACATCACCGCGAGGTGCTGAACGAGGCGCTTATTCAGCTTAATGGCTTGGAAGATCGTTTCAAAAAAGAGACTGACCAGATAAAGGCGCGTGAAAAACAGGTGTCTGAAGCTCAAAAATTACTGGACCAATGCCTTGAAGATCGTAAAAAGTTATCATTGCAATATATACGTGAAGAGCTTTCCTCTGTATTGGATAAGCTTAAACAACAAAAGACTGAAATACAAGAACTTGAAAGGTCAATCCACCAGCTTGACAAGCAACTGGAAGATCAATCGGTAATTGAAAAACTTAAGCAGACAATTCAGGAGCAAACCAATCGAAAGGCAGGGCTGGAGTCCCGTATTGAATTGCAAAAAACGGAAGTCGATGAGTCGTGGCTGACATTAACCACAGAACAATTGCAGACAAAGCAACAAGAAATAGGAAGGAGCCTTGAAAACTTGGTAAAGCTTACAGCCGATATGCAGGAGTTGGAAAAACAACACCAACGTTTAGAGGTGGAGCAAGCAGGAACTAAAAAACAGCTCACTGCCCAGCAAGAGTTAAAGAAGGCCAGAGAAGATGAAGTTTCAGAAAAATTACAAACCGATGGTTTTCGGGGGCGTTCAGAAGTGCACGAAATACTGAAGCAAGCGCTTGATGTGGATGGTAGCAGAAAAGAGATAGAAACGTATTACCAGCAACTAAATTTACAGCAGAGCCGCTTGAAAGAGCTGGAGAAAGAGTTGGGTAATCAGAAATTTGATCCTGAAGCTTATCAGACTTTAGAAAAAGCCGTTACAGAGCAACGTGAGCAGCTTAGCCAGATGGAAACCAAAACCGGCGAATTACAAAGTCAGCTCAAAGTATTAAAAGAGAAACTGGAGCTAAAAAACCGACTTGCAAAAGACCTTGAAGCGCAGCAAAAGAGAAAAAGCAACCTGGATGTACTTGTCAGGCTATTTAGAGGTGATCGTTTTGTGCAGTTTGTCAGCCAGATTTATCTCGAACAACTTTGCGCCATTGCCAACGAACGTTTTCGCAAACTTACGCACAACCAACTGGAGTTGGATATTGATGATAAGTACAACTTTATCGTTCGTGATTTTTTGCACAATGGGCACACACGCTTATTGAAAACCCTCAGTGGCGGACAAACCTTCCAGGCTGCATTGTCGCTGGCAATGGCTCTGAGCGAACAAATTCAGCAATACCACAAAGTAAAACAACAGTTTTTCTTTATGGACGAAGGTTTCGGCTCGCTCGACCGTGAATCGCTCTCATTGGTTTTCGATACATTGAAACAACTCAGGAAAGAACAGCGCATTGTGGGTATCATTTCGCACGTGGAAGAGTTACAAACCGAAATAGACCGGTTTTTAATGGTTGAGAATGATCCGGAGGAGGGGAGTAGTGTCGTTTTTAATGGATGATTGGGTTAAGTTGATTGGTAATTAGGTTTATTTATAAGCAAATTATGTTTGCCAATTCACTTAATATACTTAATCAACTCCTTAACTCACTCAACCCAATCACCCAATCCATTAAACAAAAAGGTTAATAAGGATGCGCTATTGCAACCAACCAAATTTTAATGTAATACTGGCTGCGGGTTTTGATAAGTCTTTGGCTTTATAGACAGGTATATCAAAATCACTAAAAAACGGCCATGCAACACCTGCAGCTATACCAAAAACTTTATGGAACCGATATTCATATTCCAAAATAGGTTTTACATAACTAATGTCGTCATAATATGAAATAGCTTCATTTTTAAGCAGGTACATTCTTCCAAAACCCATTTGGGCAGAAAGATTAAGGTAGTGCTTACTTTTTAATCTTTGGCTGTATCCCAACCAAAAACCACCTGAACCCATTTCAAAATAGTGGTCTTTATAGGTCCTTTCATCCGGGTTGTGTTCAATTACAGTTCCTTCTCCAAAACCACCAAAGAAAAAGCGGCTATTAATGTACATTCCGCCACCGCCACCAATAGTGAGTCCGGTTTCATTACCAATTTGTGTGATGCTAATTATAGGGGCTCCAAATCCGCCGGTTGGTTTTATTTTAATTTGAGCGTTAGCTATCTGTGTTGATAGAGCCAATATCATAATAAGGGTTATTTTTTTCATTACTTTATGTTTTAATTTAGTTTATATCTTAAACCATATTGATAAAAAATTTTACTTTAAATATTCCTGAATACGTTTCACGTACTCATCAAAAGCAATTAGGCCTTTTTTTGTGATTGCTGCTTTTGTTAAAGGGTAATTGTTTTTAAAGCTTTTTGTAATTGAAATGTATTCAGCTTGTTCCAATTTTTTTAGTTGCGCACTTAAGTTGCCTGCCGTGGCTTTAGTTTCGGTTTTAAGATCGTTAAATTCCATTTTGGCGTTTTTAACTAGCAGGGAAATAACGGCTAACCGCAACTGTGAATGCAATATGGGATCCAGGTCTTTATACATTTTGCTTTTGAAATTTAGCTTTTAGAACATATCCGGGAATTAAATCAGCAAATGTTATTGCCAATATACTGTAAAGTCCCCAATATTCAAAGGGTGTAAGCAGGCTCACAAACCCCAGTGCATTACAAAGAATACCCCCAACAATCATAATGGGGAACCGCAACATGGCACCGGATATAATTGTCCCTATTCCAATAAACGATAGGATAAATAATAGTAGCATTTCTCCTGCAGTTTGTGGTAAAATAAATGACACAATGAAAATATTTAACCCAATGGCAGACCAGGTGTAAGCCATTAATTTACCTGACAAAGGCATTTGTACCTGATTTTTTGAGCGGCTGTAATAAATTCCGGTATAAACTCCACCTACCAGCATCAGGAACCATGCATAATAGTGATGCTGATAATCAATGTACATCAACAAGTATTGGAGCGTAGCAGCGGCAATAACCATCCATCCCCAAAACCGGTAAATAAATCCATTCTCTCCAAACCTGATTTTCTCTGTTTCAACCATTTCTTTGATAATCGAAAGGCTCTCTTCTGGTTTTAAATTTTCTTTTTCCATAGTTTTAAGTTTTAAATTCGATTCAAATATAAAGTAGTTTAAATTATAAACCAAATTTTTATCAGATTATTAAAATTATTGGAATAAAATTTTATAGGATTTTTTTATTTAGATTGATTATAAAATGCCAAATACAGTTGAAAGTAATGTTCAAATTACTATTTTTGCCTCCAGGTCATGAAATCTCATTATTTCATTAGTTGATAGTTATGAAAAACAGAAGCCCCTTAGTAATTACAGCCCTGCTTTCTATTTTTTTATTTGCAGCATGTCAGGAAGAGGAGAAGGATCAGCCAAATCGATGGCCCAATTGTGATATAATATTACCCGAAGAACATAGCGAAATTGAGCAGGGAGAAACTATATTGATTGCCACAGACGCCACTGATGAAGATGGGAATTTAAAACATGTAAAGTTTTTTATCAATGATAATGAAGTAGCTACTGTAGAAAATTTTCCATACAATTACAATTGGAATACTACAGCGTATACTCCTGATTATTACCAGCTAAAAGCTATTGCAACTGATGTAAAAGATGAGATTGGTATTGGCTCTATTGTGGTTTCCGTGGTGGAGCCAACTCTACCTGACTCCCTGCCGGTGGCAAATTTTGAAGCTGATTTGACAGATGTTAAAATTGGTGCAGAGGTGCACTTTACCGATTCTCTATCAAAACATGCAACAGCCTGGTTCTGGGATTTTGGTGATGGACATACAAGTACAGAACAATCACCCTCACACATTTATGATGCCGTTGGAGCCTATCATGTCAAATTAAAAGTGGAAAATCCCACGGGAATGGATTCGCTCATTAAAGAAAACTATATAAATGTTGATAGCATAATTGAATATGGTGATGGTGTAACAGATATTGATGGAAATCAGTATAGCACCGTAATTATTGGTCAACAGGAATGGATGGCAGAAAACCTTAAGGTCGGTACATATAAAGACGGAACCGCAATAACATATAATGAAGGACAATGGGATGTTGGCCAGGCTTATTATTGCTGGTATGAAAACGACTCTGCCCAATATGCACCAAATTACGGAGCTTTATATAGTCAAAGTGCAGTTGCAAGTGGTAATTTATGTCCGGATGGTTGGCACATACCAACTAACTCAGAATGGTTGGATTTAACAGGCTATCTTGCTAATCAGGGATTTGAAAATCGGCAGGCATTGGCTTTAAAATCCAATACGGGTTGGTTAGATGATGGAAATGGAACTGATGGTTTTGGCTTTAGTGCTTTACCTGCTGGTGTTAGAATGGGAGACAATAGTTTTTATGGTATAGAAACAGAAGGAAGATGGTATGGAGGTAGCAGAGCGTTAATTATGAATAGTGAGTATGAGTTTGTTACGTTAAATTATTATGACAATTATGTTTCAGGATTTAGTGTAAGATGTATAAAAGATTAATTGCTATGAGATCAGTTTTAATGTTTCTGAAGATCGATTATGTAAAAATAGCTGCTGTTGTTTTAGGTACAGTAATTATTTTTTTTGGTTGTAAAGAAGAAGAAGAGACACAATCACCTGAATGTACTATCATTGAACCGGATTTTCATGCAGATTATATACAAACGGATGTGGTAAATATAACAGTTGAAGCATCCGACAATGATAACGATTTAGAAGAGATCAGACTTTATATTAATGGTATCGGTGTGGCAAGAAGTGTAGAGGATGTTTTGCAATATGAGTATCATCCTGAAGAGACTACAGGTAATATAAAAATACTTGCGGAGGCCTGGGATAAAGAAAACCAGTTTGCCGAGGATGAGATTTTAATTAATGTGGGAAGTGCAGCACCGATCGCCGATTTTGAAGTGAGCCAGACGACTGTCGAACCAGGCGAGGTTATAGAGTTTACAGACAAATCTACTTTGTTACCTACCAAATGGCAATGGGTTTTTCAGGATGGGACCACAAGCTGGGAACAAAACCCAACACATAGTTTTCCCACTGGCGGCGAATTTCCTGTAAAGCTAATTGCTTCCAATGAATATGGTTCGGATTCTACGCAAATAACGATTATTTGCAATGGTCCCGGTGTTACAGATATTGAAGGTAACCAATATGAGACAACCACCATTGGCGATCAGGTATGGTTTGCTGAGAACCTGAGAGTGACAACCTACAATGATGGACAGCCTATAAATTTTACAATTGGCGATCAGGACTGGTTAACCAATAGTGCAAATTATTGTTGGCCTGCTGACAATGTGGCTTATGCGGAAAGTTGGGGTGCATTATATAACTTTTATGTTGTGGAAACTGATAAAATTTGCCCCCATGGCTGGCATGTTCCCTCACACGATGAATTCATGCAAATGATAGATTATGTTTCTCAAAATGGACAAAATCCTGTTGCTATTGCTCTAAAAGCCAATTCTGGCTGGCCCTTAATTCATAACACTAATGGAAATGGTACAGATGAATTTGGTTTCAGCCTACTTCCAAATGGGTGGAGGTGGTGGCCTCATGGTGACTATGATGGTGGAATAGGAACATTATGGACCTCAACTGCCAACGATCAGTTTTCTGCACATTACATTGAAATTTGGTATAATAATGATTATACATTTCATATGGCCCATTTTCATGAATGGGGCTTTGGTATTCGGTGTATCAAAGATTAAACTTGTATCTTAAAAGCCCATTCTATCTTATCTTGCCCCAAAAATAGACATAGTTTATTTACTTTGGTAAATTACAAGAACGGTTTTTAGCAGAAATAGTTATGCTCACAAGAGTGTAAAATAAAGATCCAATATTTTCGTTACTTCACTGTATTTAAAACCTGTAATAAAACAACCCCTTAACCCATGATCAGGCTTTTTGTATTACCCGTATTCGCATGTTTTATTTTTAGCACTAATCTTTCGGCTCAAATCCAGGATTCGGTGCAAATGCTGATGGGCGTGGTGCTCGATTCTGCTACCAACAAACCATTGGCCTATGCTAATATTTATTCAGTAAGCAAAAAGAAAGGTGTAATCAGCAATGAAGACGGTCGATATTCCATCGATATCAGTGAATTGAACAACACAGACACACTTCGCTTTCAATATATTGGTTATAAAACACGTAACTTATCACTCAGGCAGTTGAGTCAGAATTCCAAAGTGCTTTTAACAGAAAAAATCGTGGATTTAAACGAAATGGTGGTTTTTGGCTCAGCTCCAGATGCCCGGTCGATTGTGGAGAAAGTACTCGAGCACAAGGAGGAGAATTATAAAAAAACTACCAGCCGCAGGCAGACATTTGTGCGCCAAAAATATATTAACAGGGTCGAAGACCTTAGTTTTGAGTATAAAAAAAACAACATTGAAGGACTAAATCCAGCTTTATTTAAAAGAGTAGCGAATAATTACCCCAAACTCACAACATCTTTTAGCGATTATTTAATCGATATCTATACCGACAAAACGCTTGAAGACTCTGTAAAAATTGATCCAATAAGATTTGTGGTGTTGAAGGAGAAAGATATAGCAGAGATTGATAAATTTTTGGAATTATTCGAAAAGGAGTTTGCTAAAACAAATACTGAGGAATACTGGCGTGTAAAAACAGGAATTCTCAGTGAGGAATTGAATCTTGGAGATACCGCACAGTCTGCGAAAGATAGTAGTGATGCCGGAAAACATAAGGTGAAATATACGAACCGGCGTGTCAGGCATCAGTTAAAATATCCTACACTTGATAGTGACGATTCATGGGAGTTTCTGCATAAGCTACGCAAATACGTTTATAAGATGATAGGCGGTACCCAGGTAAACGGAGAAGATGTATACGTAATAGACTTCGAGCCTGACAACAGCGGTTTATACAGCGGCAGATTGTATATTTCAACCCAAACATATGCCCTAATAAGGGCCGATTATCAATATGCACCCGGAAAAGATGGCCTTGATTTTAGCTTGTTTGGTGTAAGCTATGCTGAAAAGGCCTTCAGTGGTTCTGTACTTTTTGAAAAACATGAAGATAACTATGAATTAAAATATTATTCGCTCAAAAAAACGAACTCTTTGAGTTTTGACCGTAATGTGAAGTTGTTGAAAAAACGCGAACGTTTTCTTTTCGACAAAAAGCAAAAAGAGTTGAAGGTAGGATTAGAATTTGACTTTCAGCAAGAGTCTTCAGTTGAATTTTTGATCATAAACAGACAGAAAATAGCCCAATCTGACTTTAAGCAATTCAACCAACCGGAATATTATCAGCCCATTTATGTCGATCAGTTCGACGATCAACTGTGGAAAGGCTACTCCATTATTGAACCCACAAAGCAAATGAAGGAATACAGGAAAAGGAAGAATTGAAGTAAATGTGTAAGATTGAGTATTTGTAATATTTGTTCTCTTCGATTCCCTCAAAGCTAGCCCAAAGCCCCACTCAGACAACTGGGGTAGTATTAAATGAAGGTAAAGCCGATTTATCTGTAATTCCAAATGCCATTGAGTTGCTTGTGGGAAGGTAGTGTGAATCGAAATGGCCGTTGAGTGGCTCGTACGGGTAATGTTCTCTTCGATTCGCTCAAATCCATCGCAAAGACCCACTCAGAGAACAGGGGTAGCATTAAATGAAGGTAAAGCCGATTGTAATTCCAAAGGCCATTGAGTCGCTTGTGGGAAGGTAGTGGGAATCGAAATGGCCGTTCTCTCCGGCTCCCGCACAACCAGTCTTAAGATCCACTCAGAGAACTGGGAAGTATTCGCAAATTATGGAGAATAGTCTTGAAACATTACATATTAACAATTGCAAGGGTTTTCTCATATTCTCAAAAAGGGTAGTATAAAAAATACATTGCTTTATATTAAAACAATTTAATAAATAATAAAAAATTATTCCATTAAACGAATAAATAACTCTTAAATTATTTGTTCTTATACAGTTAAGTTTTTAACTTGGTTAAACTATAATTTATCACAAAATATTTAAACTATGAGAAAACTAAGTTTTTACCCCCTAATCCTATTGATGCCCGGTTTATTTTTCATCACCGGTTGTGATGATGAGGAAAGTGAGGTTGGAGTACCAACAGTTGAGACTACCACAACGGAAGGTAGTTCGGAAATAACTTACACCACCGTTGAGATTAGCGGAAACGTTACGGCAAATGGTGGAAATACAATAGATGCCAGAGGTGTCTGCTGGAGCGAATCACCTACACCTACCATTAATGATTCAAAAACAGAGGAAGCAAACAACACTTTCACAAGTCTGATTGAAAATTTATCGCCTAATACCTCTTACTACTTTAGAGTTTATGCCACCAATCAATCAGGAACTGGTTATAGCAATCAGCTGCAGCTTTCTACCTCCACGCTGGATAGCACCATGTGGGATTTTTTAATAGAATATGATGCAAACACATCATGGCACGCTGATGTAAACTTTTACCCGGATGGAACAACCATGTACGACGAACCCAGTAACCCTGGTCAATATACCACATATGGAACCTGGACATTGAATGGAGATACATTGCATTATGATATGGACGCGAGTGATACGACCAATGCATATTATCAGTTTACAGGAACTTTTTCTGGCAACACCATGAGTGGGACATTTACATATGGAGATGAACCAGATAAAACCTGGAGTGCTGTTAAATATTAAATTAATTCTGGCTAAAGGATTTTATTTTTGCCAGCAATAGTATACACGCAGCGTGTAAAAAAATGCAAATGTACAGCGGAATAGAGATACTTAATACGTTCTCTTCGATTCCCTCAATTCCAGTGCCAAGCCGCACTCAGAGAACTGGGGTAGTATTAAATGAAGGTAAAGCCGGTTTATCTGTAATTCCGAAGGCCATTGAGTAGCATGCGGGAAGGGCCAGTGGGAATCGAAATGGCCGTTGAGTGGCAAGTGGAAATGTTCGTTCTCTTCGATTCCCGCAAAGTCAACCCAAAGCCCAACTCAGAGAACTGGGGTAGCATCAATAAATTAACGGAGAAATTTTTTGAACCCGCAGGCCATTGAGTGGCTCGTGCGAAGGACAGCGGGAATCGAAATGGCCAGAATCTTATGAATCGAAATGGCCCCGAAAGCTATTTCATGCTTTTTTCTATCTTTTCCAGTAACATCTCAGCTTCGTACTCTATAACCTTTGCATACATGTTGCTTTTTACCTGCATGACCTGTTTGAGGCTTTCATTGGCCTTAGAGGTTTTTCCCATATCAAGGTAGATTTTCCCACGTTCCAACATTGCTTTTTTGTGGTAGTAATGACCATTGTTGGGTAATTTCAAAAGCTGGTTGTATTCATCTAAAGCTTTTTTGTTTTGTTTTAGAAGCTGGTGGGCTCGGGCTTTTCTGTAATGATATTCGTTTAAACGGTATTGGGTGAGGTTTTTTGTGTCTATTGAATTGAGAACTTGCAATGCGTCGCGGAATCTGCCCCCATCAAAGCAAATGCGCGCCTCCAACAAACCAGGGTGATATTGATCACGGTATTCTTTCAATGCCTGGCGATCGGCAAAAGTATAGGTTGTACCTCTGTTTTCAATGGCCCGGTCTAAATTTGAAAATGGCTGTCCTTTAAGCACCGCAATCCATTTTTTTCGGAGCAACGTCGATTTAATGTACCGCCCTTTTTGCTGCAAAAATAAGTATTTGTTAAAGTACCATTCAGATGTTTCGTAGTGCCCCAGGTCTAAATGGATTAAACCTCTGTAATAGAATTGTGCTGCAGGGTAGTTCCCTGTGCTGTCTATTTTTTTTAAATGCTGCCCTGCCAACTTTGGAGATTGTTTTTTTAGGTAGTATGCTGCTGCCAGTAAATGACCTATGGCCGGAGTATTTTGATTGGTTTGCAGGGTTTCTTCTTCTTTAAGCGTTTGTTTTACTATTTCTAAAGTAGAGACTAATTCCGGATATCTTACGTTTGTGCAAGGTTGGGTTTTTGTGTAGGACAGGGTGTCAATTCCGGCCATATTTAATAAAAACCAGTAACGGGATGGAATATCTTTATATGCGGTGTTGAATATTTTGACAAGGGCAACTATCTCAGGTTCAATGCATTTCTGTTTTTTTATGTGTTGTTTTAGTGAGGAATAGGCTTTTAGGCTTGCGTAAAGGCTTGCAACATACTCTTCTTCAAGAGCATTAAGCATGCTTTTAGCAGTATAAGCAAAAAGTTTATCGTATTTGGATATGTTATGTTGCTTCAGTATTTTCTCAATCCGTTTTGATGCGCTGCTGATTTTTTCAGGTGTGCCTTTCAGAAAGGCTTCAATGGTTGCCGATATCAGGGTAGGGGTAGCTATTGCCGGATTTGTTTCTGTACTTTCAATGTCAGTGGCTAGCGTGGCGCTCCGGGTGAAGTTGCCATTCAGCGCATTGTGGTAAATTTCTTTTTTTATACGCTGCCCGTAGCTTATTGCAGGGATGAGAAAGAGTAAAAAGAACAGACCAAAACAACAAAGAGAAAAACCCGTGGGCTTCTCTCTTTGCATGTAAATTTTGCTGATATTTTTATTTTTTGTTTCCACAGTTTACTTCGTCAGTCATACCCGGGTCGACTAAAATACGCCCGCAATACTCACAAACGATAAGCTTTTTACGGTTCTGAATATCAACCTGACGCTGTGGTGGAATACGGTTGAAACATCCACTACATGCATCACGTTCTACCGAGGCAACTGCAATGCGGTTTTGTGTATTATTTTTAATACGCTGGTAAGCATTTAAAAGGCGCTCTTCAACTTTTTTAGAGATTTCTCCTGCACGTTTTTCAAGTTTTTTCTCTTCTTTGGCAGTTTCATCAATAATTTTATCCAGCTCTCCTTTCTTAGCGTCTAAATCTTTCATGCGGTCTTCATAAGCCGCTTTCGATTTATCGATGCTCTCTTTTTTCTGTTCTATTGCACCGGTATACTCTTTGATGCGCTTTTCAGCCAATTCGATCTCCAGGGTCTGGAACTCAATCTCTTTCGAAATAGATTCATATTCCCTGTTATTCCGGACATTCATTTGTTGCTCATTGTATTTCTTAATGAGTTCTTCCGAATTGGTGATCTCGGTCTTCTTGTGGCTTACCTCTTTGTTAAGGTTGTTTATATCCTCTTCAAGTTTTTTAATGCGTGTGTCAAGACCGGCTAGTTCGTCTTCAAGATCCTGAACTTCGAGCGGTAATTCGCCACGTAAAGTATGAATCTTGAAAATTTCATTATCCACACACTGCAGCTCGTAAAGCGCTTTGAGCTTATCTTCCACCTTCATATCTGTCGTGGTTGCTTTCGAAGCTTTTTTTGCCATACCTAATATAAATTGATTGGATTCGTATTCACTTTTGATAAATAGAGTGCAAATTTAGGGAATTTTTCGGTAATATGTTGATAAAATATATCTTTTACAAATTTTTCTGTATCATAATGTCCTGCATCTATTACCAGTAAATGTTCTGCAGCATCCTGAAATTCATGATATTTAAAGTCTGCTGAGATATATGCATCAGCTTTTTGGGCAGCTGCAGCCCGTGCCAAAGAGCTGCCACTTCCACTGCAAAGGGCTACCTTACTAATTTTTTTAGCCGTTCCACTGAATCTTAAATGATCAGCACCTAATTGTGCTTTTACAAGTTTTAAAAACTC
>Ga0102940_1001362_pt1 | contig 15688 bp, 12 predicted proteins | sample SalPonR2_C_D1_MG_FD_78215 | JGI IMG/M metagenome (GOLD analysis project Ga0102940, IMG submission 78215) | Salt pond soil microbial communities from South San Francisco under conditions of wetland restoration - Salt Pond MetaG R2_C_D1_MG | ecosystem: Environmental > Aquatic > Marine > Intertidal...
AAAAAATAAGGATACTGCGCTTTCCATCTTTACCTGGGGGTAGCGGCGCTTCGCCGCGGCCGGAGTAAGTGTTGTTTTTCCTGCAAAGAGGACCGGTTGATCTCGGGCCTGCGGTTACCGGGGGCTACTCCTCAGGTAGGATGGATCGCGTTTGTCGTTCAGTAGTTACCAGCTACTGCCGGCACCACCGCCACCGGAAGAGCCGCCGCCCCAGCCGGAGAAACCTGATTTTTCTTCCTGCTGTTTTTGGTAGGCGCGATAGCTCAGGTAAATAATAGCGGGGATTAAAAACCCGCCCTGGGTATTCCGGAGTGTTTGTTGATTCAGTGTTTTCATCTTAAAGGATTGGGATGATTTCTTCCGGACGGTTAATTAGGAGCTTGATGGCATCCAGAAGGGGATTATACCCCCCGTGGATTCGATAGAACTCCTCCGCCTCGATCTCGATGATGTTTTGTTCGTTCATTTTCATAGTTTTAGTTTTAAAAAGGTGAATAATAAAGTTGATGTCAAATTCAGAGAACAATCTCTACTTCGGTCAGCCAGTCTGGGCGGGCTGATAAAGTTTTTGGGAATAAAGTCTGCTTTTTCATACCTTCTGTTTTGTTAAGAGGAAATGGAATATTGTAGGATCTACTGAGGATCGGTGTCTACCGGACCGATAGGGTAATTCGACTCTTTAATGGTTTTCCACTTTAGGTAGGTACGCGTACCCCAATCGATGATTTGGATGATAATGTTACCCCCTTTCGTGTCCCGCAGTTCTTTTTCATTCAAGTTTTGCATGATTCTTGTTTTAGTAGTGATTTAATGGGCCTGCGAAACCCTTGTACTTCTTTTTTGCGTCAGCATCTCCCGCTCACAGTATACACCCGGGGTGAGATAAACCATGATCTCCTGGCTTTCACCACGCTGGCAGCAGTTGAAACTGGCGACCATACTCAGGCAATTCTTGCGGGCAATTTTTTGCAACTGACGAATCTCTTGCCGTATGGATTTCTCACATTCCTCTCCGTCGCAAGTGGAAATTAGCTTGCGCGGCTGATCCTCGTATCGCTGATCCGATTTTGGAGAAATGGGATCCGCTAATTCGGAACTCGACGCTTCAGCCTCCGTTTTTGCGGCGGCTTCGATCCCATAGTTGGTGTAAAAGTCTCGTGCTTCCTCACCCGAAAAGTACTCCTTACGGTTTTCGTCGGGATTGTAAACGGTCAGTTGCTGTAGGCCACTGACAATACTTCCCTTTGGCCCCAGATGATCAAAGATCTCAATCCGGGTGTCGGCTGCCTCCAGCTCCGACCAGTCGTCGGCTATCAGGGGCTGAACATTGGGTTGCGTGATTTCTTTTTCGTGTTCTACGTCGCAGGCGGTAAAGGCCAGGGCCAGTAGCAGTCCAAAAAATAATTTCGTTTTCATAGCTAAATAGTTTTGATTAAAAATGATATGGTTGAAAAATTAAGATCCAGTGCGTCCGAGGTATTGCTGCACCTGCCTGGGGAATTGTTTGTCCCAAAGTTGGGTGTAGGTGCCTCGTTTTTCGATTAGTTGTGTATGGGTGCCCTGCTCGCTGATTTGCCCTTTCTCCAGCACAATGATCTGATCGGCGTGCATCACGGTACTCAATCGGTGGGCAATGATCAGGATCGTTTTACCGGCCTCTCGCAGGCGGTACATCACTTGCTGTACGTATGCCTCCGAAGCGGAATCCAGGGCCGAAGTCGCTTCGTCGAGGATCAGTATCTCGGGATCGAGATAAAGAGCCCGGGCGATGGCCAGGCGCTGGCGCTGGCCGCCGGAAAGGCTGACTCCGTTCTCTCCGACGTAGGTATGGAGTCCGTTGGGCAGTTCCTGTAGAAAATTCATCAAGCCCAGTTCCTGGCAGATATCGATAATGCGCTGCAGGTCTGGTTCCGCTTCGCCCAGGGCGATATTGTCGATAATATTTCCGGCGAAGAGATCCAGTTGCTGAGGTACAATGCCGATCCGTCGACGCAAGCTGTAATTATCAATGTGTTCGAGGTCGTACTTGCCAAGATAGATATGTCCACCATTTAAGGGGTATAGCTTTTGCAAAAGGGCGGCAATGGTTGACTTGCCGGAGCCACTTTCGCCGACGATACCCACGGTGGTCCCCCTTTGTACCCTTAAGTTCAGGGATTCGAAGACGGGTTGCCGACTGCCGTAGGTGAAAGCCACCTGCTCAAATCGGATATCTCCAATCATATCCGGGCTAATCTCTATTTTGTTCTCTCCGGTTTCGCTTTCCAGATCAATGATCTCAAAGAGTCGGTCGGCGGCGATGAGCGCATTCTGAATGGTTTTGTTCATGCTAATCAGACTACTGGCCGGTCCGGTGAAATAGCCAATCAGCGCGTAGAAAGAAAGCAGTTCGCCGGGGGTGATCAGCTTTTGGAGGACAAAGCCCGCTCCTGCCCATAAGAGCAAGATGGTGAATAAGCGGCTAAAAAGCTCGGAAGCCGTGCCGGAAAAAATACTGTTTAGCGCCGAGGTATATCCCGTGTTGAGGAGGTGAACAAAACGTTTCTCCGTCTTGATTCCGGCCCGCTGTTCCATGCCAAATTGTTTGATGGTGCGGACGGCATTCAGGGATTCCACCAGCTGCGTCTCCAGCTCGGCACCGGCTTCCATGAGCTTGCGTTCCCTACTTTTATTTAACCGGTTACTGAGCCAGTAAACACCTGCGTAGAGGGGGATAATGATCAGCATCAGTACGGCCAGTTTCCAGTAATAAGAGAACATAAGGATGAAGGAAAAAACGATAATCATTACATTGACAATCAGATTGATGGCTACATCGTTGATAAAGGCTCTGATCTTGACAGCATCTCCAATCCGCGAAATGATCTCTCCCACCCGCATGCGATCAAAGAAGCTCTGGGGTAAATGCAAGAGGTGCCGATAATAAGCCATAATCAATTGCGCATCAATCTGCTGTCCCGTCTTGAGTATAAACAGCGACTTACTAGTGCCGATAAAGAGTTGTAAGGACAGGATCAGCAACATGCCCAGGCTAAGCAAGTTGAGCAGATTCCGGTTGCCTCCCACCAGTACGAAGTCGGTGATTTTCTGGATGTAGATGGAGGTGCTCAGCCCCAGGATGGTATAGATGAGCGCACCAAACAAAGCTTGCAACAGTATACTGCGGTGCGGCTGGACCAAAGCCCAGAAGCGACGCCAAAGAGATACTTTGTGATTGCCCTTTTGAAAGTCTTCGGCCGGAGCAACCAGCAGAAAAATACCGGTCCAGATCTTTTCCCATTCGGCCCTGCTGGCTTTGATCATCTTTCCGGGCCCCGGATCCATATAGTGAATATGTTTCCTGTTTACCTTGTAGACTACTACAAAATGGTGCAGACCTTCGTTGACGATGACGTGGGCAATCGCCGGCACCGGTACTTGTTCCAGTTGTTCCATCTCGGTGCGAACGCCCTTGGCGGAAAACCCCAGCTTTTCGGCGGCCTGGATCAGGCCCAGTAGATTAGTGCCCCGCTTATCCGTGCTGGCCAGTTGGCGGATGCGGGCGATGGGTAATCTCAGGTCATAGTGCGCCCCAATGGAAGCCAGACAGGCCGCGCCGCAGTCCGTGATATCATGTTGTTTGATGGTTTTCTTTTTCATGTCAAAGGGAATTTGGGGAGGTTAATTCAATTGTGGATTCAGCCAGTCATCTACTTTGTCGTATAAGAGCTGGTATAGCGTCCTGCGGCTTACCTGAAAGCGGGCCGTTAGGGTCATACCTTTTTTTAGCTGCCCCGAATAGCCGTTTTTGAGGTGCAGGCTTTTTTGCGAAAGCTGGCACCGCACCAGAAACTGAGGCTGCCCCTCGAGCATACTGATGTCCCTGGCAATATCAATGACCCTGCCCTCCGCCAAGCCCCATTGGTTGTAGTTAAAGGCGTCGATCTGGAAGCGCACCGGCATGCTTTCGGTAATCAGGCCAATATCACCCGGGCTTACGTAGACCTCCACCAGTAGGCTGTCGTGGGTAATGATTTGCCCCAATTGTTGGCCGGGACTAACAAAATTCCCCGCCTGCACCCCGGTGTACTGCTGAATGGTTCCCGCCACCGGAGCGTATACCTGGTACTGGCGTTTCTCTTCCCCTAGTTGGGCAATGCGATGTTCAATGTCCAGGTTTTGTAGCTCGTAATCCCGCCGGGTGATGGTCCAGGCTTGCCGCTGTTCCTGAGAAAATTGCAAGAGCAAACTCCGCTGATAATCGAGTTGGTACTTTTTTTCTTCCCATTCTACCTGCGCGATGGTTCCGCTCTGGTAAAGCTGCTCGGCCCGCCGCCAGGCTCGCTGGGCCCGTTGCCTTTGGAGCTCGTATTGTCGTTTTTGTTTTTCGAACTGGAAACGGGCACTTTGGTAAAGTGGCGTCTCCAGTCTCGAAGCCATCGAATTAGTATCCAGTAATTGATTGAGGTCTCGAATGTAGCTTTCATTTTTGGCCAGTAGCTGCCGTTGCTGCTCAATCTGCTGATCAATTTTCCGCGTATCGAGTTCGAAAAGTACCGCTCCCCGCTGGACGCTCTGTCCATTTTGCAGGTAGATACGGCTGATTTGTCCGTACAGCGGCGCAGCAATCTGATTGTTCTCCTGTACGGAGCGAATGATACCGCGACTTTGCTTTTGAATGTCGACTTCGATTAGTGGGGTCGAGCCCAAAAAACCGAGTAGACAGATCAGGGTGCCCAGGTAGATCACCCGGGATGGTTGGTGGTATCGTGCCTGCAGGCTTTCCACACTGGGGTGTACTTCCGTAAAAGGCAATATTTTTTTTGATTTCGTTTTCATAGCTTTTATCGTATCGTTTGATACAATGATACCAACTAATCAAAGAAAAGTCTTTGACAGGAATTGTGCTTTTTTTACCTGCAATTTGGGAACGGTAATAGATTTAATTATCTGGTAATTAAGTAGTTGTGTTGTTTTTGTCCTTACAAATTTTACCTGAAGACATTTTGTTTTACCTGCCAATAGCCTAATTTTTTTTATTTTGGCTATCCAAAATACACAAGCATGAAAAACATATACACTCTTTTATTTTTGTTCCTTCTTCTGTGGCAACCTGCGGGAGCCCAGGATACCCTCCCCGCCTCCGCCATGCAGGCGCTGGAGTACCGCTCGGTAGGTCCGGCCCGTGGTGGACGCGTAACCGCCGTCAGTGGGGTACCCGGGCAAGTATATACCTATTATATGGGGGCTACCGGTGGCGGTGTCTGGAAGACCACCGATGGTGGTCTGAGTTGGGGGAATATCTCCGACGGGTATTTCAAAGCGGGCTCCATTGGAGCCATCGCCGTTGCCCCTTCCGACGATAATGTGGTCTACGTGGGTACCGGATCGGCCGATCCGCGGGGTAATGTTTCTCCGGGCGTAGGCATGTACAAAAGCGAGGACGCCGGTGAGACCTGGTCCTTCATTGGTCTGCCTAAAGCCGGTCAAATCGCCAAAATTATCATTCACCCCCAAGACCCGGATCAGGTCCTGGTAGCGGTACTGGGTAATGTCTTTGGCCCCTCTGAGGAAAGAGGCGTCTACCGAACGAGCGACGGTGGTGATAGCTGGGAGAAAATACTCTACGTCGACGAGCGCACCGGCGCGATCGATCTGGCTATGGATGCCAAAAACCCGCGGGTGCTTTATGCCGGCTTCTGGACGGCAGAACGCAAACCCTGGACCTTTATCGACGGTAGTGAAACCGGCGGCGTCTACAAATCGACCGACGGTGGTGACAACTGGAAGCAAGTACAGAACGGCCTGCCCGGGGGCGTGAATGGTCGTATCGGCTTGGCCATTTCTCCCGTTAATGCCAAGCGGGTTTGGGTGTTTATCGAAAATAAAGAAGAAACCAAGGGCGGACTGTACCGCTCTGATGACGGTGGTGCTTCCTTCCGCCGGATTAATCGCGAGCACAAATTGCGACAACGCGCCTGGTACTACTCCCGCATCTTTGCCGATCCCCAGGATGAAAATACGCTGTATTTCCTCAACGCAACGATGCACAAGTCTATCGATGGCGGTAAGACCTTTTCGGCTGTCCGCACGCCCCACGGGGATAACCATGTGCTCTGGATTAATCCAGATAATACGCAAATCATGGTCGAAGGCAACGATGGTGGGGCCAACGTAACCGTTAACGGAGGTAAAACCTGGACCACGCAATACAACCAGCCTACTTCCGAGTTTTATCGGCTGACGGTCGATAATCAATTTCCCTATCGGCTCTACGCCGCCCAGCAGGATAACTCTACGATTAGTGTACCGAGCCGGGCACAGAACCAGATTAGTCCCGAGTCTGAATGGTTTGCTGTGGGGGGGGGAGAGAGTGGCCATATAGCCGTCGATCCGCGTAATCCCAACCTGATTTATGCCGGTAATTACATTGGTCAGATCACCCGCCTGGATCGGCAGAAGGGGCACTCCAAAGACGTAGTGGCCTACCCACAAATGCACGATGGTACGGCGCCCCGTGATATTGTCTACCGCTTCCAGTGGAATGCGCCGATCCGAATCTCGCCCCACGATCCAGACGTAGTTTACCACTGCTCACAGTACGTACACCGTACGGAAAATGGCGGCCGCACCTGGGAAACCATCAGTCCGGACCTGACGACCAATAAGGATGAATACCAGGATATACCCGGTGAGCCGGTACAGCATGATCATACGGGGGTAGAATTGTATACCACCATCTTTGCTTTTGAGGAGTCGCCCCAAAAGCAGGGCGAACTTTGGGCAGGAACGGACGATGGTCGCCTGCACCTATCCCGGGATAATGGCGAAAACTGGAAGGAGATCACCCCGAAAAATCTACCGGTAGAGGGAACCATCAATATGATTGAACTATCCGCCCACGATCCGGGGCGAGCCCTGATTGCGGTTTATAAATACCGCGAAAATGATTTCCGGCCCTATATCTTTCTGACCAACAATTACGGCCGCAGCTGGGATTTACTGACCGACGGGGAAAATGGTATTCCGGCGGATCACTTTGTCCGTGTCGTGCGGGAGGATCCCATTCGCAAGGGCTTATTATACGCTGGGACGGAGTTTGGTATGTACGTTTCTTTTAATGAAGGCAAGCAATGGCAGCCTTTCCAGCAAAACTTACCAATCGTACCCATTGCAGATATGCAGGTGAAAGATAACGATTTGGTCCTGGCTACGCATGGCCGTTCGTTTTGGATTATGGATGATTTGAGCCCCTTACGGGAAATAGATGATCGCTTGCTGGCGCAGGAAGCCCATTTATTCCCGCCCAATACGGCTTACCGTACGCAACTGGGGAACTACCGCGGGGTTGCGGCTCCCGACCGGGCGCCCAGCGGTGCACTCATCCATTTTTATTTAAATGAAGTACCAGAAGAAGAAGTGTTGAGCATCGATATTATTGATCCTTTTGGCGAAAGCCGTGCGACCTACAGCACCCGTCCGGATAAGGCACAAGGGGAGCAACCCCTGACCATCAAACCGGGACTGAACCGCCTGGAGTGGAACTTACGCTACGAAGCACCGCAGACCCAGGCCGGTGCGCGCTTCTCCTTGGCTAATCTGAGTGGTGTTAAGGCCACGGTCGGAACGCATACTGTTGTCATGAAAATGGGCGAGCAGCGCTGGCAGAAGAGCTTCGAAGTACAGCCCGATCCACGCTGGATCCAGACCAAACAAGACCTGCATGCACAGCATGATCTGGCTGTCCAGGTGATGGAATTACTAAATACCTGCCACGAAACCATCGGCGAAATTTGGGATTTGCGCACGCAGATTCAAGATATCAAGAAACGCCTGGATAAGACCGGTACGAGTAGTGCTGCCTTCCGGGATTTGAGTAAATCTGTACTAGCGGAATTAGAAGCCCTGGAGCAGAAATTGATCCAAACGAAAAGTGAAAGCGGGCAAGACCCGATTAATTATCCGCCCATGCTCGATGACCAGATTGCTTACCTGTACTCCATCGTCAATGGTCAGGATGATCGACCCACGGAGGGTGCTTATCAGCGTTACGAAGATGTAAAAGCGGCCTACGAAGTTCATCATGAGTCCTTTCAAAAACTCTGCGCGGAGCAATTACCCAGGCTGAACAGCCAATTGAACAGTGCCGGCTTCAAAGTCATCGGCGGGGAGGATAGATGATTTTGAATGGCCGAATGGGGGCATTCGTGATTCAATAATCCAACAAATAAAGCAGGGCGACCGCCCTTATGGTCCAGATCAGCGTGCGCAGCCAGTTGGTCTGGACCAGTTTTTTGACGGCCACCGGATCGTAAACCCTGACCAGGCGATTGTGCAGGGGTACCTGTATGAAAAAAGTGGATAGCCAGAGCAGGGCGATACCCGCCAGGTTAGCCCAAAAGAAACCCGATCGCTGATTGAAATAAACCAGTAGCACGGCGCTACCCAATTCTAAGAGCATCATGGGAGCCGTCACCCAGGAAGTGCGTCGGGTATGGTGGCGGGCATAAGCGACGAAACAGTCCCGTCCCACTTCGGCGAACAGGGGGTAATGGACCAACTGCACGAACCAGATTAGCCCCAGCATGTACAAACTACAGAGTAAGTGAAATTTGAAGATCAGACTTTCCATTAGCAATTAGGTTTACTTGACAACGTGGAAAGCCCTGCCCGGTTTACTCTGGTACTGAGCTTCCGCCAATTCTTTTAGCTTTTGGTTTTGGCCATCGGCCTACAATACTCCAATGGGATTCAATTAGTGAACTCGTTTTTTTAGCCAATTCTGCAGTTGATCTTTCCGGCGGCGACGCAAGAGCTTTTCGATGGCTTTATCGGTCTTTTTAGCTGAACTATTTTCATAAAAATCGAGTAGGTTTTGCAGCGCGTACCAATTACAGGCGTAGATTTGGTGTTTTTGCTCCGGGTTTTTAAGAACAAATTCCCCCCAGCTACCCAGAAAAACCAGGAGTAAATCGGGGTTTCTCTGACTTAGATCTATCAGGTAAGGTTCGACTGGAATGCTGAAGGCGTCGGTGCCGGAGATCCAGGCTAGGGCAAAAGCATTAACGGGAGCGCGACCTTCGGCGTCGATATCGTGCTCAATGAGCCAGTCGACACTTTTGAGAAATACGCTTTCATATTTTGCATAATCGCCTTTGCTGCCCAGTACCTCGGGCTTAGGAATAGGCCAATCTTGTGCCTTAAGTACAGATGCCGCTAGAATAAGCAAACATAGGGTATAGTTTAAACGGAGGAACATAGCTAATGATATTGGTCGCGGTAAAAATAAAAGAAAATAAGCAATTGGTTAAAGTCCCGTTAAAATCGGGAAAAATGGTATTTTGATGAGTCCTGTGAGAAAACCACCATCATGAAAAACTTAATCTGTTTATTACTTTGCTTTTCATTTTTATTGCCCTTTGGGGCAAAAGGCCAGACGGCACAGCTCATAAATCAACGCGGAGGTACGCACAATTATCAAATGGAAGTCGACGGGCTGCTGCGGCAGTTCCTCGTACATTTTCCTGCTAACTACGATCCTTCCGGAGATCAGTTATTCCCGGTTGTTTTTATGCTGCACGGCGGCGGCGGTAGTGGCAAGAAATACTACAACATCTCCGGCTGGAAAGAATTGGGCGAGCAGGAAGGAATCGTGACCGTTTTCCCCACTGCCTATGAGGTATGTTTCGTAGACAGGATGGGTCAAACTAAAAAAGGGAATTACTGGTTGACTACCGATAAGTCGGAGCAATTGTGTTCAGGACAAAAAGACCATAGCGACGCCAACTTCCTGCGGGCAATAGCGGACTATCTCAAAGCCAATCATCAGACGGATACCCGTCGTTTTTACTGTACGGGCTTTTCCAATGGCATGGGGACGACCATGACTCGGGTTATTCCGCAGCTATCCGATGTTTTTGCCGCGGTGGGCGGAACGGGAAGTATGACACTGGACGAACTCAGTACACCCAACCCTATGCCCTGCCTGATGATGGTCAGTTCTCATGACCCCAAGTTGATTCAGCACAATGGTGGCCAGCCTTTCCCAACTACCGTAGAGGGTATCGAACAGAATGAACTCCTGACCCAGGTCATGGCCAATATGTGTCAACTCTTACAATTAGAACTCAGCTACGAAGCAGCAGAAAAAAAGAAACATACCTCCTTTGTCTTCGAAAAGCCCCTCAATGGCGGCAATCAGAAGCTGCAGTTTACTATTCTGAAGGGGCTGAAGCACGTTTATCCAAGGGGTATCCCGGAGCATAATAATATTGAAGCGGCTAAGATATTCTGGGACTTTTTTCAGGAGTATCAGTTGTAAAGGGGGAACAAAAAAGCCTGATTCCATAGAACCAGGCTTCGGACATAAATAGCCTCTCAAAGCTAAAAAATATTTATTTTTAGTAGCCGTACATATAGCTCATGGCCCTTCCTGTAACGGCCGAAGGATTTGCTCTGGTGTCTGTCGAATCTATGGTCATAGCAACAAAAGTACTGTTTTGCAGGGAGTCCAGACTAGGGGCTGAACGCATGCGCTGATCCAGTAGTGAGCTTTCATTGTAGAAAAACTGCCGCTCCGTAAATGCACTACTATCTGGCAGATCTGCGGTGATCTCTTTGAGTAATACTACGTTGTTGCCCTGAAGATAGTGCCATAATTCGCGGTTACTGAGTTTAGCTTTGATTAACATAGCATCATCTCTATGGAAGTAGCCCGTCACTTCTACATCTTCACCATCTTTCTGGAAAGCCAGGGGCCCTCTTATTTGCATGGTGTCTTTGAAAGCTTCTACATCAGCTATAAAATCTAAAATAGCCCGATCCCCTTTAGGGATGTTCAGGCCCGTTTTATCGAAGCCATCGCTTTGATCTTTTTGGCAGGCCGTGAAAATGATGGAAGCCAATAAAATTAATAAGCAAAAATTGCGCTTCATTCTTTTGTTTGTTTACGAGATCAAAGATATAATATTTTTATTTATTCCCTAGCACTTATCGTCTCTGTATATAAAATACTGGCCGAATACGGTGCTACAAAGATACGACCGGTGGAGAATTCCTGCAGTCCTTTGAGCTTGACTTGTTTGCCATCCGCCACCAGGGTGTATTTCGCGGGCGGTACTTTTACCGTCATGGCCTGGTCACTGCCGTTTAATACGACAATAATATTGGTCCAGGGATCGCCGTTGGCGTGTGGTCCCAGTTGGTAGGCAATCACCCGTTCATTATCGGTCGGCAGAAAGGTGAGGTTTTCCCGGACCATAGCCGCGTCCGTCATTCGGAAAGCAGGATGGTTTTTGCGTAAGCGAATCAACCCCTGTACATATTCGTATACATCGTAATGCAGCGATTTTCGTGTCCAGTCAATACTATTAATGGCGTCGGGCGATTCAAAGGAGTTCTCCACGCCGTCCTTACTGCGCAACATTTCGCTGCCGGCGTGTAAAAAACTGATACCCTGCGAGGTCAGTACGGCGGTTAATGCCAGGCGGTGCATACTTATTTGCTCTTCCAGGCTAGCCTCCGGCCGGGAGATTTGTATTTTATCCCAAAGGGTATGGTTGTCGTGACAGGAGACGTAGGTAACGGTCTGTACCGGGGATTTAGCCCAGGCCGAATCCGAATAGTTGACGGCTGCGTAGTCAATTTGTGGATGCCAGCAGGAAGCTACAATCCCAAATTTGACACTTTCCTTAAGCCCGGTTTTTCCGCCGATAAACCCGGCGGCCTCGGGGGTGAAGACGTGCCCTTTTAGTCCGTCGCGGATATCATCGCTAAAGGCGGCGATTCCTTCCAGTTGAGAGGTATGTGCCTTCAGCGCACGTTGGGCGTAGGGGAGGGGGCTATCGCCGGCCGTCCAGCCTTCTCCGTAGAGGACTACATCGGGCTTGATCGACCGGGCGGCGGCGCTAAGGCTATTCATCGTTTCGATATCGTGGATGCCCATCAGGTCAAAACGGAAGCCATCGATGTGGTATTCCCGCATCCAGTACTGCACGGATTCTACCATAAATTTACGCATCATAGCCCGATCCGAGGCCGTTTCGTTTCCACAGGCGGAAGCATCCGAAAAGCTACCGTCGGCATTCTGCCGGTAGTAATAGCCGGGGACCAGTTGATTAAAATTGGAGGTCTCCGTCTCGCCGGTATGATTGTATACCACGTCGAGGATGACCCCAATACCATTGTCATGGAAGGTTTGGACCATCTCCTTAAACTCCTTGATGCGCACCGTACCATCGTAAGGATCAGTAGAGAAGCTACCTTCCGGGACGTTATAGTTTTTGGGATCGTAGCCCCAATTGTATTTGTTTTCTTCGGGATGGCGCTCATCCAGCGATCGAAAATCGAAGCTGGGTAATAGGTGTACGTGCGTTATACCCAGCTCTTTTATGTGCGCCAGCCCCGTGGATAGATCCTGGGGCGATTTTGTCCCGGCTTCGACCAGGCCCAGAAATTTTCCCTTGTGCCGGATACCGGAGCTTTGGTGCAGGCTGACGTCTCGCACCTGTAATTCGTAAATGATGGCATCCGTCGGCACTCCTAACCGGGGCCCTTTATCTAATTCCCAACCACCCGGATTGGTAGCCTTTAGGTCGACAACCTGCCCGCGGTCACCATTAATGCCTACGGCTTTAGCATAGGGATCGACGACTTCCTGCATCCATTGATCATTGATTTTTGCCTGAAAGGCGTAGTATTGTCCCCGCAGGTCTTCTTCGAAAGTTATGCTCCATACGCCCTGGGCTTCGCGCTTCATCTGTTTTTCCTCCAGAAGCTGTCCCCCTTCTCCCTGATCGTATAGTTTGATTTTGAGGATAGAGGCGCTTGGTGCCCAGACTTTGAAAGTAGAGGCATTGGGCTGGTAGCTCAGCCCCAGGTCGTCTCCGGTATAAACAGGATAAAGGTCGTAGGGGGTGTCTGCTGGAATACGCATACGCTGACAACTAAGGATGAAAAAGAATATAAAGGATAAAAATAGCGGGCATTTCATAGTATCTTGCTTGCAAAGATGTTTGAGAATAATTGAAGCGATTTAAATTTTTTCAGTTCGCTGAGTCTTATAGTCTTATAGAACCTGGACGGCAGCTAATTTTTGATCCGTAACTTTGGCTACGCATCTCAAACTGAGCTTTGCCAGAACCTACAAGCTTTTTAAGACCGCTTGAACCAAAAAGTTCAAACCGCTTCATTGTAGTACCAATAATCAACACAAGGAAAGTACAATTTTTTTATCTTCAGGATAAAAAAACGCATGCAACGAATTTTTATTCTTTTTTGGGTAGTAGTAAGCACAACGATTTTATCTGCGCAGGAACGGGTCCTGGAGTCCATGGATGTATTTGATCTGCGCTATATTTCCGATCCGCAGATATCTCCTCAGGGGGATCAAATTGCTTATTCACTGAATAGCAAAGACGTGATGAAAGATGCTAATCAAAGTAGCATCTGGCTAACGAATGTCGATGGAACGAATAATTTTCCTCTCCTGGGGGCAAACGAAGGGGGCAGCAGTCCGCGCTGGTCGCCCGATGGCGAAAAACTGCTTTACTTCTCTGGTCGCAGCGGAAGTACGCAGATCTATATTCGCTGGCTGAAAGAGGGTAGTGAAATCCAGCCGTACAATTTCACAACGAGCCCTTCGAATGTACAGTGGTCACCCGATGGCAAACACATCGCCTTTACGATGCGGGTGCCATTCCAGCGCGAATCCTGGGTGCAGCTTCCGCAAAAACCTAAAGGAGCCGATTGGACCACTCCCCCGGTACTAATTGAAAAACTGAAATTTCGGGCCGACGGTGCCGGCTTCCTGCCAGATAACTATAATCACCTCTTTGTAATGGATGTCCGGGGCGGACAACCCCGACAATTGACGGAAGGGAATTTTAACGTAAGTGGCAACTTCGCCTGGTCTTCCGATAGCAAATCTATATATATATCTGCTAATCATCGCGAAGATTGGGAATACGCCCCCTCAAATACCGAAATTCACCGGGTAGTGCTCTCCAGCGGTCAGCTAAGCACCCTTACCGATCGCCTGGGGCCCGATAGCTCGCCCCGGGTATCTCCCGACGGTAGCCAGGTCGCTTACCTGGGCTACGATGACGAGTATCTGGGTTATCAAATTGACGCCCTCTACCTCATGAATGCCGATGGCAGCAACCAACGCCTGATTAGCAAGGGTTTTGATCGCCAACTGTCTAATATCCAATGGGCCGCCGATGGTAAAGGCCTGTATTTTCAGTATGACACGGAAGGGAACACCCGCATCGCCCATATCAATCTGGACGGTGAGGTCAAAGACCTGGCCAATAATGTCGGCGGACTATCCATCGGTCGCCCTTACAGTGGCGGAGATTTTACAGTGGCGAAAAATGGCCGCTTCGCCTTTACCCACAGTACGCCGGATCATCCGGCCGACCTGGCCGTCGCCCAGGCAGGTAAGCCCGTGCAAAGGCTGACCGAAGTAAACGCGGGTTTGTTTGACCACAAAGAACTGGGGGAGGTAGAAGAAATCTGGTATGAGTCTTCTTACGATGGACAACGCATCCAGGGCTGGATCTGTAAGCCACCCAATTTTGATCCCAACAAAAAATATCCTTTGCTGCTGGAGATCCACGGTGGTCCTTTTGCGAATTACGGGGACCGTTTCTCTATGGAAGTGCAGCTGTACGCGGCGGCGGGTTACGTGGTACTCTACACGAATCCGAGGGGTAGTAGCAGCTACGGTAAAGAATTTGGTAACCTGATTCACCACAACTATCCCAATCAGGATTACGACGATCTAATGACGGGAGTAGATGAGGTCATTAGTCAGGGCTACATCGACGAAGATCGCCTTTACGTCACTGGTGGCTCCGGTGGCGGGGTGTTGACCGCCTGGATTGTAGGTAAAACCGATCGTTTTCGTGCGGCCGTGGTGGCCAAGCCAGTCATTAACTGGTACAGTTTTGTACTGCACGCGGATAATCCGGCGTTCTTTAGTAAGTATTGGTTTCCGGATTTCCCCTGGGAAGCGACGGAGCACTATATGGAGCGTTCGCCCATTTCCCTGGTGGGGAACGTCAGTACGCCAACTATGTTACTGACTGGTGAGCAGGATTACCGGACGCCTATGTCGGAGACGGAGCAGTATTATACCGCCCTTAAATTGCGAAAGGTGGAGACGGCATTAGTGCGCATTCAGGATTCCGGGCATGGTATTGCCAACAAACCCAGTAACCTAATCAATAAGGTTAGTTACGTGCTGGCCTGGTTTGAGCGTTACCCTTGATTTTATCCTCTGCTCTGGTATATCTTTACCAGAGCAGACGACTTAGGATTGAGTCAATAATAAATTATACATCTTTGCTTGTTCTTTTGCCGCCCAGTTTTGTTAAAAAGCCTCGTCGATGTACTGCATCGCCTACGTTTTTTGCCTCACTGAACAGCAAAACACCTGCGTAAATCTTGTACACTTTATTAATGCCCCATTCCTAAGTAGGTTGCCCATATTGAGTCTGTAATAAGGTGCTGGCTTTTTTGGGCTAGTTCGAGGCGCAAAAATCGCCCCAAAAAGAGGCAGATTATTGCTTTATTTAATTGGGCAACCAACTTAAGTAGTCCACAAAATTAACCTTTATGATTTATGACGGCATCTTTTTCACCTACTCTGCGTTAAAAACTGCTACTGGTGTTAACCACACGCAGTTTTTGCCTTGATTAGGCAAAA
>Ga0102940_1001364_pt1 | contig 15641 bp, 19 predicted proteins | sample SalPonR2_C_D1_MG_FD_78215 | JGI IMG/M metagenome (GOLD analysis project Ga0102940, IMG submission 78215) | Salt pond soil microbial communities from South San Francisco under conditions of wetland restoration - Salt Pond MetaG R2_C_D1_MG | ecosystem: Environmental > Aquatic > Marine > Intertidal...
GGGCACCAGCCCCGAAGACGCCCCTCTGGTGATCCAGCTCTTCGGAGCGGAACCTGCCTATGTCGGACGGGCCATGGAGATTCTGCTCGAACGGGGATTTCGCTATTTCGACCTCAACTGCGGCTGCTCCGTGCGCAAGGTGACCAAGACCGGCAGCGGAGCCGCCCTGCTCCGCTCCCCCGCAACTCTGGAGGAGATCGTTCGGACCATGGTCAGACTCGGCGGACCGGACCGGGTCGGGGTCAAAATCAGACTGGGATGGTCCGGCCCGGAACCCATTCATGTGGATCTCGGCAGGCGACTGGAGCAGATCGGGGCGGCCTGGGTCACCCTGCACCCCAGGTATGCCAGGCAGGGATTTTCAGGACAGGCCGACTGGGCCCGACTCTCTGAGCTGAAGCGGGCCCTGTCCATTCCCGTCATCGGCAGCGGGGACCTGTTCTCGGCCCGGGACGGCGTGGACTGCCTGGCCGAAACCGGCATCGACACCATCATGTACGCCAGAGGCGCATTAAACGACCCGGCCGTATTTGGCCGACATCTCGCTCTGCAAGGGAAAGCTGCCCCTTTACCGGACAAGGGGGATACCACCCACATAACGACCATGATCCGCACCCTGGTCGAGCTGTGCCGCACCCACGGCAATGAAAAGACCTCCCTGCTCAAGATGCGGACCGTGGTCCCCAGATTTGTCCGTGAGACTCCTGGTGTGCGAACCTTGCGACGCCACCTGACTTGTTGTAGATCGTGGGAGCAGTTCGAAGAAATCATCTCCCTGCTCGAACAGGGACTTCCCCAACCCTGAACCATACGGACCACCGCCATGCCCGCCATAATTCGACTTGCAAAAACCGCCGGCTTCTGCATGGGGGTCAGCCTGGCCCTGGACAAACTGGACCAGACCATCGCCGAAGCAGCCCCGGACCAACGAATCATCACCTTCGGCCCCGTCATCCACAACCCCCAGGTGCTGGCCAGGTATGCCCGGCTCGGAGTCATCCAGGCCGACTCGCCGAAGGAGATCCGGGCCGGAGACAGGGTCATTGTCCGCGCCCACGGAATTCCACTTTATGTCGAAAATGAACTGAAACAACGGGGGGCCCATATCGTGGACGCCACCTGCCCCAAGGTCAAAAAGGCCCAGCTGCTGATCCGCAAGCAGGCCGGACTGAAGAAAACACTGCTGCTGTTCGGAGAAAAAGACCACCCCGAGGTCCGGGGGCTGCGCAGCTATGGCGGAGAAAACCCCATCGTCTTCGAGTCTTTTGCTGAACTCGTCAGGATTCCCCTGGACAAAGGCCCCTATTTTCTGGCTGCTCAGACCACCCAGGATCGAGAGCAGTTCGAAAAAATCCGCGATCACCTGCGAGCCACCCTGGACCCGGACATGGTCGCACTGGACACCATCTGCAACGCCACCAAAAACCGGCAGGCGGAAGTGCTGCGCATTGCCAGGGAAGTCGACTGCATGGTCGTGGTGGGCGGATACAACAGCGGCAATACCCGCCGGCTGGCCAAAGTGGCCGAAAACGAAGGACGAAAAGCCGTCCATGTGGAAACCGCAGCCGAACTTCCCCTGCAGGAGCTGGCGCACTGTGCGGCGATCGGACTTACCGCAGGGGCGTCAACGCCGCGGGCCATGATCGAGGAAGTGTACCAGACCCTGCTGCAGTTCTCCGAGTCCACGATCCACCGGCTTTAACCAGCACTCTCACCGTCTGCCACCACCGTTCCCCCGACCGGCACGACCCAGCCATTTCCTCCCTGCGAGCACCACCAGAAAGGACACTCCGGCCCACAAGACCAGCGCCACCCCTTTGACCCAGAACGGCTCCCGGGCCAGCCCGGTCTGCCCGAGCATGGAAATCCCAAGAAACAGCAGCACGGCCCAGACCAGATACTGAAGGAGGTGGTTCACATCCCGGATCAACCGTTTCTTCGATCCCAGCAGGCCGCTTCCGGCCCAGACAATAACCAGAAACAGTATTGTCAGTTTGAGCAACGCATCCCCTCCCCGATTCGTTTTGTTCCGGCCGTAACCTGTCTCGCACGCACCTGACGATATCCTTCCCTTCCTGTTACGGCTTCCATTATTGTGATCGACTCTTTTTCGGGATATGGTGCAATACATTTTTCAAAGAGAGGTATTTCTATGTCCAGTCAGATTATTCGCAGGACGGTCGCGGTTATAACCCTGCTGGCCCTTATGCCCCTTGGAGGCTGTACGCCGGCTTTCAATGCCGCGCCCCCTCTGGTGTCTCCTTCGACCATCGGGCACCAGATAACACTGGCCGACCTCAAGGAAGACATGCAGAGCTACTTCGTCTTCTACTCCGCACCGGTGTACAACCCCTCCGCGATTCTATTCATCCCCGGGGGGAACAGGGAGCTGGCCATTCCGGACCAACGATGGCGGCGGGTTACGGACAGAAAAAAACTCGAAGACCTCGTTCGGCGCATGCGCGACCGCTACTGGCAATACCCCCGGGCCAGACTCAGGGCACTCCTCGCACCGCCCCGCCCCCGGGACGGAAAACGACCGTTTCTTGGCTATGTGTATAGCGGTGCGTCAACGTCGGCCAGGCCGCACCCTGATATCGCCGGCTCTTTCCTGATCCGATGGATTCCGGAACAGCGCAGACATGAGTTTTTCAAGGACAGAGGATTTTTCGGAGACGACTAAAGTCTGCGCCCCGGAGCATTGAAAAAAGGAGTTGTCCCGAAACGGACAACTCCCAGCATCAACTGCAGACCCCGACAGCGACGCGGTCATGTTCCAATACGAAGCGGCTATGCCTTCCCGGACACGGGTTCCAGGCTGTTCCTGCAGAACTGCACGACATCCTCTTCCATCTGGTCCATATGGATATTTTCAAACAGCCGCATACGCACGATTCCGGTCATCATCCCCTGGATCATCAGCGCGCTTCGCTCCATGTCGATCTTGCGGATCGAGCCATCTGTGATACCGAACCGTATGCCGGTCTTGAGCAGGTCCAGCATCCGGTCATGCATTCTTTTCACCTCTTCCCGACACGGCTCTCCGACATGGGGCATCTGGTACGGATTGTTGCGGTGGATCAGATCGAATTCGATTTCCCGCATGCGATAAAAGCGACAATGGAACCGGATCAGGCTGAGGACCATTTCCATACCGTTCTCCATTTCCGAAAAACGACTTTCCTGCTCCAGGGCATCGAAAAATCCCTGCCGGATTTCCCGAATAATCTGAAGGAAGAGATCCTCTTTGTTGGTAAAATGACGAAAAATAGTCCCTTCAGCTACATCCGCTTCTTTGGCAATGACGGAAACCGGAGTGGCGCTATACCCTCGTTGACTGAACAGTTGAATCGCCGCGGCCATAATTGCCTGTTTTTTCTTGGACATGCTGTACTCCTTCAATGTTTGGTACCTGTGCCTTAAAGAAATTTCATTGACATCTCAACTCTCATTCCCTGTCCGATATTTTTAACCGGGGTCGGGTCCGAAACGTCCCTGCGAAGATTCTCGAGCGCATTTTCGCAAAAAGATACCCGAATACATAACAATCGTCCCGGATTGCCGACATGCAATCCGCCCCATTTCCAGGAGCAGGTATGAAAAAAATCATTGTTGGAGTGGATGGATCAGGGCTTTCTCTGAAGGCATTCGAAAGGGCCCTCTCGGACGTGGCCTGCCAGGGAGGAGAGGTCATCGTCGTATGCGTGGCCGAAATGCTGAGCACATTATCCCTGAAAAAATTCGACGACCAGGCATACAAACGTCTTATACGCCACCACCGGGACATTCTTGATGAATTCCTGGAAAAGGGAAAGCAAAGCAAGGTCAAAATCAAGGGTGTTCTTGAAGCCGGACGCCCGGCATCGATCCTGGCCAGACTGGCCAGAGAGGAAAAAGCGGACGAAATCATTGTCGGAAGTCAGGGCAAGGACGCCGAGCAAAAAATGTTACTGGGGCATGTCTCCTCCCGACTGATCGAAATCGCGCCCTGTTCCGTGGTCGTGGTTCGCTGATACGAAAGGACAGTTGGCTGTAAACTCCAAAGTGGTACAGGAAAGTAATTCAAACACCACTAGACGGAGGTTTTTTTCATGTCACAATCCGTAAACAGACGCAGGTGGAACCGATACGACGGTCATGGGCGCACTCAGGCCAGGACCGACCCGCATGCCATGATCTCAGATCAGGAAAGCGGTTCCTTCAAGGATGTGGGTCTGCTCAACTACAGTCGGGGAGGAATTGATTTCCGCACCGATTTCGAACCTCGAATCGGCGACCGGGTGCAGGTCCGTATCGAGGGAACAGGCATGCGCCCCGAGGAGCCGGTTTCGGCCCATGTATGCTGGGCGGCCCGGAACAACGACGGCAATTTCGATGCCGGGCTGACCTTTGAACGCTCCCTGAGCTGGTCCGGATACTGACCGAAAAAAAAGCCGCTGATAGCATGCATGCCATCAGCGGCTTTTCCGCGCTCCTTTGTTTTTCTCTGAAGCAGACCCGCCTTCAACCGTGGGGCTTTCAATTTCTGCTCGAGAAAGAAAAACGTTACCCTGTACGGTACCTTTCAAAAGCGACGTATTTCATGATGGCTTTGGTTCAGTTTGCCGTCAGGACCTTTGAGATACTGAAGCAGTAGTCCCCGCAGCGTTCCAACCTGGTAATGATATTCACAAATGCCATCCCGCTTTCAATGGAGCAGGTTCCTTCCCGCAGCCGGACGATATGCGCCTGACGCATGGTTTCTCTGGTCAGGTCAATGGTGTTTTCCAGGTTCTCCGCCTCATCGAGCAGATTCTGCGGCGTACTGTTCACAGCCTCCGTAACCAGGTCCATGAACCACCTGACTATGGCCCCGAGCTCCTCCACATCGGCGCGGGACTGCTGGGAGAGGGTGACGCTGCCTTCGCTGATATCCTCCACCTGCAGAGCGATGCTCTGAACCGCATCGCCGATCCGTTCCAGATTGTTGGTCACCCGCATCAGGCCGGAAATTTCCCTGGAGATATCCTCATTGACCTCACCCTGGTAAATTCTGGTCAGATAGGCCAGAATTTCCTTGTGCATGAGATTGATATGCTCTTCATATCTTCGCCACCTTCGAATTTTTCTGTGATCCCCGGAACGCAGGCACTCCAGGGTGTTATCCAGGGTCTCCCGAACCCCTTCGGCCATCCGGGCGATCTCTCCGCGCGCCTCGGCCAATGCCCCGACCGGAGACTCGATGATCCGGCCATCAAAGCTCGGAGGCCGCAGCCTGTCTTCTTTTTTTTCCGCCGGAGAAAGCAGAACGGCCACCTTGATCAGCCAGGGAAGAACAGCCAGAAAAAAGAGGGCATTGACTATATTGAACATGGTATGCCCGTTGGCGATGTACCGACCGACATTGACGTACTCCCCGTCGACCGTGGAGGTTACCGGGGCAGCCCCGAAATAAGCCGAAAGCGTTTCGACCAGGTCGATGAAATATGGAAAGAAGAGCAGCATCATTCCCACACCGAGCACATTGAACATGGTATGAGCCCGGGCCGTTCGGTGGGCGTTCAGGTTGGACGACCCGATAGTGGCAAGCTCCGCGGTAATGGTTGTCCCGATGTTTTCTCCAAGCACCAGGGCCATGGCTGTGGGAAAATCGATCAGCCCCTGTACGGCCAGGGTCATGGTCAACCCGATGGTGGCTGATGACGACTGAACCATGATGGTCACCAGTGCCCCCACTCCGACACAAAGAAGCAGCCCCCCCATGGTTTCCGGGCTGAATTGTGTAAAAAAGGTTGCAAACGCAGGATCGCTTTTGATGGGTGACAGGCCGTGCTTCATGACCGTCATTCCGAAAAAAAGCAGCCCGAAGCCGAGGATGACCTCGCCGATATAGCGCACCTTCTTGCGGCTGGCGAAAAATTTGAGTGGAACCCCTATAATAATGGCCGGCAGAGCAAGGGCGGAGAGTTTGAAGGCAATGAGCTGCGCAGTCATAGTCGTTCCGACGTTGGCCCCCAGAATGACCCCGATGGCCTGCTGAAGCGTCATCAACCCGGCACTGACAAAACCGATCAGCATCACCGTGGTTGCGGAAGAGGACTGCACAAGGGCGGTGACAAAGGCTCCCGTAGCGCATCCGACAACCCGGTTCGACGACACCGCTTCCAGAATGCCCTTGATCCGCTTTCCGGCGGACATCTGCAACCCCTCGGTCATCAACTTCATACCCAGAATGAACAACCCCAGACCGCCCAGGGTGTTGATGGCCACATCCAGTAAATTCATGCGATTCTCCCTCTTTTGTGACAAATCGGTAACAAAAACCGGCGCACAACTACAGGATTTCCGCCGGAGAGGGAAGTTTTTTCCAGTCTCTGTAACACAAAAGACGTATTCAAGTTATTTTTTTCACAAAAAAATACAGGCTTTTCCTTCCTCTCCCGGGGGCTGCCCGAAAAGAAATTTCGAGAAGTAGTATCCACAAAAAGCTCGCCGCATCCCTTGCAAAATATCCTGAAAAAATTCTCCCAACCTGCTCCCGGACAGGAACTCCATTAAAATCCGATCAGAAAAAAATATCCACGTGCCTGGATGATTCCCGCACAACCCCGTGTGCATTCCCGCCCCCGGAAATACGGCTCTCCCCGCAAACAGGGAGATTGGTTTTGACCCCGGAAAGGGATTCCCGTATTCTCCGGGCAGCCGCTTTGCCGGCCGGGCCCGCCGGCCTGGTCAGGGCGTACCCGGAAATGAGGGCAGTGCCCCTTTCCTGGCAAAGGAAACGGAACGGCGCAGATCCCTGGTCAGATAGATTTCCCCGGTGAGGTCATAGGTCGGATTCTCCCGGGCGGACATGCCCCGAAACTGCTGGAGGAGATCCAGGGCGGTAACCACTCCTTCCAACCGGAGTACCCTGCTGGACAGGGCCGGTATGGAAACCCTTTCGCGACTGCTCCCGCGTAACAACGGGCGGCCGTTGACCGTCAGGGCGCAGCGGATTCCATAGACCGACAAACTGAAATCATTGGTGTTACGCACCCGCAGTCCCACATTGATCCGATGTTCAAAAAGGGTGCTCCCGGCCGGGAGCATGTCGGCCAGGGTCACCTCGGGAGGCTCCACGGAAGACGGGATATGGGCACACCCGGTCAGGTACAGGACAACAACCGCAATCAACGAAGGGAAGAAACGACGCATGACTCCTCCACGGCTCAGATTTTCCCGATAAAAAAAATCCAGATTGTATCATGGGACATGACGAAAGGGGCACTTTTCGAGGCAATGCCGGAACCGGCCGCGGCAGGGGGGAAAATACACCGCAAGCGACAGACAGCATCACCCGACACTCAACAACCAAGGAAGCATCCATGGCAGACAGATCCGAATCTCTGACAGTGGCAGTTCTGGGAGCGAGCCCTAAAAAACAGCGCTATTCCAATCAGGCATTGACCATGCTGCGGGACTACGGGCACAAAGTCATCCCGATCCACCCGGCCATCACCGAAATCGACGGAGTCGCCACGGTCCCGTCTCTTGATACCATCACCGAGCCGGTACACACCCTGACCCTGTATGTCGGGCCGGCCAGGCTGGAAAATCTGACCGACGCGGTGCTCGGCCTGCAGGCGAAGCGGGTTATCTTCAACCCGGGGACGGAGCTTCCCGAGCTGGAGGCCCGCCTGGCCGAGGCCGGAGTGGAGGTCATCCGGGGGTGTACCCTGGTCATGCTTCGAACCGGACAGTTCTGATCACCCCGCCTCCCATGCATTCGTCACCGGCGGTACGAATACATGGGAGTCTCTTCCCTCAGGGCCATCCATCCTCGTACCACGCGATAGATGAACCATACCGTCAGGATCCCGCCGCCGATCATCCCGATACCAAGATAAAAGGTAAGGGAGCAAAGCAGCCCCCACAGCAGACTGAACCAGAACGTCCTGATCTGCCAATCGAAATGGGATCGGATCACCCGGTCCTGGGCATCCCGTCTGTTCAGATAGGCAATCACCACGCCAATAATCGAAGTGATCCCGAACAGAAAGGACAACCCCTGCAGCCCGTAAACAAGAAAGGCGAGCCGTCTAAGGGTGTCCCTGCGATCCGCCGTGGCATCGACCACAGGGACGCTGACTCCCCGGCGCAGCATCACCTCTTTTTCTCCTGCCCGGCCTGGATCAGATCATCTTTGAACAACCGGGTCAGATGTTCACGGTAGTCCTGCACCCCGGCTTCATCCAGACCGCCCAGAATATCCTCCTCTCCGGCCACTTCTGCGAACCCCTTATCGAGGGCACAGATCAGATTGATTCCCGCCTTTTTCCCCTCTATGTCGATCGTCGCCAGTATGTTGGATTTTTTCAACCTGCGCTTCACGGAATCCGGCATGCCCGGCACATGTAATAGGGGTTCCCGGGGCATGAACAAATAGCCCACAGCCAGGTTCGGCGTGGAAAACGCATTGTTCTGAAAGCCCTGGGAAAGATCAAGGCCGCTCTCCCCGGCCGCACTGATCATCTTGAAGATATCTGCGGCCAGGCTTTCCTCATGACTCTTTTCCTGTACTTCTTCCTTGCTCATATTCTTCCCACCATATCCGGTTTTCCCCTCGCATATCGAGGGGTGTGAAAATCCATTCCTGAAAATGACTTTCTAAGCCCTCGGCCCTCACAAGTAAAGTTTTGCCTGTGCGCACACCGACATATCCGATAATGGGCAGAAAAATATCTTTTCCCTACGCATTGACTTTACTCATCGAACCGGTAAATTGGTTGGACCAATCAGGTGAAAAACAATGAATAACACCCCCCAAAACTCGCAAAAGGCAAAACTCCACGAACTGATCACGTCACGACTACGGAAACTGATCAGAGACGGAAAGCTCAAACCCGGCGACAGACTGCCTCCGGAACGAAAACTCGCTGAACTTTTCCAGGTCTCGCGCAACTCCGTACGGGAGGCCATCCGTATTCTGGAGGACAAGCAGATTCTGCACTGCCGCCCCGGATCAGGAACCTTTGTGGCGGACATCGACGGGGAAAGCATCCTTGAAGCCATGACCGAAGCCTTTGAAAGCCAACGAACAAAGCTGGAACAAATCCTTGAATTCAGACAAGTTCTTGAGCCGGGAGTGGCCCGTCTGGCAGCCCGGAGAATCTCGCCGGCAGCGCTGAAGACCCTGGCCGAAATCATCAGGAAGCAGGAGGAAATCCTGTTCCGGGGAGAGGAAAATCAGCGGGAGATGGACCTGCTTTTCCACCAGACCCTGGTCGAGGCGACCGGAAACAGGGTTCTCTCGACGGTTCTGGACACCATCGGTGAAAAAATCCGCGAAACCCGATCAGACAGCCTGCAAAGCGAACGCCGTGCCAGGCAATCCATTGCCGCGCACAAACGAATCTTCGCAGCCCTTGAGGCCGGTGACAGCGGTCTGGCCGCCAAGGAAATGGAACACCATCTTCTAACACTGCGTTCCACACTTGACACGTTGCACTGAATAACTCTTCCTTTCCAACAATCTCAATCAAATCCAGAGGAAAGACATGCTGACATCCATGGTCCTGTACATCGCCCTCGGCGCGTTTGCCGGTGTTCTGGCCGGCCTGCTCGGAATCGGAGGGGGGCTTATCATCGTCCCTATGCTGACCTTTCTTTTCACCGGTCAGGGGCTGCCGGAAGCACACATTGTGCACATGGCCCTTGGAACATCCCTGACAAGCATCATCTTCACTTCGATTTCCAGCCTGCGCGCCCACAACAAACGGGGGGCGGTCATCTGGCCCGTTGTCCTGCGCATCACTCCGGGAATTCTTGCCGGAACGCTGTTCGGGACATGGATCGCGGCCCAGCTGTCCACGCGGTTTCTGAAAATCTTTTTCGCTGTTTTTCTGTACTATGTCGGCACCCAGATGCTCATCGGCATCAAACCCAAACCGACCCGGGATATCCCGAAAACCATGGGCATAACCGGTGCCGGTGGGGTGATAGGTATCTTTTCCAGTCTGGTGGGCATCGGTGGGGGCACACTGTCCGTGCCGTTTTTGACCTGGTGCAACACTGAAATGCGCAAAGCCATCGGAACCTCGGCCGCCATCGGTCTTCCCATCGCCCTGGCCGGTGCCCTTGGATATATCATCAATGGCCTCGGCGTGGAGGGGCTCCCCGGCGGCACTCTCGGCTACGTCCATCTCACAGCCCTGTTCGGCATCGTCATCGCCAGCGTGACCACCGCACCGCTCGGAGCCAGACTGGCCCACTCTCTTCCGGTACCCAGATTGAAAAAATTCTTTGCATTTCTGCTCTACTTTCTGGCCACCAGAATGCTCTGGAGTCTCATGTAGGCACTCCCCGCAACCAGGTCGAATAATGAAGGGGACTCTCTCCCGGAGAGTTTCCCCTTTGCAAACATATGCTTTTTCTGTATTGGATGAATCACATTCGGGAGTACCCCGTCAGAATACTTCATCGGAGGAGCTATGTTTCGTGACCTGGTACTGAAGACCAGAACGTATCGTCGTTTTTATGAGCGTTCCCCGGTCTCCATGGAAACCCTCAAAGATTTGACAGGAACCGCACGATTGACAGCTTCGGCCGGCAATCTGCAGCCCCTGTGCTATATCCTGAGTTCCAATCCGGAAACCAACGAGGTCGTTTTCCGCCACCTGCGATGGGCCGCATATCTCAAGGATTGGGACGGCCCCAGGGAAGGCGAACGCCCTGCCGCCTACATCATCATGCTCGGAGATACCTCGCGCGGGAAAGACTTTGCCTGGGATCAGGGCATCGCCGCTCAGACCATCATGCTCGCTGCAGCCGAAATCGGTCTGGGGGGATGCATGATGGGATCCGTGGACAAGCAGGGTCTGCGCAGAGATCTCGACATCCCAGACCGGTACGAAATACTCCTGATTCTGGCCATCGGCAGACCCAAAGAAATGGTCGTGCTTGAACAGCTCGAGGAAACCAAGGATATCAGATATTATCGGGATTCTCAGGGACATCTCCACGTTCCCAAACGGCGGCTGGGGGATGTCATTTTGAAAAAATTTCGATAAACAGAGTTGCAGAAATACTGCGTCCCGCAAAATAAAAAGGCCGGCCCTCTTTTAAAAAGAGAGCCGGCCTTTTTTTCTCCCATCAGCTCAGGCCCGGTGCATTTTGCGGCCGGACCAGGGCTCGAAAAGGCCGCAACCGAGAATCCGGAGATCACCGACCCCCTTTTCCTGCAGTGTAAGGGAATCTCTTTCGCACAACCCGGACACCCCGATCTCATACCCGCAGCATTCCCCCTTCCAGCTGTGGAAACGGACCGCTTCTCCTGATCGCACATCCCCGTGAACACCGAGCATCCGCAGTTCCTGTCCGATCCTGATCATCACATCTTCACGTGTCCGCCCCCCCTCGAAGAACACGACATCGGAATACAGTGTCTGACGGGGCTCAATCGCTCTTGAGACCGGAGGGCCAAGCCGAATGAGATGTCCCTGTACGTCGAGCACTTCCCCGGCAAGCCCCCGGTAAAGGCAGACGCCTCTGTGATTGAGACGAATCCGCAACACGGATGATTTCGGCAGCCGGATCAGGTCACCGGCAGCTCGTTGTCCCCTGATGGGAAAGATCCCCAGGCAGTTCGACGAACACATGAAGGGACAGGCCCTCCTGATGGCGGCCGAAAGGTTCCAGCGGTGCTCTCGTGGCAAAAGGTCCCCTACAACCGGGAAAGACAGATCCCGCGCTCGTCCCTGAACCATTACTCCTCCTCGTTTCACTCTTCGCAAGGGGATGGCGACAAGCGCCACCACTGTCAAAACATTCTGGGCATAGCACAAATTCACTGTTTGAAAACCCTACCTTTTTCATGGCCTGCTTGGTAGGGTTTTTTAAAAAAGTATCATAAAATCAAAACAATAAGATTACAGAAAAACAAAAAAAGCCCCGTTTCGAAATTTCGAAACGAGGCTTTTCGCAATATGATGAAAAATAATCAGCAGATCCTCGGAAGCTGCTCACCCTCGAGCATATCCAGCAGCCGATTTCCGCCCAGCGGCGTCTCCAGAACGACCTTGCCGGGATGCTCGTCGCGCACCTCGCCGATCATGCAGGCCCCCGTACCCAGGACATCTTCATGCATGAGCTCCAGGGCCCGCTCCTTGAGTTCTCCGGGCAGGATACAGATAAACTTGCCCTCATTGGCCAGGTAGAGAGGATCGAGCCCGAGAAAAGAACACCCCCCCTGCACCTCTTCCCGAATCGGAATACGATCTTCGAACAGCCTGCACTCGACATTTGACTGCTGAGCGATCTCGTTGATGGTCGTAGCCAGTCCTCCTCTGGTCGGATCGCGCAGGACATGTATCCCGGGGAGCTCCCGGATCATCTTTTCGATCAGCAGATTCAACGGAGCCGAATCAGACCTGATGCGGGCATCGAACTCCAGCCCCTCGCGCCGGGACAGGATGGTCAGCCCGTGATCCCCCATGGTTCCGCTGATGAGAATCACATCTCCGGGTCTGGCCTTGTGTCCGCTGGGCCCGTCTTTGACGAGTAATTCCCCGATCCCTGTGGTATTGATGAAAATCTTGTCCACGGCCCCGCGCGGGACAACCTTGGTGTCCCCGGTCACGATGGCCACCTCCGCCTTGCGGGCCGCTTCGCCCATGGAGGCCGTCACCTTTTCCAGAACCGCCATGTCCAGCCCTTCTTCCAGAATAAAGGCACAACTCAGAAATCTCGGTTTGGCCCCGAGCATGGCCACATCGTTCACGGTTCCGTGCACGGCCAGGGATCCGATATCCCCGCCCGGAAAAAATATGGGATCCACGGTGTAGGTATCCGTACTCATGGACAACGGGCCGGTAATGTCCAGAAGGGCCGCATCGTCCAATCGGTTCAGGTAGGAATTTCCCAGGTGCTTGAGAAAGAGTTCACTGACCAGTCGCTGCGAGGCCTTGCCCCCGCTCCCGAAATCCAGAAGAAGTTTGTCGCTGTGCATGGGAATGGTCCTTGATGGTTCATGAATCATTGAAAAAAACAAAAGCTTACCGGGCATGGGCAAAAATCAAAAACTCTCAGAAAAATACTGCGCACCGTCACTCCGGTGCCCGCTATCTCCTGCCTGAAGCCTGTTGTCCCCTGCCTGTCGCCCGCTGGCTGTCACACCTTCTTAAAGCTGATATTTGTAATAGGCCGCGCACGACCCTTCGGTGGAAACCATGCACGGTCCCACCGGCGAAGCCGGGGTGCACGCTTTTTTAAACAGCGGACACTGATCCGGCCGGATCTTGCCCTTGAGCACGTCTCCGCACCGGCACCCGGGAAGTTCCCTGACGTCGGGCAGATCCAGGGAAAAAACCTCCCGGGCGTCAAATGCCCTGAACGACTCGGAAAAGGAAAGTCCGCTGTCCGGGATCGTCCCGATCCCCCGCCACAAGGCGTCACCGGTCGTAAAGACTTCATGCATCACGGAGACCGCTTTGGGGTTGCCCGCATCGGCCACGGCCCGCTTGTAGTTGTTGACCACGGCAGGCGCCCCGTCGTTGTGCTGACGGACGAACAACAGCAGGGCCTGCAGGATATCCAGGGGCTCGAAGCCGCCCACCACCGCCGGCAGATTGCGCTCCTCGGCCAGAAACCGATACGGCTCGATACCGATGATGGTGGACACATGTCCGGGAAGCAGAAAGGCCTGAACCCGGAGCTCGTCATCGTCGACCAGGGCCTGCAGAGCCGGGGGGACCAGCTTGTGGAAAGAGAGCACCGAAAAGTTGGATACGCCCTGCTCGGCCGCCATCCTGACCGTGGCGGCCACCGTGGGGGCCGTGGTTTCAAAGCCCACGCCGAGAAACACGACCTTCTCGGTCGGATTGTTCACGGCCAGCTGCAGGGCGTCAAAAGGCGAATAGACGATCCTGACCCGGGCTCCTTCGGCCTGGGCGGCCTTGAGAGTGGCTCGGTCCGGTCCTGGAACCCGCATCAGATCCCCAAACGTGGCCACGATCACGTCGTCCCTGGCGGCCAGTTCCAGAAACGCGGCCACTTCCCGGTCATGTGTCACACAGACCGGGCACCCGGGACCGGACAGATGTTTCACGGAATCCGGCAGCAGAGACCGGATGCCGCTTCGAAAAATGGACACGGTGTGCGTGCCGCACACCTCCATAAACCGCAACTCACCACGCAGTTCGGACCGGATCTTGTCCAGGACCGAGCGACACAGCTCCGGATCCTTGAAACTGTCAAACAAGTTCAATGTCGAGCCCCTCCTGAAAGAGTTTCAGGGTTTCCAGAGCTTCTTCCCGATCCAGCCTCTGCAGGGCGAATCCGGCATGGACAATCACATAATCCCCGAGTTCCGGCTTTTCACTGACCAGGTCCAGGCGAACGTGCTGAACCGTTCCGCCCACCTCGACCCGGGCCATGTTGTCATCGATTTCCTTCACCTGCATGGGTACCGCAAGGCACATATCCCTCTCCTGTGGCTTTGATTTTTTCAAGATCTGTTGCTAAGCCGGGCTATCGGCCGTGTCAATGGGAGGAGCAATTTTCCAGCCCTGATCGCCCGACCAACCAACGAGAGAGTTCATGTTCAAAAAAGCCCAGCCCCAGCTGCCCCCCCTACCGCACCCCTTTGATCCCTGTTGCCCCATCCCGTCCGAAAGACAGTGCCGTGCCTGGTGGGACAGGTTCGACATGTTCGAACACATCAAGGAACACAGTATACAGGTAGCCAACGTGGCCACAACCATTGCCGGGATGGCTGTGCAGGTCAAACTCCCCGGGCCGGCCAGCACCTCTCCGGAGCGGTTCTGCGCCACCATCAGGGCCTCGGCCCTGCTCCACGACCTGGGCAAAACCTACTGCATCCGACACGGCGGCAACCACAGCCAGCTCGGCGGAGCATGGGTTCAGGAGCTGACCCGCAACCCGAATGTGGCCCAGGGCGTAACCCACCACGTCTACTGGCCCGGGCCTCTGGACCTTGAGGCATTCTTCATTCCCCTGGCGGTCATGTACAGCGACAAACGGGTCAGGCACACGGAAATCGTTTCTCTGGACGAGCGGGCCGAAGATCTCTATCAACGATACGGCAAGACTGCGGCTAAACAGGCCATGATCAAGCACTCCATCGACCAGATCAAAGAGGTGGAGCATCTCTTCGAATCTCAACTTCAGGAAAATGTACATGCGTATCCTTTTGATAGCCGGGGGCTGGTCTGAGGAACGAGAGGTCTCCCTGGCCGGGGCCGGACAGATCGAAAAAACCCTGCGCAGAAATGGTCACGACGTACGCAGGCTCGACCCTCTCCATGAGCTCAACAACCTGGCCGTGGAGGCGAACGTCTGCGATTTCGCCTTTTTGAACCTGCACGGTGTGCCAGGTGAAGACGGGTTGATCCAGGCCATGCTGGAACAGCATCGACTGCCGTTTCAGGGAGCCGGATCCCGGGCCTCGATCCTGGCCATCAACAAGACCGTGACCAAGACCCTGTACCGGGCAGCGGACATCCCGACACCCAGGTGGGAATTTCTGCCGCGATGGAACGATGCCTGGCGCCCTTCCCTGCAGTTTCCACTGGTCGTCAAACCCAATGATGGCGGTTCCAGCGTGGGAGTCGGCATTGTCCACACCTATGAGGGGCTGCGCAGTTTTGTTCTTGAACACGGAC